>Ga0306926_10001953_pt1 | contig 20747 bp, 20 predicted proteins | sample flu12Cox44000178_FD_203759 | JGI IMG/M metagenome (GOLD analysis project Ga0306926, IMG submission 203759) | Lab enrichment of tropical soil microbial communities from Luquillo Experimental Forest, Puerto Rico - flux8day.12C.oxic.44.000.178 (v2)... | ecosystem: Environmental > Terrestrial >...
GAGGTGTTTCTCGCCTCCACCGGTGTCATCGGCGAGCCTCTCGATGCGCAAAAATTCGACGGCGTGCTCGGCCACCTTGCCAACGGCGCCTCACCGGGCGAGTGGATGAGCGCCGCGCGGGCGATCATGACCACCGATACCTTTCCGAAGGTCGCAACCGCCACCGTGAAGCTTGGCAAGGCCGAGGTGACCATCAACGGCATGGCCAAGGGTGCGGGCATGATCGCGCCAGACATGGCGACCATGCTGTCTTTTGTATTCACCGACGCGCCGATCTCGGCATCGGCGCTGCAATCCCTTCTCAGGAACGGCGTGGTGGATACCTTCAACGCCGTTACTATTGACGGCGACACATCGACCTCGGACACGCTGCTTGCCTTTGCAACCGGAGCCGCTGCCGCGCGGGGCGCGCCAAAGATCAGCAGAGCCGCCGACCCGCGCCTGAAAGCCTTCACCAAGGCGCTGCATGCGGTGCTGGCCGACCTCTCCGAACAGGTGGCGCGTGACGGCGAAGGCGCGCGCAAGCTGGTCGAGATCATCGTCGAGGGCGCGGTATCGAAGCTATCCGCGCGAAAAATTGCGATGTCGGTAGCCAATTCGCCGCTGGTGAAGACCGCCATTGCCGGCGAGGACGCCAATTGGGGCCGCGTGGTGATGGCTGTCGGCAAGGCCGGCGAGCCCGCCGACCGCGACAGGCTTTCGATCGCGTTCAACGGCATTCGCGTCGCGAAAAGCGGCGCGCGCGATCCCTCCTACGACGAGGTGCAGGTGTCGGAGGCGATGAAGAGCCCGAAAATCCAGATCAGGATCGGCCTCGGCGTCGGCAAGGGCCGCGATCGCGTTCTGACCTGCGATCTCACCAAGGAGTATGTCGCGATCAACGGCGACTACCGATCCTGAGATACCGTCGTCATTGCGAGGAGCGTGAGCTCCGAAGCAATCCAGCAAACTGCTTGTATTGTTCCGGCCTCTGGATTGCTTCGCGTTGCTCGCAATGACAGTTGAGAGAACTATAAAACAATGGCTGCGATAAAACTCACACTCGTCGTCGCCTGCGCACTGGTTGATGCTGACAAGCGTGTGCTGATTGCGCAGCGGCCGGCGGGCAAGACGCTTGCGGGCTTGTGGGAGTTTCCCGGCGGCAAGGTCGAGCCGGGCGAGCGGCCGGAAACGACGCTGATCCGCGAACTGCACGAAGAGCTCGGCATCACCATAAGCGAGCCGTGCCTGGCGCCGCTCACTTTTGCGAGCCACGCCTATGACAGCTTTCACCTCTTGATGCCGCTCTACATTTGCCGGCGCTGGGAGGGCACGGTGACCGCGCGCGAGGGACAGAAGCTGGCCTGGGTGCGCGCCAACAAATTGCGCGACTACCCGATGCCACCGGCCGATATTCCCCTGATCGCGCATTTGCAGGATTTGTTGTTGTGATGGTGACGTGCCCCGGACGCAGCGCAGCGCTCGCGGTGCGCGCAGATCCGGGGCCGAGCCACGCAGTAGGTCCCGGGTCTGCGGTGCACTGCCGAAGACGCGCTGCACCGCGCCCGGGACACGATAGCTACGTCTTTCCCGCCTTCCTCACCGCGGCTTCCAGGCTCGCTTGCGCCGATCCCGGCGCCAACGGCTTGGGTTGGCTCTCGTGCGGCGCCCAGGCCGACAGCCAGATGACATCGAAGGTGGCGCGGATGCGGCCGTCCGCGTCGGCGAAGCGCTCGGCGTAGATTTGCGCCATTCGCAACACCGTCGTGCGGCGCGTCGGCATGCGCCGGCGCTCGAGCAGGATGTTGGTCGCGCCCATGCGCCGCAAATCCGCCATCAGCGCAAACGCGCTGCCATAGCGCACGACGATGCGGTCGACATCGGTGACCGGCAGCGCAAGGCCGGCGCGCTGCAACAGGCCGCCGACGTCGCGCAGGTCGGCAAAAGGCGCTACGCGCGGCGAGAGGCCGCCCTCGCATTCGGCCTCCGCGGCGGCGAAGGCCTGCCTGAGCTCGGTCAGGGTATCGCCGCCGATCATTGCGGCCAGCAACAGGCCATCGGGCTTGAGCGCGCGGCGGATTTGCGCCAGCACGCCCGGCAGGTCGTTCGCGAACTGAAGCGCGAGCGCCGATATGACCAGGTCGAACGATTCCGGCTCAAGCTTAAGGACTTCGCCCGCCGAATCCTGAAGGGTCAGACGGGTAAGGGATTTGAACGGATGGCCGGGTGCCGGTTCCTTGCCGGGGGTCCAGATGTCGGCCACGACGGCAAACTCGCGTTTGACTGCGGAAAGCCGCTCGTCCATGTCCTCGATCACGCGATCCAGCAGAAAAGTGGCCGGCCCGAGCTTGCGCGCGCGCTGCAGCCGCCGCACCAGCAAGGTGCGATCGAACAGCAGCGGTGCCGTGGTGGAATTTCCGGCCATGGCGGTTGATACGTCGCAAGGCCGGCCTCTGGCAATCGAGATGGGAGCGCGCTAGACAGGATGCAAGCGTTGCAATTGGACTACTCCCCTCTCATGGACGCCGAAATCGTTCCGGCTCGTTCGATCTCAAGCCGGTTGCAGAGTGCACTCGGCGCCTGTTGCGGCGCCCTTCACCGCGCCGCACGCCTTACGCTCGACATCGCGCTTCCCACGCTTTGCGTCGCCTGCCGGGAGCCGGTGGCTGGCGAAGGCGTCTGCGCTGACTGCTGGTCGAAGCTGTCGTTCATTACGCCGCCCCACTGTCCGCGGCTTGGCATCCCTTTCGTGTACGATCCCGGTCCCGACATGCTGTCGATGGAGGCCATCGCCAATCCGCCGGCCTATGGGCGAGCGCGTGCCGCGGTGCGCTATGACGATGTCGCGCGCACGCTGGTGCACGCGCTGAAGTACCACGACCGTACCGATCTCGCGCCGACCATGGGACGCTGGATGGCGCGTGCCGGCACCCAATTGCTCGATGGCGCGGATATGCTCATTCCCGTTCCCTTGCACTGGCGGAGGGCCTGGCGACGACGCTACAACCAGTCCGGCGCGCTGGCGCGGGTGATCGAACGCCAGAGCGGGGTAAGGTTGAGGACCGACCTGCTGCAGCGCGTGCGCGCCACCGAACAGCAGGTCGGGCTGTCGCGGCCGCAGCGCGCCAGCAATGTACAGGGCGCGTTTGCCGTCTCCGCCGCCGGAAAGGCCGAGCTCCAGGGCCGCCGCGTGGTCCTGATTGACGACGTGCTGACGTCGGGAGCGACGCTGGATGCCTGCGCGCGGGCGCTGTTGCGGGCAAAAGCGGCTGAGGTCGACGTGCTGGTGTTCGCCCGGGTTGTGGATGGCCCCAAACCTCCCATATAATTAGGCGTTTAACGAAGCGATTGACATGACCGCCAACATCGAAATCTTTACCCGCCCCGGGTGCGGCTATTGCAGTGCCGCCAAATCGCTGCTGAACCGCAAAAAGGCCTCCTTCATCGAGTACGACGCCGGCAAGGACCCGAGCGTCCGTCAGACAATGTACAATCGTGCCGGCACGGGCTCGACCTTTCCACAGATCTTCATTGGCAAAACCCACGTTGGCGGTTGCGACGAACTCTATGCGCTGGACCGCGAAGGCAGGCTCGATGCGATGCTCTCAGGCGGAGAGGCTGTTTTATGAGCGGCGATAACACCTTCACAGCCGCGATGGTGCAAATGCGCACCGCCCTTTTGCCCGAACGTAGTCTCGAGCAGGGTATCGCCCTGATCCGCCAGGCGGCCGCGCAGGGGGCCGATTACGTGCTCACGCCCGAGGTGAGCAACATGATGCAGGTGAACCGCAAGGCGCTGTTCGAGCATATTGCCAGTGAAGAAAACGATCTCTCGCTGAAGGCCTATCGCGCGCTGGCCAAGGAACTGAAGATACATCTGCACGTTGGCTCGTTGGCGTTGCGCTTCTCGCCGGACAAGGCGGTCAACCGGTCTTTCCTGATCGGGCCGGAGGGGCAGGTGCTTGCGACCTACGACAAAATCCACATGTTCGATATCGATCTGCCCGGTGGCGAGAGCTACCGCGAATCAGCCAACTACCAGCCGGGCGAAACCGCCGTCATCTCCGATCTGCCCTGGGGCCGGATCGGATTGACCATCTGCTATGATGTCCGTTTCCCGGCGCTCTACCGCGCTCTTGCCGAGAGCGGCGCCGCGTTCCTTACCGTGCCAAGCGCCTTCACCCGCAAGACCGGCGAGGCCCATTGGCATGTGCTGTTGCGCGCGCGCGCCATCGAAACCGGCTGCTTTGTGTTTGCAGCAGCGCAAGCCGGCCTGCACGAGAACAAGCGCGAGACCTATGGCCACTCGCTGATCATCGCGCCCTGGGGTGAAATCCTCGCCGAGGGTGGGGTCGAGCCGGGCGTGTTCATGGCAAAGATCGACCCGTCAAAGGTCGAGGCCGCGCGCAAGATGGTGCCGTCGCTGCAGCATGGCCGGCGCTTTTCCATCGCCGATCCGAAGTCCGGACCCGAACATCTGCATCTGGTACGGGGATCGGCATGATCCGCTACGCACTTCGCTGCGAACACAATCATGCGTTCGAGAGTTGGTTCCAGAACTCCTCGGCCTACGAGTCACAGGTCAAGCGCAAGCTTGTGAGCTGTCCCGTCTGCAACTCGGTCAAGGTCGAGAAGGCCATCATGGCCCCGGGGATCGTCAGCAAGAAGGGACGCGAGAAGGCAAGTCCCGCGCCTGCGCCGATGCAGGCACCAGCGCCGGCGGAAACGCCGGCCACCGGGCCGACGCTGCTCCTGATGGCGCAGGAGCGGGAGCTGCGCGCGAAACTGAAGGAATTGCGCGATCACATTGTCAGTAACGCGGACAATGTCGGCGAGCGCTTTCCCACCGAGGCGCGCAAGATGCACTACGGCGATATCGAACATCGTCCGATCTACGGCGAGGCATCGCCGGAGGAAGCACGGGCGCTGATCGACGAAGGCGTCGAGGTGTCGCCGCTGCCGGTGTTGCCCGACGACCGCAATTGACGTCCTCCTGGCAAGTCTGGGCCGTGCTATCGGCGGTGTTCGCCGCGCGCTGACCGCAATCTTTGCCAAGGTGGGCGTCGAAGGCATCAACTCCGACCTCGCCTGCTGATCGCGGCCAAGGGCGGATTCTTCTTCGACCACGCGGTTATTCAGACGGCAACGAGCAATGCCACGCCGATCACGATCAGCACGGTGCCACTCATCTCGCGGAGCGAGAGCGGCTGCTTCAGGGAATAATAGGCGACCGCTTGCGCGAACAGCACCTCAACCAGCGCCAGCGTCCGCACATTCGCCGCCGCCGTCAGGGCAAAAGCCAGAAACCAGAATTGCGAAGCGAACGCGCCGATAAAGCCGGCAAACAGCGAGGGCCGCCACAGGCCGAGGATCGCCTTGAGGACCCCCGGCGCCCACCAGATCAGATAAACGCTCAAGACCAGCGTCTGCACGAACAACCCCCACACCAGCGTATAGGTGGCTGCGGTCACGAAGGAGACGCCGGGTACGGTGAGCACGGCGCCGCGAAAGCCGACCGCCGCGAATGCAAACATGGTTCCGGCCCCGAGGCCCACGAGCGTCGGCCGTAGGTCGCCGAACGCCTTGCTTGTGCCGGGTCGAAGAGCGGTGATTACCACGCCAACGGTCGCAATCAGGATTGCGATCACCTTGCTGGCCGTCAGATGGTCGCCGAGGAAGATGAAGCCGAAGATCGCGGTCTGGATCGCCTCGGTCTTCATATAGGCCGTCGTCACCACGAAGGATCGTTGGTTCATCGCAACGAGCATCATGGCGGTGGCGAGAATCTGGCTGCACGCGCCCAGCATCAGCCATGGCCAGAAGGCCGCCACCGGCCAGGACGGGCGCTCGCCGGTGACCGCGAGCACGCCTGCAAGGAACAGCAGCGAAAAGGGAAAGCCGAAGAGGAAGCGGATATTGGTCGCGCCGGAGGTGCCGAGCGGCCCCGTCAGCGAGCGCTGCATCGCATTGCGCGCCACCTGGCCGAGCGCAGCAACGATGGTGAAGGGAATCCAGAGTGTCGTGACGGAGAACATGGGGAAATTGCCGGATGGGAGCCGGCAAGGTGCCGGGCGCAGCGTACGCGGTCAACTGGAAGCACGCATGTCAGGGATGCGCGATCCCAACTCTGGCTGTCGTCCCTGCGAAAGCGGGGACCCATGTGTCACGCCATCTGACCTCGCCTCACACCATCTCCTCGGCCACAACCATGTAGTTCACGTCCATGTCCGAGGAAAGACTCCAGCGGCCCGTAAAGGGGCTGAACACCACGCCGCTCTCTTCGGTGACGACGAGCCGGTTGTCCAGGAGATACTTGGCGAGTTCGTCGGGCGTAATGAATTTCTCCCATCGATGTGTGCCGCGCGGCAACCAGCGCAGCACATATTCGGCGCCGACGATGGCGAGCGCAAAGCTCTTCCAGTTGCGGTTCAAGGTCGAGACCACCATCACGCCGCCAGGTTTCAGCATCGCTGCGCAACGCGAAAGAAACAGGCCGACGTCGCTGACATGCTCCACCACTTCCATGGCGAGAACGATGTCGAAACGTTCGCGCACGTCCATTTCCTCAACCGTAGTGCAGCGATAATCGATCGACAGATGACCCTTGTCGGCATGCAGCTTGGCTGCAGCAATGTTGGCGGCGGACGGATCCACGCCGATGACCTCGGCACCCAGCCGCGCAAAAGGCTCGCAAAGCAGCCCGCCACCACAGCCGATATCGAGGATGCGCAGATCCGACAGGCAGCTCAGGCTTTTGACGTTGCGCTCGAACTTGCGGCACGCCGCGTCGCGGATATAGGCCAGCCGCAGCGGATTGATGTTGTGCAACGGGGCCATCTTGCCGGCGGGATTCCACCATTCCTCCGACAGCCTGGAGAATTTGGCGACCTCGGCGGCGTCGACCGTCGACCCTCCCCCGCCGGTGTTCCCCGCACGAATATTCTGCGTAGCCATGGTAATGCCCGATCCTATCGCGCCGTGATGTTGTTGCGGAATTGAAGCGGGGAAGCGATGGTGCTGATGGTTTTCCTCCCCTCGCCGACACCCATGATCGTCACGTCGCCGTAGCTGAGGATCCGCCCCAGGATGCTCTGGTTGACGTCGACGCTTTCGATCTTGTCGAGCGCCATCTCGAATGTCCGCCGCTTGATAAAGCCGGTCTTGTGCACGACGCGCATGTTGGTGACGTCGGTTTCGGTGGTCCAGCGATGAAACCAGGCCCTTGCGGTCCAGTACAGCCCCACGAGCGCCACCACGGCTGATGCCGTCAGGCAAAGCAGAATGACGCCCTCGATCGTCGTCGCCCGCGCCAGGATGAACAGGACAACCGCCACGATCCAGGCGGCGATAGACGGCAGGTAGAACATCCAGTGTGCGTTGGTCGAATACAGCACTTTCTCGCCCGGCTGCAGAATCTCGTCGATATAACGCCCCATCCAGTTCGCCTCGCTTTTCCGCCGCAGCGGCTAGTGGTCCGATTCTAACATTCGCTCCCCATCTGGGGAGCCACTTTTGCGAATGTTAGAATCAGAGGACCACTAGTAAATTATTTAATCCAGTGGAGCTTTGGATTTGACGTTCGCGTAAGCCAATCGCCGCGGGAGGATAGCGAACGTCAAATCCGCTCCACTGGCCCATTTCCGGGCGGAACCCGCTTGCCCCAGGCTGCATCGCTATGTATACGCGCGTTTCAGCTCCCGCGCCGCAGGATTTCGCTCGGGAGCGGAGGACTTATCCTCTTTGAAAGGAATTGCGCGCGTCGTCATGGGCCGCCTCGTGATGAAATTCGGCGGCACATCCGTCGCCAATATCGACCGCATCCGCAACGTCGCGCGGCATGTGAAGCGCGAGGTCGACGCCGGCCATGACGTCGCGGTCGTGGTGTCGGCTATGGCAGGCAAGACCAACGAGCTGGCGGACTGGTGCAGCGAAGCCTCAGCCATGCATGACGCGCGCGAATATGACGCCGTGGTCGCCTCCGGCGAGCAGGTTACCTCGGGGCTGCTTGCGATCGTGCTGCAGAGCATCGGCGTTCAGGCACGATCCTGGCAGGGCTGGCAGATTCCGATCAAGACCAGCGATGCCCACGCTTCGGCGCGCATCCTCGGGATCGACGGATCGGAACTGATCCACCGCTTCAAGGACCGCAAGGAGGTGGCCGTCATTGCCGGTTTCCAGGGCATCAACCCGCAGAGCGGCCGCATCACCACGCTCGGCCGCGGCGGTTCGGACACTTCGGCGGTGGCGATCGCCGCTGCCATCCAAGCCGACCGCTGCGACATCTATACCGACGTCGACGGTGTCTATACGACGGATCCGCGCGTGGTTCCGAAGGCCCGCCGGCTCGAGAAGATCGCGTTCGAGGACATGCTGGAACTGGCCTCCCAGGGCGCCAAGGTGCTGCAGGTGCGCTCGGTGGAGCTTGGCATGGTGCAAAACATGCCGATCTTCGTCCGCTCCAGCTTCGACAGGCCCGAGGATATCGACCCGCACGCCAACCATCCGCCGGGTACGCTGATCTGCAGCGAGGAGGAAATCATGGAAAGCCACGTCGTGACGGGCATCGCCTTTTCCAAGGATGAGGCCCAGATTTCCGTGCGCCACGTCGAAGACAAGCCCGGAGTTGCAGCCGCCATCTTCGGACCGCTGGCCGAGGCCAATATCAACGTGGACATGATCGTCCAGAATGTCTCGGAAGACGGCAAGTTCACCGATCTTACCTTCACCGTACCGGCATCCGATTACAACCGCGCGCGCGACACCATCACCGCGGCCAAGAGCAAGATCGGCTACGCGCGGCTCGACACCGCAACCGACGTTGCCAAGGTCTCGGTGATCGGCAGTGGCATGCGCAGCCATGCCGGCGTTGCCGCCAAAGCGTTTTCCGCGCTCGCCGCGCGCAACATCAACATCCGCGCCATCACCACGTCCGAAATCAAGTTCTCGGTGCTGATCGATGCCGCCTATACCGAGCTTGCGGTGCGCACACTGCACACGCTCTATGATCTCGATCAGGGGTAGAACAACTTTCTCTTGATTAACTGTCTCTTGGGCAGCGCAGCATTCGGCGCGGTGGGCGGCTTCGCCTGTGGCAGGCGTTTTGCTTGGCAAAGCAAGCCTCAATTGGCTATAGCCGAGTAGCGGTGAATGACATTCGCTTCAGTTCCCCGCGAGTTTGTGACGGCGCCGATTGGATAAAATTGTTGCGTTTGTGGAGTATTTCGCCAACCCCGGACGAGACGCCGGGCCGGCCTTGCGGAGGGGGATGACAACACATGCGAAGCGCGTCGGGTGGCCCCCGCGTCCTGTTGAGACGGCTTCGCGAGACCATGGCGGAGCAGGTCAGCGCCCAGGAGCGTCTGGACAAGATCGTCGTGCTGATCGCCGCCAACATGGTGGCCGAGGTGTGCTCGGTCTACGTGCTGCGTGTCGACAACACCCTGGAACTCTACGCCACCGAAGGCTTGAAGCGCGAGGCGGTGCACCGCACGGTGCTGAGCGCGCATGAGGGCCTCGTCGGCCTTGTCGCAAGCGAGGCCTCGCCGCTCAACCTGAGCGACGCGCAGAACCACCCGGCATTCTCGTTCCGCCCCGAAACCGGCGAAGAAATCTACCACTCCTTCCTCGGCGTGCCGATCCTGCGCGCCGGCAATACGCTGGGGGTGCTGGTGGTGCAGAACCGCGCCAAGCGCACCTATGTCGAGGAGGAAGTCGAGGCGCTGCAGACCACCGCAATGGTGCTCGCCGAGATGATCGCCTCCGGCGAACTGGCGGCGCTGGCGCAGCCCGGGGCCGAGCCGGCCGCGCGCCATTCCCTGCACAAGACCGGCGCAATCCTGTCCGACGGAATTGCGCTCGGCCATGTCGTGCTGCACGAGCCGCGCGTCGTCATCAACAACTATATCGCCGAGGACCTGCCCAGGGAGGTCAAGCGGCTCGACCTCGCGCTCGTAAAGCTGCGCGCCGACCTCGACCGCATGCTGGAGCGGGGCGACGTCGCAGACGGCGGCGAGCACCGCGACGTGCTGGAAGCCTACCGGATGTTCGCCAACGATCAGGGCTGGTCGCACAAGCTGCACGAGGCGGTCGCCACCGGCCTCACGGCGGAGGCCGCCGTCGAACGCGTGCAGTCCGACACCCGCGCACGCATGCTGCGCTCCACCGACCCCTATCTGCGCGAGCGCCTGCACGATCTGGAGGATCTGGGCTTTCGGCTGATGCGGCAACTGGTCGGGCAAGATCACGCCCCATCGCGCGAACATCTGCCCGACAACGCCATCCTGATTGCCCGCGCGATGGGACCGGCGGCGCTGCTCGATTACGACCGCAAGCGCCTGCGCGGGCTGGTGCTCGAGGAGGGCACCGCCAATTCCCACGTCTCCATCGTGGCGCGCGCGCTCGGTATCGCCGCGGTCGGCGAGGTGCCGAACGCGCCGGGCATCGCCGACCCAGGCGACGCCATCATCATCGACGGGACCTCTGGCGAAATCTACGTCCGCCCGTCGGCCGAGATCGAATCCGCCTATGCCGAGCGGGTGCGCTTTCGCGCGCGACGCCAGGCCCAGTATCTGGCGCTGCGCGACCGGCCTTCCGTCACCAAAGACGGCCAGCGCGTCGAGCTGATGATCAATGCGGGGCTCACCATCGACCTGCCGCATATCGACGACACCGGCAGCGCCGGGATCGGCTTGTTCCGCACCGAGTTGCAGTTCATGGTCAGCCCGAACCTGCCACGCTCCAGCGATCAGCTCGCGCTGTATCGCACGGTGCTCGACGCCGCCGACCCGAAGCCGGTGACCTTCCGCACCCTCGATATCGGCGGCGACAAGGCACTCCCCTATCTGGAAACCGTGATCGAGGAAAATCCGGCGCTGGGCTGGCGCGCGATCCGGCTGGGGCTCGACCGGCCCGGCCTGTTGCGCGGCCAGATTCGCGCGCTGTTGCGCGCCGGCGGCGGCAGGGCGCTGCGAATCATGTTCCCGATGATCTCGGAGGTCGCGGAGTTCGATGCCGCCAAAGCCATCGTCGAACGCGAGCTGACTTACTTGCGTCAGCACGGGCACGCGCTGCCGGAGCGCATCGATGTCGGCACCATGGTGGAGGTTCCAGCGTTGCTGTACCAGCTCGACGAGCTCTTGAAGAAGGTCGACTTCGTCTCCGTGGGTTCCAACGATCTTTTCCAGTTCCTGTTTGCGGTCGATCGCGGCAACGCCAAGGTCTCCGAGCGCTTCGACATCCTGTCCGCTCCGATCCTGCGCGCGCTGCGCGACATCGTGCGCAAGGCACAGGAGGCAAAGAAGCCCGCCTCGCTGTGCGGCGAGATGGCCTCCAAGCCGATCGGCGCGCTGGCACTGATTGCAATCGGCTATCGCTCGCTGTCCGTGTCGGCGACGGCGCTCGGACCGGTGAAGGCAATGATCCTCGAGCTCGACGCCAGAAAGGTCGAAGCGATGATGGCGCCGCTTTTGGACTCGCCCGGTAGCGGCGTATCGATCCGGCAAAAGTTGACGAAATTTGCGGAAGCAGAGGGTTTGGCGTTGTAGCGACGCTGCTGCGGGTATCCTTCACGACGCTTTCGCTGTTGTTCGAGATTTGACCAATGTCGATCCTGCCTGAAGCCAAACTTGACGTCCTGCTGGCCCACCACGCCTCGCTGGAAGCGCAGCTGCTCGCCCAGCTCTCTTCCGAAAAATACGTCCAGATCACGCGCGAGCTCGCCGAGCTCAACCCGCTGATCGAGGCGGTGAAGGCCTACCGCGCCACCGTCAAGGAACTCGCCGATACCGAGGCGCTGATTGCTGAATCCACGGACACCGAAATCCGCGCGATGGCGGAAGCCGAGCGCGAGGCACTTAGCCCGCGTCGCGCGGAACTCGAACAGAAGATCCGCCTCGCTCTCCTGCCCAAGGACGCCATGGACGACCGCAACGTGGTGCTGGAAATCCGCGCCGGTACCGGCGGCGACGAAGCCGCCCTGTTTGCCGGCGACCTGTTCCGGATGTATGAACGCTTTGCGGCCTTGCAGGGGTGGGCGGTCGAGGTGATCTCCGCCAGCGAGGGCACCATGGGCGGCTACAAGGAAATCATCGCCGAAGTGAGGGGACGTGGTGCCTTCGCCAAGCTGAAGTTCGAATCCGGCGTGCATCGGGTGCAGCGCGTCCCGGACACCGAGACGCAGGGACGCATCCACACCTCGGCGGCAACCGTTGCCGTGCTGCCGGAGGTCGAGGACGTCGACGTCGCGATCAAGAACGAAGACCTGAGGATTGAGACCATGCGCGCGCAAGGTGCCGGTGGTCAGCACGTCAACAAGACCGAATCGGCGATTCGCATCACTCACATCCCGACCGGCATCGTGGTCAGCATGCAGGACAGCCGTTCGCAGCACAAGAATCGCGCCTCGGCGATGAACATCCTGCGCTCGCGCATCTACGATGCCGAACGCCAGCGCATCGAAGCGGCGCGATCGGCGGACCGTCGCGAGAAGGTCGGCTCCGGCGACCGAAGCGAGCGGATCCGCACCTACAATTTCCCGCAAGGTCGCGTGACCGATCACCGCATCAACCTGACGCTTTACAAGTTGCCCCAGGTGATCGCGGGCGAAGCACTGGGTGAGCTGATCGACGCACTGACCACCGAACATCAGGCCGCCCAACTCGCAGCACAAGGGGCAGCCGCGTGAACGCCCAGTGACCTGCTCCCTCGTCGGACAGACCGTGGAGGGCGCCCGACGCGCGCTTGCGGCGCGATTCAGGTCCGCCGGCATCGAGGCAGCCGACCTCGATGCGCGGGAGCTGATGCGCGCCGCACTCGGCCTCGACCTCACTGGCCTGATCGGATCGGCGAGGAGGCCGCTTGTCGGGCCTGAAGTCGACCGGCTGGAGGGTTTTGCGCGCAGGCGTCTTGCGGGTGAGCCCGTCGCGCGGATTGTCGGCACCAGAGAATTCTGGGGGTTGCCGCTGCAACTATCCGCCGCGACACTGGAACCGCGGCCGGATACGGAAGCAGTGGTCGAGCGCGCGCTGGAAGCCGTGCGCGCGCCCCGTTCGGAGGGTGCCGTGCGCATTCTCGATATTGCGACCGGCTCGGGCGCCATTCTGCTCGCGCTGTTGTCCGCACTTCCCGACGCCTTCGGCATCGGCACCGATATCAGCGCGGAGGCGCTTCTGACCGCGCGTGGCAATGCCGCAGCGCTTGGGCTCGCATCGCGCGCCGCCTTCGTGGTCTGCGACTACGCCGCAGCCCTGTCCGGCGCCTTCGATCTCATCGTTTCGAACCCGCCCTATATCCGCTCATCCGATATTGCGCGATTGCCGCGCGAGGTGCGCGATCACGACCCCCATCTTGCGCTTGACGGCGGGCCGGACGGGCTAAACGCCTATCGCGCCCTGATCCCGGAGACGGGGCGGCTGCTTGGCTGTGGTGGGACAGTGGTCGTGGAGGCCGGACAGGGCCAGAGCGCCGATATTGAAACTCTCATGACAGCGGCAGGGCTGGTGCTCGATGGGCCCCCAAAAATCGACCTGGCGGGCAATCCGCGGGCGGTTGCAGGGCGAAAAATGCCGCCATAAAGCCCGATTCGAACACAAAAACCTCTTGGAATATTGCCCCGGACCGACTACGTTCCGCTCACAACACCGGTGCAAGGCCCGCGATGAAACGGGCGAGATCGAGGGCTCTCCCGGCAAGAGCCGCACCGGGTAAAGGTTCCGGAAACGCGAGTTGATCAGAGCGCGATAGCAAATTCGGCTGCGCTGCTTGCGACCGCAAAGTGAACGAAAGCCTGATTTTGCGCTTGAACATCTACACAAGAAAGATGGGCTTGTATTGACAGGCTGAAAAGGTTCGCCGGCGAGGGCGTCGGCGGGTGGGGAACGCGTCTCTTGTTGAACGCGACGGTCGACGAAATCGGCACGGGTCGGAACAGCATCGGGCTTCGGTGCGGAAAAAACCTGTGCCTGGCGGGTCGCCAGGTTCGATCGAACCGGAATGAATCGGTATGAACCGGTTAATGTAAATTTAAAGGCTTCTAACTCAGGGCTGGAACAAAGGCAGGACATGAGAAACGGTCAAAACAACAAGCGGATGCGCAACCGGGGCAATCAGAACAACAACCGGCGCGGCCAGAACCCGATGACGCGGGTGTTCGAATCGAACGGCCCAGACATCAAGATCCGCGGCACCGCCTCTCACATCGCAGAAAAATATCTGCAATTGGCCCGCGATGCGCGTTCCTCGGGCGATCCGGTCGCCGCGGAGAATTATTACCAGCACGCCGAGCACTATTTCCGCCTCATCGCCGCCGCCCAGGAACAATTCAGGCAGAACCAGCCGCAGCAGCCCCGCAACGAAGACGCAACTGAGGATGCCGACGAGGAAGGCGACAATTTCTCAAACTTCGGGCAGGAACCGGGCTTCGTGCCGGCGCAGCAGCCCCAACCCTATCTGCGCGACCACGGCCCGCGCGATCAGTCGCGTGAAGGCCAACCCTATCAGCGCGACCCGCAGCAGCCTCGCGAACAGCGGGAACATCGACCGCAACCGCAATATCAGTCGCAGCCCCAACCGGCGGCTTCCGACGGTGGCGGCGTCGACCGCCTGCCGTCGTTCATCACCGGACCGCAGCCGCAGTTCAATGGCGGCCAGGGCGGATACGAACCCAGTGGCGGTGGCGACCGATTCCCGCGGCGGCGCCGTCGGCCCCACGGTCCGCGACCTGAGGGTATGACCCAGCAGCCCTCCAATCCCGGCGAGGATTTCAATCAGGGTGAATGAGCGGACGGGCCGTCACCCGTCCGGTACCCCGATTTTCGCCCTTCCCTGTCCAAGCACTCCGCCATGGCCGGGCATAGCCGTTCGAAGAACGGCGTCGCTTCCGCCCGCTTAGGCTGAGGGAAGGCAGCAAGAACGCCAGCGATCAAAATTCATCCCTGGTCGTTGACGATGGCACCAGCACCGGCTCCAGGCGGGGTATCAGCCGCGTGCGTTCGCGCTTGGCGGGGATCGCGCGGTAGACCTGTTTTGTGGCCTCCACGATATGCACGCCCGCGACCGGCAACGACAATGCCGCGCCAACGCGTTCCCACGCCATCGCCGAACGCAGGAACCAGCCGCCCGCGACCGGCGGCATGAACAGCGCCTCACCCCATGCCGTCGGTGTGAACCAGGTCTGCCGCAACAATTGCGTGATCTGCGAGCGCGAATAGGGCCTGCCATGACCAAACGGCGTTTTATCGGTTCGCGCCCATACTCCTCGCCGGTTGGGAATGACCACAATCATCCGGCCCGACGGCGCCAGCACCCGCCATACCTCGCGCAACAGACTTTCCGGATCGTCAGACATCTCCAGCGCGTGCACCAAGAGGACGCGATCCACCGCCGCATCGGGCAAGGGCAGGGAAAATTCATCGACCAATGCGGCGAGCGTCGGCCGCGCGGTCGGCCATTTCAGCACGCCCTGCGCCGCCGGCATGAATGCGATGCAGCGCTCGGAATCTTCACGAAAAAGTCCGAGATAGGGCGTGGGATAGCCGATGCCCAGCACACGCTGGCCTTCCGCGTTGGGCCAGCGATCGTGGATGCCGCGATTGATCAGTTGCCGCGCCACGAAGCCGAGGCGATGGGAATAGAAGTCGCGGAGATCGATGACGTCGATGTTCATGGGACCAATTTAACACGTCGGAGCCTGACCCCGCGCGCTCGGAATTGCATTGCCTCATCAGCGTTAACGCCATATCTCTGCGGCATAGCAAGTTCCACACCTGTTAAGCGGAATGGAGATGGCATGGCCGCCGATATCAGAACCTTCACCTGTCTGACCGACAATTTCGGTTACCTGGTTCACGACGCGGCGACCAATGCGACCGCCGCGATCGATGCCCCGGAAGCCGCCCCCATCATCCGCGCGCTGGAGCGTGAGGGCTGGCGGCTGACAGACATCCTGATCACTCACCATCATGGCGACCACGTCGGCGGGGTTGCCGAACTGAAGCGGAGATATAATTGTCGCGTGGTCAGCCCCCGCGACAAAACCGCAGCGATCGCCAATGTCGACCTGAGAGTTGGCAATGGCGACGTCGTCAAGGTCGGGAATCTTCTGGCGCGGGTGCTGGAAACGCCGGGCCACACGCTCGACCACATTGCCTATGTCTTCGACGGCGAAAAGGCGCTGTTTGCCGGCGACACCCTGTTTTCGATCGGATGCGGGCGGGTACCCGAGGGTACCTATCCGATGATGTGGGATTCACTTCTCAAGCTGCGCGCGCTGCCCGACGACTTCAGGCTATATTGCGGTCATGAATATACAGCCGCCAACATCAGGTTCGCACTTAGCGTCGAGCCTGATAACGCGGCGTTGAAAACACGCGCGGATGAGGTGGCGCGATTGCGTGCCGAAAACAAGCCGACGATCCCCTCCCTCCTGGGCGAGGAGAAAAAAGCCAACGTGTTCCTGCGGGCCGACGATCCATCGGTCGCGCAAAAATTGCACATGAAGGGCGCAAGCGCCGCCGAGGTCTTCGGTGAGCTGCGCGAACGCAAGAATAAATCGTGATGGAACCAGAGTTGAGCGCCGACGAGATCATCGCGCGCCTCGAGCTGAGGCCGCACCCGGAAGGCGGTTATTATCGCGAGACGTTTCGCGATCAACGGGTCGACGCCCAGGGCCGCTCCTGCTCGACCACGATCTATTTTCTCCTGAGCCGCGGCGATCGCTCGCATTGGCATCGCATCGATGCGGCGGAGGTCTGGCACTATTATGCGGGCAGCGCCCTGACCCTGCAAATCGCCCATGAGGGCGGCATGCAGCACACGGTCAAACTCGGCCCCGGTGTTGGATCAGGCGAGCGTCCGCAGGCGATCGTGCCGGCATCGGCCTGGCAATGTGCCGAGACCACCGGCGATTGGACGCTGGTCGGGTGCACGGTCGCTCCGGCATTCGAATTCGCGAAATTCGAGACGGCGCCGAAGGGCTGGGAGCCGTGTTTGTGACGTCATCGCGGAATCCGACGTAAGCGCAGCATATCCCTTGCCGCGATCAGCCCACCGCCGGCGATCAGGATTGCGGCAATGACGATATTCGCGCTGGCCTTGGCAAAACCGGCCAGGATCAGGAACGCGGTGGACAACAATGGTGTCGCATAGGAGGCAGCCCCCAGCACGCGGATGTCGCCGTGTTTCATGCCGATGTCCCAGGTATAGAACGCCGCTCCCACGGGACCAACGCCAAGCCCGACAATTGCAAGCCACTGCAGGGCAGTATCGGGCCACACCGTCGTCTCTGCCAGCGCGTGGACCAATGCTGCAAGCAGCGCCGTTGCCGCGCAAAATCCCGCAACCGCGTCCGTCGGTACCGATTTGAGCCGTCGTGACAACACCGAATAGGTGGCCCAGACGAAGGCGGCGACAAAGGCCGCGATCAATCCCGGCACCTGGGTCGGCGTAAAATCTTCGCCGCGATTGCCGGCAAACAGCAGCACAGTTCCGGCAAGTCCCAGCATCGCGCCGATCACGTGATGAGGCGCCAACCGCTCGCCCGGCAACAACGAGGAGAACAGCACGATCAGCAACGGCCAGAGATAGTTCAACAACCCGGCTTCAGCCGGCGGCGCCAGGCGCAGCGCGAGAAAATAAAGGGCGTGATAGCCGAACAAGCCGCCGACGCCGACGATCCAGGTAAGCGGGGCCTGTCGCAGCGCGCCAATCGCCCCCTTTCGCCCGATCCAGGTCAGCGAACCTACCAGCGCGCCGATCGCAAAGGTCATGGCCGCGAGCTGGAACGCGGGAATCCTGCCGGTGGCAACCGTCAAGACCGCCAGCAGCGACCACATCAGGATCGCGGTCAGTCCAATCAGCGTCGCGGTGCCGGCAGACATGAAGCAATACCGAGAACGTGGATGGCCGGGACGTCCTGCGCGAAGACGCGCTTCGCGCTTGTGCCCGGCCATGACGACTCGTTTGCATCATTGCGCGCGATTGCGCAACGCTTGCGGCGTCACACCATGTACTGCCCGCCATTGACCGAGAGCGTCGAGCCGGTGATGGCGCCCGCCTCATCGGCGGCGAGAAACACCACGGCGCGCGCGATTTCCGCGGGCTCTCCCAGGCGGCCGACCGGGATCAGCGGCAGGATGGATTTCTCCAGCACGTCCTTCGGCACCGCCTGCACCATCTCGGTATTGATGTAGCCGGGACAGATCGCATTCACGGTGATGCCGCCCTTGGCATTCTCCAGCGCCAGCGCCTTGGTGAATCCGATCTCGCCGGCTTTCGCCGCGGAATAATTGGTCTGGCCGAACTGGCCCTTCTGACCGTTGATCGAGGAGATGTTGATGATGCGGCCGAATTTACGGGCGCGCATGCCCTCGATGACCTGGCGGCTCATGTTGAACAGCGAACCGAGATTGGTGTTGATCACGGCGCTCCACTGTTCAACCGTCATCTTGTGAAACGCGCCATCCTTGGTGATGCCGGCATTGTTGACGAGCACATCGACCGGACCGACCTCGGCCTCGACCTTCTTGATACCGGCCGCGCAGGCGTCGAAGGAGGCGACATCCCATTTGTAGACGGGGATCCCGGTCTCGGCCTTGAATTTCTCCGCCGCCGCGTCATTGCCTGCGTAGCTTGCCGCAACCTTGTAGCCGGCGGCTTTCAGCGCCTTGCTGATCGCCGCGCCAATGCCTCGCGTACCTCCGGTGACCAACGCAACACGTGCCATGACGTATCCTTCCCTTGCTGTTTGCTCGGCGTCTTAAGCGACGGATTGTGTAGTCAAGGGATTATGCGAGAGGTTTGATCAACATCAAGAACAAAAACGCCCGGCAAATTGCCGGGCGTTTTTTCCTCAGATCAGAGCCTGTGCGGCTGCGAAGCGACAGTATCTCGGTAGCCCCGTCAGTCGCGCGCGATACACATCGCGATACCCATGCCGCCGCCGATGCATAGGGTGGCGAGGCCCTTTTTGGAATCGCGCCTCTGCATCTCGTGCAGCAGCGTGACCAGCACGCGCGTGCCAGATGCGCCGATTGGATGGCCGATCGCGATCGCGCCGCCATTGACGTTCACCTTCGACGTATCCCAGCCGAGGTCCTTGTTGACGGCGCAGGCCTGCGCCGCGAAGGCCTCATTGGCTTCGATCAGATCGAGGTCGCCGACGCTCCAGCCGGCCTTCTTCAGCGCTGCGCGCGAAGCGGGAATCGGTCCGGTGCCCATGATCTTCGGGTCGACGCCGGCCTGGCCCCAGGACACGATGCGCGCAATCGGCTTCTTGCCTTCCTTGGCGGCCTGTTTTGCGGTCATCAGCACCACGGCGCCTGCGCCATCATTGATGCCCGATGCGCTGCCGGCCGTCACCGTGCCGTCCTTCTCGAAAGCCGGCTTGAGCTTGCTCATCGCATCAAGGGTAGCGCCGTGGCGCGGATACTCGTCGGCGTCGACGATGACATCGCCCTTGCGGGTCTTGATGGTGACCGGGACGATCTCCTGCTTGAACCTGCCCGCCTTCTGTGCGGCCTCGGCCTTCTGCTGGGAGGCGACCGCAAACTCATCCTGCTGGGCACGGGTAATCTGATATTGCCGCGCCACGTTCTCGGCGGTGTTGCCCATGTGATAGCCATTGAAGGCATCCCACAGGCCGTCCTTGATCATGGTGTCGACGAGATCGACCGATCCCATCTTGACCCCACCGCGCAAATACTGGGCGTGCGGGGCCATGCTCATGGATTCCTGGCCGCCCGCCACGACGATCTCGGAATCGCCGTTGAGCAGCGCCTGATAGCCAAGCGCCACCGAGCGCAGGCCGCTGCCGCAAAGCTGGTTGACACCCCAGGCAGGGCTTTCCACCGGGATGCCGGCGGCGATCGAGGCCTGGCGGGCGGGATTCTGGCCCTGCGCCGCGGTCAGGATCTGACCCATGATGACTTCGGAAACACGTCGCGGTTCGACGCCCGCGCGTTCAAGCGCGGCCTTGATGGCGATAGCGCCGAGATCGTGGGCCGGCGTGGTGGCAAACGCACCGTTGAAACTTCCGACCGGGGTGCGGACGGCGCTGACGATGACGACATCGTCTGACATGAGCATCTCCTGTTTGTGAGGTCTTTTCGGATCGGCGGGCGCCGGAATGGCAAGCCAGTCTCTCACCCATCCTGTTAACGTCGTTGCGGCATGTCAATTGGGCGAGGGCCGATTCATGCTGCGGAGCAATCAAATTGGCGCGTCTTGTCTTTCTCCCTGCCCCGGTTCCTGGGTCGCGAAAAACCTCTCGCAAACCGCCGGTTGCGGAGTAGCTCCGGCATTGGTACCGGGTTGCTTTCGCAGCCATCCTGACCAACGATCGCGTGGAATTGCTGCGCAATAAAAAACGCTATCAAATTAACCGTGGTGCACAAAACGGTAGCCGAACCCCTTTGAAAATGCTTATTTTGTTGCGATGCGTAGCCCGTTTGCCCTGCGGTCAAGCCGTCGGGTTCCCCTCCTCGGTTTGCAAGTGTGCGCCATGGCCAAATCAGACCAACCCACCACCATCAAGAAATACGCAAACCGGCGGCTCTATAATACCGGCACCAGCACATATGTGACGCTGGAAGATCTGGCGGCGATGGTTAAGGAGGGCGAGGACTTCCTCGTCTACGACGCCAAAACCGGTGACGACATCACCCGCTCGGTGCTGGCGCAGATCATCTTCGAACAGGAAAACAAGGCCGGGCAGAATTTGTTGCCGACCACCTTCCTGCGGCAGTTGATTCGTTTCTACGGCGACAGCATGCAAA
>Ga0306926_10001955_pt1 | contig 20741 bp, 20 predicted proteins | sample flu12Cox44000178_FD_203759 | JGI IMG/M metagenome (GOLD analysis project Ga0306926, IMG submission 203759) | Lab enrichment of tropical soil microbial communities from Luquillo Experimental Forest, Puerto Rico - flux8day.12C.oxic.44.000.178 (v2)... | ecosystem: Environmental > Terrestrial >...
CCCGCCCGGGCTCGGCAAGACCACCCTGGCCGCGATCCTCGCCCACGAGCTCGAGGTCGACATCACCCGCACCTCGGGACCGGTGATCGAGAAGCCCGGCGACCTCGCCGGGCTGCTCACCAACCTGGGCCCGCGCGGGATCATCTTCATCGACGAGATCCACCGCCTGAGCCCGGTGGTCGAGGAGTACCTCTATCCCGCGCTCGAGGACTTCACGCTCGACATCCTGCTCGACCGCGGCCCCAGCGCGCGCACGCTCAAGATCAACCTGGAGCGCTTCACCATGGTGGGCGCGACCACGCGCTCCGGTCTGCTGTCGGCGCCGCTGCGCGCCCGCTTCGGCATGACGCTGAGGCTCGACTACTACGGCGCCGACGACCTGGCCCGCATCGTCACGCGCTCGGCCGGCATCCTCAAGGTCGAGATCGAGCCGGCGGCGGCGGCCGAGATCGCGCGCCGCTCGCGGGGCACGCCGCGCATCGCCAACCGACTGCTACGCCGCGTGCGCGACGTCGCGCTCATCCGGGCCGACGGCGCGGTGACGATGCCGGTGACGCGCGACGCGCTCCAGCTGCTCGAGGTCGACGAGCGCGGTCTCGACGAGATGGACCGCCGGCTGCTCGAGGCGCTGATCACCAAGTATCACGGCGGCCCGGTTGGCCTCGGAACCCTCGCGGTGGTGGTGGCCGAGGAGCCCGGGACGCTCGAGGACGTCTACGAGCCTTACCTGATCCAGGAGGGCTTCATCAAGCGCACCTCGCGCGGTCGTGAGGCGACGGCGCTCGCCTACGCCCACCTCGGGCACCAGCCGCCGCCCGCCATCGTGGCCGAGGGTCCGCCCGCCGCGGCCGCGCCCCCCAAGCCCGAGCGGCCGAGCCAGCCCGAGCTGCCGCTGCGCTGAGTCGCCGCGCGGCGCCACGCGACCGGCGCCGCGCGACCCCGCCATGCGCCTCGAAGACCTGGACTACGAGCTGCCGGAGGAGCTGATCGCGCAGCACCCGGCGGCGCGCCGCGAGGATTCACGCCTGCTGGTGGTCGAGCGCGCGAGCGGCGCCCTCACCGACCAGCGCTTCGCCGATCTCGACCGCTGGCTCGAGCCCGGCGATGTGCTGGCGCTCAACGAGACGCGGGTGCGCCCGGCACGGCTGGTGGTGCGGCGCCCGAGCGGCGGCGCGGTCGAGCTGCTGTTCGTGCGGCCGGAGACCGAGCCGGCGCGAGGCGAGCGGCGCTGGCGCGTGCTCGCGAAGCCCGCGAAGCGCGCGCAACCCTGGACGCGGCTCGCGACCGACGACGGCGCGCTCGAGCTCGAGGTGGTGGCGGTGGGCCAGGCGGGCGAGCGGATCGTCGCGGTGGCGCGCGGCGACCTCGAGGCGACGCTCGCGACGCGCGGCCAGATCCCGCTCCCGCCCTACATCCACCGCCCCCCCGAGCCCGCCGACCGCGAGCGCTACCAGACCGTGTACGCGCGGGTCGAGGGCGCGGTCGCCGCGCCCACCGCCGGCCTCCACTTCACCGCCGCGCAGCTCGAGGCCCTCGGCGCGCACGGGATCGAGAGCGCGCGGCTGCTGCTCCACGTCGGGCCCGGCACCTTCCGGACCGTCACCGCCGCCGATCCGCGCGCCCACGTCATGGACGAGGAGTGGTTCGAGGTCACGAGGGAGAGCGCGGCGCGCCTCCGTGCCGCGCGCGAGCGCGGCGGACGGATCGTCGCGGTGGGCACGACGTCGGTGCGGGCGCTCGAATCCGCCTGCGACGCGAACCACGGAACGCTGGCGGCGGCGCGCGGCTGGACGCACAAGTACATCCTGCCGCCCTACCGCTTCCAGGCGGCCGACGCCCTGCTCACCAACTTCCACCTGCCGCGCACCACGCTGCTGCTGCTGGTCGCGGCGTTCGCGGGCGAGGCGCTGCTCGAGCGCGCCTACGCCCACGCCGTCGCGGAGCGCTACCGCTTCTATTCGTACGGGGACGCGATGCTGGTGGTGTGAGCGCCACCCTCACAGCGGCGGGTTGCCGTGCTTCTTGAACGGCAGGCTCTGGCGCTTGTTCCGCAGCATCTCCAGCGCCGCGATCAGGCGGGGGCGGGTCTCCTGCGGCTCGATCACATCGTCGAGGTAACCAAGCTCGGCGGCGATCCAGGGGCTCGCGAACTTGTCGTTGTACTCGGCGATCAGCCGCTTGCGCTCGGCGGCGGCGTCTTTCGCCTTCGCCAGCTCGTCGCGGTACAGGATGTTGACCGCGCCGTCGGCGCCCATCACCGCCATCTCGGCGCTGGGCCAGGCGACGTTGTAGTCGCCCCGAATGTGCTTGCTCGACATGACATCGTAGGCGCCGCCGTAGGCTTTGCGCGTCACCACGGTGAGCTTGGGCACGGTGGCCTCACAGTAGGCGTAGAGCAGCTTGGCGCCGTGGCGGATGATGCCGCCCCATTCCTGCCGGGTGCCGGGCAGGAACCCGGGCACGTCCTCGAAGGTGACGAGCGGGATGTTGAAGGCGTCGCAGAAGCGCACGAAGCGCGCGCCCTTGACCGAGGAGTCGATGTCGAGCACGCCGGCCAGCACCCGCGGCTGGTTGCCGACGATCCCCACCGGGCGGCCGCCCAGCCGCGCGAACCCGACGATCAGGTTGGGGGCGAAGTGCTGGTGGACCTCGAAGAAGTCACCGTCGTCGACAATCCGCGTCACCACCTCCTTCATGTCGTAGGGCTGGTCGGGTGACTCGGGCACCAGGGTGGCGAGCCCGGGGTCGCGGCGGTCGACCGGGTCGCTCGAGGCGGCGCGCGGCGGGTCCTCGGCGTTGTTCGCGGGCATGAACGAGAGCAGCCGCCGCACGTGGCGCAGCGCGTCGGCGTCGTCACGGGCGGCGAAGTGGGCCACCCCGCTCTTCGAGTTGTGGGTCATCGCCCCGCCCAGGTCCTCGAAGCTCACCTCCTCCGAGGTGACGGCCTTGATGACCTCGGGGCCGGTCACGAACATGTGGCTCGTGCCCTCGACCATGATGGTGAAGTCGGTGATGGCGGGGGAGTAGACCGCCCCGCCGGCGCAGGGGCCGAGGATGGCCGAGATCTGCGGCACCACGCCCGAGGCCAGGGTGTTGCGCAGGAACACATCGGCGTAGGCCCCGAGCGAGAGCACGCCCTCCTGGATGCGGGCGCCGCCCGAGTCGTTGAGTCCGATGATCGGAGCGCCGTTGTCGAGGGCGAGATCCATGATGGCGCAGATCTTCCGGGCGTTGGCCTCGCTCATCGTGCCGCCGAAGACCGTGAAGTCCTGGGCGAACACGTACACCAGCCGCCCATCGATGCTGCCCCAGCCCGCCACCACCCCGTCGCCGACGAAACGCTTCTGATCCATCCCGAAGTCGTGGCTGCGGTGGGTGACGTGGGTGCCGATCTCGGCGAACGAGCCGGGATCGAGCAACAGCTCGAGCCGCTCGCGCGCGGTGAGGGCGCCGCGAGCATGGAGCCTGGCGATGCGGTCCGCGCCGCCGCCCACCTGGGATTGCTCTCGGCGCCGCCTCAGCTCGGCGAGCCGCTGCTCGCGATTCACGCTCCCTCCTCCACCGGGCCACAAGTCCAAGTCGCGGCGTAGCGTAGAGATACGCCATCGGTGGGTCAAGAACGAACCCGCCCGCCGGGACCCCGAGCGACTGCACAGAGACACCCGCCCGGCCGATAACGATGGTGCCGTTCGGCGCCCGACGTCCCAGCCCGGGGGAGGGATCCACGTTGCTTGCGTGGACGCACAGCATCGTCTTCGTCGTACTGACCTGCGCCCTGATCGACTTCGTCAAGGTGCTGGTCGAGCTGGTGGGGCGGAGCGAGGCTCGGACCTACACCTCGGATCCCTCCCTGATCACGGCGATCGTCCCGTCCCGGAACGGCGCCGCGCACCTTCCCGGGACGGTCGCCGACCTGGCCAGGCTCGTCCCCCCCGAGCGCATCCTGGTGATCGACGACGGCAGCACGGACGACACGTTCGCGGTGGCCTCGGCCCTCGGCTGCCAGGTCCATCACTTCGACAACAGCAAGGGCAAGGCGGCGGCGATCAACTTCGCGGTCTACCGGGTCAAGACGCCGTACACCCTGCTGCTCGACGATGACACCCGGCTCGGCGGGGTCCGCATCCCGACCTCGCTGCTGTCGCACGACGGCTACGACGCGGTGGCATTCCACGTCCTGCCCGACCGCCGCAACCGCGACGGCGCCAGCGGTAACAACTTCCTCGGGGCGGTGCAGCGCTACGAGTACGGGAAGAGCATGGAAATCGGCAAGCGCTTCCACGACGTGACCTATTCCGTGAGCTGCGTGTCGGGCGCGGTGGGGCTGTTCCGGACCGAGGACCTCGACCGCTACCACCAGCAGCACACCGGAGTGTTCCAGGCCGAGGACCTGCAGCGCACCATCATTCACCTGCTCAACGGCCGCCGCATCGTGTTCGCCAACGAGGCGGTGTGGACCGTGGCGCCGTCAACGTTCGCACAATGGACGCGCCAGCGGATCACCGGCTGGTATCCCGGGCTCTACCACCAGACCGCCAACTTCATCCGGCTGCTGTTCAAGCCCGGGGTCTCGTGGCGGCTGCGCTACGAGATGGCCTACAACCTCTACGCCCTGGTCAGCGACCCGCTGAAGGTGGCTTCGTTCGTGTTCATCGCGGTCACCCCCGAGGTGCGCTGGTGGGGCGGGGCGCTCTACCTGCTCTACCTGGTGTTCGAAGCCTATCCCTTCATGGTGGTCCGGGTGCCGGGCGAGCCGCGCTCCCGTTCGTCCCTCGCCGTGCTTCTGATCTACCCGGTGTACGGGGCGCTCAACACGCTGCTGCGCGCGGCGGCGCTGGCGGTGTGGTTCTGGCTGCGCTACGTCACCGGCTCGATGCGGCCGCGCCGCGGCCCGGAGGACCGCATCCCATGATCCACGCCCCGAGACCGCGTACGGCGCTGCTCGCCGCCCTGATGCTGGCGGCGGCCGTGGCGGCGCCGCGGGCCGGCGCCCAGACGTCGACCGCCGGGGGCGCTCCCGCGGCGATCACCACGGCCTTCCAGCCCTTCGCCAAGCTCGGCATCCTGGGCGGCCAGTACCGCTACTGGTCGTTCAGCAACGGCAACAACATGCGCAACCCGCTCGTCTACTGGGCGCCGGGCTGGTTCCACGTCCAGCTCGAGTACTGGGACTTCGAGAACACCAACTCGAGCGATCACTTCCGTCCCGAGATCGGGCTCCACCTGCGCGACCCGCGCCGGTCGGTCTATACCCTGCAGTGGCAGCACCAGCTCCACCAGGAGCGCTGGTGGATGGCGACCGACCAGGTGCTGGGCAATCACTACGTGGGCCGCGCCTCGTTCAGCGCCATCACCACCCACGACGCCCCGGTCGAGGCGGCGAACGGGGGCTCCCCGGTATGGGTCATCGAGTTCGGTGAGGATTACTACTGGGGCTCGTACAACTTCGCCTCCGCGACCCTGGTGCGCGACCCGCGCCAGGGCGGCCTGTGGGTGGTGCCGATGCGCGTCCGGCTCGCCAACGAGCGCAACGACTGGTTCCAGGCCACCCTGTCGCCGGCCAGCGAGCGCTCGGTGGGATGGGCCGTGGATGGGAAGTATCACTGGCTGAGACTGGGGATCGAGCGCAACAGCCGCTACGATTTCACCAACGTGGACAACGTGATCTTCACGCTGGGCTTCGAGGCCAGCCTCGACCAGCCGCGCTGAGCCGGCGCCACCGCCGGTCCGACGCGGATGATCGTCTCGCGCCGCGCGGGGCTTCTGCCCCCGCGCGGCGCCGTGTTAGGGTCGCCGCGTCCAACCCGGAGGGAGCCGATGAGCATCCTCGAACGCATCCAGGCCGACATGGCGTCGGCCATGAAGTCCAAGGACGCCGACACGCTGAGCACCCTGCGCATGCTCAAGGCGGCGCTCATGGAGGCCAAGACCAAGAAGCCCAGGGAGGCGACGCTGGCGCCCGAGGAGGAGATCGAGGTGCTGCAGCGCTACGTCAAGAAGCGCCGCGAGACCATCGACGAGCTGACGCGGCTGGGGCGCACCGAGACCCTGCCGCGCGAGGAGCAGGAGATCGCGGTGACGCGCCGCTACCTGCCGCAGATGGTCGGCGAGGACGAGCTCAAGGCGATGGTCCGCGAGGCGATCGCGAGCACCGGGGCGGCGAGTGCCAGGGACATGGGCAAGGTCATCGGCGCGGTGATGGCGAAAGTCAAGGGTCGCGCCGAGGGCGGGACCGTGTCACGCCTGGTCCGGGAGGCGCTGGGCGGCTGACCCGGGCCGCTACGGCAGGCTGTCGGGCGCCGTGACCACACTCTCCGACTCCGCGCCCGGCTCCACCGGGAGCGCCGCGCTGCCGGGCAGCGCGCCGGTGGTCGCGATCGGGGCCGGCGGCAGCGGGGCGTTGATCGCGAGCTGGTAGGCCTGCTCGTCGATGTCGCCGCGGCGCTTGAGCCGCCCGGCGATCACGCGCACGCGCCGCTCGATGCGCCGCCCGGGATCGAGCGGCGAGTAGCGCCGCGGATTGATGATGACCGCGGCCAGCAGCACCGCCTCGCGCGGCCCCAGGTTGGCGGCCGACATGCCGAAGATGCGCTGCGAGGCGGCTTCCGCGCCATAGATCCCGTCGCCCCACTCGATGAGGTTCAGGTAGAGCTCGAAGATGCGCCGTTTGGTGAGGGCGCGCTCGAGCCGCACCGCGATGAACGCCTCCTCGAGCTTGCGCGACAGGGTGCGCTGCTCGCCCAGGAACAGGTTGCGCGCCAGCTGCTGGGTGATGGTGCTGCCGCCGCGCACGATGCGCCCCGCCTCGAGGTTGCGCCGCGCCGCCGCCCCGATCTCGGCCCAGTCGAGGCCGCCGTGCGAGAAGAACGCGTCGTCCTCGGCGACCAGCACCGCGCGGCGCAGCAGCGGCGAGATGCGCTCGTAGGGGACCCAGCGCTGGTCGATCGAGAGCCGCCGCCCATCACTCGCCGCCTCCGCGACGCGCGCGCGCATCATCGCGGTCTCGCGCGGCGCCCGGGTGGCGAGCGCACCCACCGGATGCGAGGCCGCTCCGAGCGCGGCCGCCACCACCAGCGCCACCGCCAGCAGCGCCACCGCGAGCGCCGCCAGGACCAGCGGCCGTCGCACGCCCCGGGACCGGATCAGGGGGCGGGCGGCGCGCTCAGGACCACCACCGTCATGTCGTCGCTCTGGGGTGCGGCGCCGCGGAAGCGCTCGACCTCGCCCAGCACCTGCTCGATGAACTGGGCGGATGGCCGCGCGCCGCCCGCCTTCCACAGCGCGCTCAGCCGTTCCTCGCCGAACTCCTGGTTGCGCAGGTCGGTGGCCTCGGAGATGCCGTCGCTGTAGAGCAGCAGGGCGTCGCCGGTCGCGAGCGAGACCAGTCCCTGCTGGTAGTCGGCGTCCTCGATCAGGCCGAGCGGCAGCCCGCCCTCGCGCAGCTCCTCGATCGGCCCGTCGGCGCGCCGCAGCAGCGGATAGTTGTGCCCGGCGTTGGTGTAGCGCAGCTGACCGCTGTCCACCTCGAGCTCACCGTAGAACAGGGTCACGAACTTGCCGCTCTCCGCACGCGCCACGCTCTGGTTGATGTGGCGCACCGCCTCGGCCACCACCTGGCGGCCGTCGCAATAGGCGCGCAGCGTGGCCTGGACGTTGGCCATCAGCAGTGCGGCGGGGAAGCCCTTGCCCGACACGTCGGCGATCGCGAAGCACAGCCGCCCACCCTCGACCGCGAAGTAGTCGAACGAGTCGCCGCCCACCTGGCGGGCCGGCACCACGCGCCCGGTGATCTCCCAGCCGCCGGCCCGCAACGGCCGCCTCGGCACCAGGCTCGCCTGGATATCGCCCGCGGTCTTGAGCTCGCGCTCGAGCCGCTGTCGTTCCTCCTCGAGGCGCTGCTTCTCGAGCGCCTCGGCGCGCAGCCGCGCCTGCTCGATCACGCCCGCCGAGTTCCCGGCCACGATCGAGAGCAGCTGGACCTCGGCGCCCGACCACTGGCGCCCGGGCCGGTCCTGGGTCACCGCCAGCACGCCGGTGATGCGGTTCTCGACCTTGAGCGGCACCGCGAGGACCGAGCGCACCCTGGTCTCGACGCCGCGCAGCCCCGGAAAGCGTTCGTCGGCGAGCAGGTCGGGCGAGGCGAGGTAATCGCCGTGCTGGAGCAGGAAGCCGGTGACGCTCAGCGCCACCGGACGCGGCCAGGAGCCCGAGGCGTGCCCGGCCTGCTCGCGGCGGATGAAGGTGCGGCCGCCGCTCTGCGCGACGTCGGGATCGATGAGCCGGATCGAGCCCTCGTCGGCGGCCATCATGCCGGTGGTCTTCGACACGATCCAGTCCAGGATCGGCTGGAGCTCGGTGTTCGACGCCACCACCTCGCCCAGCTCCGACAGGAACTGGAGCGCCGCCAGCAGGCGCTGCGGATCGGCGGCGTCCACCTGGAGGACCTCTCGGGACATGGCTCACCACGCGGCGAAGGACCGAGGAGCTGCGCAGGAACGCTGGATACTATGGCCGTGCGCGGCGGGCGGCACAAGCCGGGCCGGGGCGCACGCGCTTGCCGCGTTCCGACCGCTCCACTATTCTCGCGCGGCCCGTCCCAGCAGCGGCGCGCGGATCGCCCGCGGCGCCCGCCGCCGGGCGCGGCCCTCGAGCCCGCCATGACGTCCACCGAGACCCAGACCTACAAGAACCTGCTGGTCGAGCGGCGCGGCCCGGTGACGGTGATGTCCATCAACCGGCCCGACGTCCTCAACGCCCTGAACCGCGAAACGCTCGCCGAGATCGAGGCGTGCACGAACGCGTTCGCCGCCGACCTCGAGCCGGGGGCGCTGATCGTCACCGGGGCGGGGGACAAGAGCTTCATCTCGGGCGCCGACGTCAACGAGCTCGCGGTGCTCGATCCGCGCGGCGCCCAGGAGATCTCGCGCTTCGGCCAGCGCGTGCTGGCGGCGCTCGAACGCTGCGAGAAGCCGGTGATCGCGGCGATCAACGGTTACGCCTTCGGCGGCGGCTGCGAGCTGGCACTGGCCTGTCACATCCGCCTCGCCTCCGAGAACGCGGTGCTCGGCCTGCCGGAGGTGAGCCTCGGCATCATCCCCGGCTACGGCGGCACCCAGCGCCTGCCGCGCCTGGTGGGGGCGGGGCGCGCGCTCGAGATCATCCTCTCCGGACGCCGGCTCAAGGCCGACGAGGCGGAGCGTTATGGCGTGGTCAACCGCGTGGTGCCGCGCGACCAGCTGCTGGCCGAGGCCGAGAAGCTGGCGCTCGGCATCCTCAAGAACGGCCCCCTCGCGGTCGCGGCGGTGATCGAGGCGGTCCATCGCGGGCTCGAGCTCGGGATCGACGACGGTCTGAGGCTCGAGAGCGGGCTGTTCGGCATCCTCGCCGCCAGCGCCGACATGCACGAGGGCCTGAACGCGTTCCTCGAGAAGCGCCCGGCGCGCTTCAAGCGCCAGTAGGGCGGGGCCACTCGATGCAGGATTTCATCGCCATGCTGGTGTCGACCGCGCTCGGCACCGCGGTCGGCCTCGAGCGTCAGCTGGGCCGCAAGCCCGCCGGGCTCAGGACCCACACCCTGGTGTGTCTGGGCTCGACCCTGTTCGTGCTGCTGACCGAGCGGGCGGTGCGGGAGTTCGGCGGCACCAGCCTCGATCCCACCCGCATCATCCACGGCGTGGTGACCGGGGTGGGCTTCCTGGGCGCCGGCAGCATCCTGCGCCAGGAGGGCTACGTCCACGGTCTCACCACCGCGGCCAGCATCTGGATGGTGGCGGCGATCGGCACCGCGGTCGGGGTGCGCGCCTACGGGCTCGCCACCGAGGGCACGGTGCTCGCGCTCATCGTGCTCGAGGGCTTCCGCTGGCTCGAGCGCGTCCTGTCGACCGGGCAGGATCGCACCAGCTAGCCAGCCGAGGGCGGCCGATGCGCCGCGACCCACCGTGCCGCTCGTCCAACGCCTGCTCGAGACCGCGCTCTACTGCGACGACCTGCCGCGCGCGCTCGGCTTCTACCGCGACCTGCTCGGCCTCGCCCCGATGTTCGCGGACGACCGCCTGGTCGCGATCGATGCCGGGCGCGGCACGGTGCTGCTGCTGTTCCGCCGCGGCGCCTCGGTGTCGGGCGTCCCGATGGCGGGCGGCCGCATTCCCGCCCACGACGGCGGCGGGCCGGTGCACGTCGCGTTCGCGGTCGAGGCCGCCGGGCTCGCGGCGCTCGAGGCGCGGCTGGCCGCGCGCGGCGTCGCGATCGAGAGCCGGATCCGCTGGTCGGCGGGCGGCGAGAGCCTCTACTGCCGCGACCCGGATGGTCACTCGGTCGAGTTCGCGACCCCGGGCCTGTGGCCCTCCTACTGAGCCGCGCTGCGGCTAGGCCGTGACCCTGGCCTGCTCGAGCGCGTCGAGGACCAGATCGCCGACCCGGGCGGTCGAGAGCCCGGAGTCGGATCCCAGCGACGGGATGCGCTGCGAGCGCAGCAGCCCCGCCACCGTCTCCTCGATGCGCTGCGCGGCGCGCCGCTCGCCCAGGTAGTCGAGCATCATCTGCACCGCCATGATGGTGGCGATCGGGTTCGCGACGTTCTGCCCCGCGTACTTGGGCGCCGAGCCGTGGATGGGCTCGAACAGGCTCACCCGCCCGGGGTGGAGGTTGCCGCTCGCCGCGATCCCGAGCCCGCCCTGGATCATGGCGGCGAGGTCGGTGAGGATGTCGCCGAACATGTTGCTGGTGACGACGGTGTCGAACCACTCCGGGTTCTTGACGCACCACATGGTCGCGGCGTCGATGTAGGCGTGGTCGCGCGCGATGTCGGGATACTCCCGCCCCACCTCCTCGAAAGTGCGCGTCCACAGGTCCATGGCCCGCACCGCGTTCGCCTTGTCGACCAGCGTCAGCTTCTTCCCCCGCGCGCGCCGCCGCGCCAGCTCGAAGGCGTAACGGATCACGCGCTCGGTGCCCTTGCGGGTGAACAGGATCTCCTGGGTCGCGATCTCGTCCGCGGTGCCCTTCTTGAAGTGGCCGTACATGCCGGCGTAGGCGTCCTCGGTGTTCTCGCGCACCACCACGAAATCGACCTGCTCCGGGGTCTTGTCCTTGAGCGGGCACAGGTGGGCGGCGTAGAGCCTGACCGGCCGCAGGTTGACGTAGAGATCGAGCCCGAAGCGCAGCCGCGCGATGATGCCGAACTCGAGGTAACCGGTCGGGATGCGCGGATCGCCGATCGCGCCCAGCAGGATGGCCTGGTGGCCGCGGATCTCCTCGAAGGCCGGATCGGGCAGCACCTCCCGGGTCTTCAGGTAGTGCTCGGCGCCGAACGGATAGCGGGTGAGCCGGGTGGTGAAGCCCTCGATCGCGGCCACGCGCTCGAGCACCCGCAGGCCCTGCTCGATCACCTCGGGGCCGATGCCGTCGCCGGGGATCACCGCGATGTCGTAGGACTTCGCCATGGGAAGCTCCGGGTTCAGGGTTGGTAGCCGACCTGGACGGTGGCCCAGGCGCATCGCGGCTGCCCGTTCTTGAGCGCCGGGTTGAAGCGCCAGTTGAGCAGCGATCTGAGCACGATGCTCAGCAGCGGGTCGGGCAGGCTCTCCTCGGTGGACCACGGGATCTCGTGCAGCACCGCGCGGCCCTTCGGGTCGACCACGATCGGCAGGTAGAGGTCGAGCTTGGTGAGCTTGCCCTTGAGCGAGTCGGGGAGCGGCAGGATCTCCTGCTTGACGATCGACGCGGGCGTGTCCCACTGCTGGAACTCCTCGCGCTTCGGCCGCTCGCTCGAGATGAGCAGCGCCATGCCGCGCACCCCGGTCAGGAACTCGGACGGCAGGGTGTCGGTCGGCACCCCGGGCAGGCGCGAGCGCACCAGCGCGATCGCGGGCGGGTGGTAGCTCGAATCGAGCGCCACCGCGGCGCGGAACGCCTCCTGCGCGGCCAGCCGCCGTCCCGCGCGCCACTCGAACAGTCCCACCAGGTACTGGGCCTCCGGCAGCGTGGGGTCGAGGCGGGCCGCGTCGCGCGCCGCCTGCTCGCAGCTCGCGAGATCGCCGGTGTGCCCGGCCGCGATCGCGAGCACGAGCCGCTCCTTGCCCGAGCGCTCATGGAGCTCGACCGCGCGATGCGCCGCCTGGAGCGCCGCGTCCCAGCGCCCCAGCGCCGCCGCCACCTCGACGCGGGCGCGGGCGATGTACCAGTTCCAGCCGTCGTAGCGGCCGTTGACCCACATGCCCTCCCGCTGCCAGGGATAGGCGTTGCGCCGCGCCTTGGGCACGCTGTCGGCGAGCGCCTTCGAGAGCAGCGGGCTCCACAGCCGCGCCGCCGCCGAGTCGAGCTGTCCGGAGCGCGCCTCGTCGAGCGCCAGCGCCAGCTCGAGGTCGGCGTCGGGGGGCACGCGGCCGCGCACGGCGCGCAGCGCGTCTCGCGCCTGCGCGTAGGCGCCCAACTCCTCGAAGGCGCGGGCGTCGCCGGCCTGCTGGAGCGGCGACTTCTGGGCCCCGGCGCTCTTCGACGCCGGCTTGGCGGTGGCGCCGCGCTTCGCGGTGGCGGGGGGCCTGGCGGTCGTCGCGGGCTTGGGGGCCGGCGGGTGCGCGGCCGTGGTGCCCGCCGGGGGCGTGGTGGTCGCGGCGGCGGCGGCGGCGAGCAGCATGAGGGCGGCGGTCGCCGCCAGCGCCCGCAGCGAATGCCGGCCCCGGGGCATGCTCACGAGACGCGCGTCTCGTCGAGGGCGCTCAGGGTGGAGCGGATCTCGTCGTCGGTCAGCACACGATCGACGCTCTTCGCGCGCTGGAACAGCGCGCGGGTGCGCTCGGGCGTGGGCGCGATGCCATGGCTCTCGAGCCAGAACACCACGTTGCTCTCACCGCTCATTGGCCCGATCTCGATCGCCTGCCGGCGCCCCACCCAGCTGGCCGGCACCCCCGAGTAGACGCGGTCGGCGAGCCAGTCCTCGCCCTTCTTGAACGCCTTGATGACCGCGGCGGCATGGACACCGGTGCCGGTGCGGAACGCGTCGTGCCCCACCACCGGATAGTTGGGCGGAATCGCCACCCCGGTGCCGCGGCTCACGGTTTCGCAGTACTCGGCGAGCGCGGTGAGGTCGTTGTCGATCCAGCCCAGCAGGCGCAGGTTGACCAGCAGCTGGTCCATCGGCGTGTTGCCGACGCGCTCGCCGATCCCGATCGCGCAGCCGTGGACGCGCGAGGCGCCCGCCTGGATCGCCGCCAGGGTGTTGATGACGGCGAGCCCGCGGTCGCAGTGCCCATGCCAGTCGAGCCCCACGTCGGCGCCGCTCTCGCGCACCACCTCGAGCGCGAAGCGCACCAGGTTGGCGGCCCCGGCCGGGGTGGCATGACCAACCGTGTCGCACAGACACAGGCGGCCGGCGCCGCAGCGGATCGCGGCCAGGAACAGGCGGCGCAGCGTCTCGGGCCTGGCGCGCACCGTGTCCTCGGTGACGTACATCACCGGGAGGCCGTGCGAGACCGCGAGCGTCACCGCCTCCTCGGTATGGCGCAGCATCAGGTCGACGGTCCAGTTCTCGGCGTACTGCCGGATCGGCGAGGAGCCGATGAAGGTGCACACCTCGATCAAAAGCCCGGTGCGCTGCGCGACCTCGACCACCGGCAGGATGTCGGAAGCCAGGGTGCGCGCCGCGCAGTTGGCGCGGATCTTCAGCCGCGACGAAACGATCTCCTCGGCGAGCCGCGTCACGTCGGAGACCACGTGCGGTCCTGCGCCCGGCAGCCCGATGTCGGCGGTGTCGATCCCGAGCCGCTCCATGAGGTGGAGGATGCGCAGCTTCTCGTCGATCGAGGGCGAGCGCACCGACGGGGACTGGAGCCCGTCGCGCAGCGTCTCGTCGTCGAGCTGGACGCGGAACGGCGGCCTGGTCCAGCGCCCGCCCGCCTCGTTCCAGTCGTAGATCAGGTCGCGTTCCTGCATGCCCCGAGTCTACGCCCGTTCCAGCACGACCGCGATGCCCTGGCCGCCGCCGATGCAGGCCGAGGCCACACCCCAGCGCCGGCCGCGCTTGGCCAGCTCGAGCGCCAGCGTATAGATGAGGCGCGTGCCGGTCGCCCCGAGCGGATGGCCGAGGGCGATCGCGCCGCCGTTCACGTTGACTTTGTCGCGCGCGAGGCCCAGCTCCTTCTCGACCGCCAGGAACTGGCCCGAGAACGCCTCGTTGATCTCGAACAGGTCGATGGCCGCGAGGTCGACACCGAGCTTCTCGAGCGCCTTGCGGATCGCCGGGGCCGGGCCGATCCCCATGGTCGAGGGATCGACGCCCACGCTCGCCCAGGCGCGCACGGTCGCCAGCGGCTTTCTGCCCGCGGCGCGCGCGCGCTCGGCGGTGGTCACCACCAGCGCGGCCGCGCCGTCGACGATGCCCGAGGCGTTGCCGGCGGTGACGAACGACTCGGGGCCGAACGCGGGCGGCAGCTTGGCGAGCGCCTCGGCGCTGGTGCTGGGGAACAGATGGTCGTCGCGCTCGACCATCACGCTCTTGCGGCCCTGCTTGACCTCGACCGGCACGATCTCCTCGGCGAAGCGCCCGTTCTGGGTCGCCTGGTTGCCGAGGGTGTGGGAGCGCAGCGCGTAGGCGTCCTGCTGCTCGCGGGTGATCCCGTACTTGCGCGCCAGGTTGTCCGAGGTCTGGGCCATGAACAGGCCGCAGTACGAGTCCCGGAGCGCCACCATCAGCGAGTCCTCGAGCTCGCCCTGGCCGAGGCGGAGGCCGCCGCGCGCGCCGCGGATGACGTGCGGCGCTTGGCTCATGTTCTCCATGCCGCCCGCCAGCACCCAGGTGGCCTCTCCGGTCTGGAGCTGCTGCGCCGCGCTGATCACGCTCTGGAGCCCCGAGCCGCACAGGCGGTTGACAGTGAGCGCCGGCACGCTCTGGGGCAGCCCGGCCTTGAGCGCGACGTGACGCGCGCCGTAGAGCGCGTCGCCCGAGGTCTGCATGGCGTTGCCCATCACCACGTGGTCGACCTGCTCGGGCTGGATGCCGGCGCGCTCGATCGCGGCGCGCGCCGCGACCGCGCCCAGCTCGATCGCCGAGGTGGGGGCGAGGGCGCCGCCGGGGAGGCCGTCGCCGCGCTTGCCGCCGATCCACTCGGCCATGGGGGTGCGGGCGCCGGAGACGATGACGATTTCAGGGAGTCCATTGCTCGACACGGGATTGCTCCTGATGGAGGACGAGGCTCGAAGCCGCGGCCGGGCAGCATGCACGGGTTCCGCGGGCGCAAGGGCAGGGAGGTTGGATGCGAGATCGCGGGCACGGTAGCAAAGGGCCGGTGAAGCCTCAAGAACGCCACGCGACTCTCAAGCCGCGCGCGGGGTGGGCCGCCACTGCCATGGCCGAGTACCGGCCGGGAGAGGCAACAATCGGCCGGCCCTCGCCATGGCAGCGACGGCCCACGTTGCGATGGCGGCGCCGGCCCCGTGCGAGCGAGCCCGGTGCTGTCGCGGCCGAGAGCCGGCCGATTGTTGCCGTTCTCGGCCGGCTGCGGGCCGCGGCAGTGCCGGGCTCGCGCTCGGTCAGGCCGCCCGATGCCCACGTTGCGATGGCGGCGCCGGGCTCGCCCACGGTCGCGCGACGCGCCGTGCTACCCTTCCGCGCCGTGAAGGCCCACACCGATTACCTGGTGATGAACGTGCCGGCGCGGCGCGGGTTCGTGAACATCACCCCCGAGGTCGAGCGCGTGCTGCGCGATTCGGGCGTCGAGGAGGGCCTGGTACTGGTCAACGCCATGCACATCACCGCCAGCGTGTTCATCAACGACGACGAGCGCGGACTTCATGCCGACTACGAAGCCTGGCTCGAGCGCCTGGCGCCGCACGCGCCCACCGCGCAATACCGTCACAACCAGACCGGTGAGGACAACGCCGACGCCCACCTCAAGCGCCAGGTCATGGGGCGCGAGGTGATCGTCGCGGTCACCAAAGGCAAGCTCGACTTCGGTCCGTGGGAGCAGATCTTCTACGGCGAGTTCGATGGACGGCGCCGGAAGCGCGTGCTGGTCAAGGTGATCGGCGAATGAGCGCCGCCATCGTCCGCGGCGCGCGACGCGAGGACGTGCCGCGCATCTGGGAGATGCTGCTGACCTTCGCGCGCTACGAGCGTCTCGAGCACGAGGTGACGGGGAGCGCCGAGCGACTCGCGGCCGGACTGTTCGACGCGCCGCCACGGGTCGAGGGCCTGGTCGCCGAGCTCGATGGCGGGCTGATCGGCTACGCGCTCTTCTACCCCACCTACTCGTCCTTCTGGACCGCGCCCATGATGTGGCTCGAGGATCTCTACGTCGAGGAGCGTCACCGTGGGAGCGGTGCGGGCCGGGCGCTGCTCACCGCCGTCGCGCGGCTCGCGATCGCCCGTGGCTGCCGCCGCATGGGCTGGGTCGTGCTCGACTGGAACGCGCCCACGATCCGCTTCTACGAGCGCATGGGGGCGCAGCCGACGGGGCGGGGCTTGCTCCAGTACGGCTTCGACCACGGCGGCCTCGAGGCGCTGACAGGCACTTCGAGCAAAACGTGAAGTGCGGGCCGGAACCATCAGGCGACAGGCGTACCGGGGGCTCCCTTCATGCGATACGTGAAGGCCGCCCTCAAGCCTGTCGCACCGCCTCGGCGGCGCCTTCGGCCAGCGCCTCGTGCAGCGAGCCCGCGACGTCGGCGAGTGCGGCGGGCGGATCGTCGCCGGCGAGGTGCCGCGCCGCCGCCTCGCCGAGCCGCCGCGTCACGGTCGCCGCCCCGGCCTTGCCGCCTTCCTGTCCGATCGCGCCGTACTCGGCGTAGCGCGCCGCGAGGCGCGCACGCCGCGAGGCGTCGGCGGGCGGATCGGCGAGTGCCGCTTCATGCAGCGCGTCGATCGCCGCGGCGGTCTCGCGGTTGAAGCCGCCGGCGGCGATCAGCCCGCGCACGCAGGCGTAGAGCGTGAAGCACTCCCACTCGTCGCGCAGCATCGCCCGGTCGCGGCGACGGTCATCGGGCAGCGCGCCGGACTCGAGCAGGTCGTCGAGCAGGCGCGTTCCGAGGCGGCGATGAAACTCGGCGAGCGCCTGCCCGCGGCGCACCGGGTCGGCGATCACGAATCGCTCGCGCGCGGCTCAGCTCTCGAGCAGCTCTCGGGCGCGCTCGGTGGCGCGCACCACCGCCTTGATGAGTGTCACGCGCAGGCCGCCCTCCTCGAGCTCGAGGATGCCATCGATGGTGCAGCCCGCGGGGGTCGTGACCAGGTCCTTGAGCTTGGCGGGGTGCTCGCCGGTCTCGAGCACCATCGCGCCCGAGCCGAGCACGGTCTGGGCCGCGAGCTCGGTGGCGACGTCCCGCGGCAGGCCCACCTTGACCCCGGCCTCGGCCAGCGACTCGATGATGATGTAGATGAACGCCGGCCCGCTCGCCGACAGCGCGGTGACCGCGTCCATGTGCTTCTCGTCGACGATCAGCGTGCGCCCCACCGCGCGGAAGATGTCGAGCGCGAGCTCGAGGTGCTCGGGGCGCGCGTTCACACCCGCTGCCACCCCGGTCATGCCGCGGCGCAGCAGCGCCGGGGTGTTGGGCATGGCGCGCACCACCGGCACCGGCTGGGCGAGATGCTTCTCGATGAACTTGGTGCTCACCGAGGCCGCGACCGAGATGAGGAGCTGATGCGGCATCAGCGCGTCGCGCAGCTCGCGCAGCACCGCGGGCACGGTCTGGGGCTTGACCGCGAGCAGCACGATGCGGGCGCCCTTCACCGCCTCGGCGTTCGAGAGCGTGCCCGCGACCCCGAGGCTCCGGCGCAGCTGCTCGATCCGCTCGGCGTGCGCCGCGGTCACCGTGACGTCCTGGGCCACGACCACCCCGGCATCGATCAGGCCGCGCACCAGCGACTCGCCCAGCTTGCCCGTGCCCAGCACCGCGAGCTTGCCGCGACCGGGCCTGCGGGCCGGCGCTGGGTCCCGCGGGCGAGGCGCGGGCGTGGACGCGCGGGGGCTCACGACGGGGGGTTGGTGCTCCAGTCGTAGAAGCCGCGCCCGCTCTTGCGCCCGTGTCGCCCCGCCAGCACCATGCGCTTGAGCAGCGGCGGCGGGGCGAAGCGCGGCTCGCGGAACTCGTCGAACATGATCTGGGCGATGGAGTACGTGGTGTCGAGCCCCACGTAGTCGCCGAGCAGCAGCGGGCCCATCGGGTAGCCGCAGCCGAGCTTCATCGCGTTGTCGATGTCGTCGCGGCTCGCGAGACCCTGCTCGAACACCCGGACCGCGTCGAGCATGTAGGGCACCAGCAGCCGGTTGACGACGAAGCCGGTCGAGTCGCCGACCGACACCACGGTCTTGCCGATCGCGCGGCACCAGTCGGTCGCCGCTTTCATGGTCGCGTCGCTGGAGTTGATGGTGCGCACCACCTCGACCAGCTTCATGAGCTGGACCGGGTTGAAGAAGTGGAGCCCGATGAAGCGGTCGGGACGCTTCGCGAACGTGCTCATCTCGGTGATCGAGAGACTCGAGGTGTTGGAGGCGAAGATCGCCTCGGGCTTGCAGGCCTTCTCGAGCGCCCCGAAGATCTCGTGCTTGAGCGTGAGGTTCTCGCTCGCCGCCTCGATCACCAGATCGCAGTCGGCGAGGTCCTCGAGCTTCGTCGTGCCCTTGAGGTTCCCGAGCGTCTGGGTCATCGCCTCGGGTGTGACCTTGCCCTTCTCGACCCCGCCCTTGAGGAACTTCTCGATCATCCCCATGCCCTTCGCGAGCGCCTGATCGTTGATCTCGCGCACGACCGTCTTCGTGCCCGCCGCCGCAGCCACCTGGGCGATGCCGTGCCCCATGAGCCCGGCGCCCACCACACCGACCTTCTGGATCGCCATCGAGACGAAGCCTCCGCGCTTGGGTATGCTTCCGACGGGCGAGCGGCAGGATACGAGAGGCCCGGGGGAGCGGCAAGGAACGCACGGTCCGCACCGCCGTTGACGCCGCGCCCGCGAGGCCGCATCCTGTGTGCCCTCGACCGGCCGGGCGCCTGAAACGCCCCGGCCTCTTCTTTTCCCTGGAGTCGTCGCGATTGAACCCTGATGTGCTGAGCCCGCTGCTGCTCGAGGGCTCGACCAAGATCGTCCTGCTGGTGCTGGACGGGCTCGGCGACCTGCCGCATCCCGATCAGGGCTGGCGCACGCCGCTGGAGGCCGCCCGCACCCCGAACCTCGACGCCATCGTCCCCGCCGCGGCGCTCGGGCGTCTGGTGCCGGTGGCTCCCGGCATCACGCCGGGCAGCGGGCCCGGGCATCTCGCGCTGTTCGGCTTCGATCCGATCGCGACCGAGGTGGGACGCGGCGTGCTCGAGGCGCTGGGCGCCGGGGTCGAGCTCGAGAAGGGCGACGTGGCGGCGCGCGCCAACTTCTGCACCGTGGGCGCGGACGGCGTGGTCAGCGACCGGCGCGCCGGGCGCATCAGCAGCGAGACCTGCGCGAAGCTGGTGGCGCTGCTCCACGCGAAGATCGGGCGCATCGAGGACGTCGAGATCCTGCTCACGCCCGGGAAGGGGCACCGCTTCGTGGCGGTGCTGCGCGGCCCGGGGTTGAGCGGCGAGGTGAGCGACGCCGATCCGCACCACGAGGGGGCGCCGGTGCCGCTCGCGGTGGCGCACGCGCCGGCGGCCGGGAAGACCGCCCGCATCGCGAACGCGTTCCTCGCGAAGGCCCGCGAGGTGCTGAAGTCCGAGCATCCGGCGAACGCCATCCTGGCGCGCGGGTTCTCGGCGCGCCCGCATCTGCCGGGCTATGCCGAGCGCTTCAAGCTGCGCGCCGCGGCGATCGCCGCCTATCCGATGTACCGCGGCGTGGCGCAGCTCGCCGGCATGAGCGTGCTCCCGACCGGCGAATCGCCCGCCGACGCGTTCGCGACTGCGAGCGCGCGGTGGCGGGACTTCGACTTCTTCTTCATCCACGTCAAGGGCACCGACATGGCGGGGGAGGACGGGAACTTCGGCGCCAAGGTGGCGACGATCGAATCGGTCGATCAGGCGCTGCCCACGCTGCTCGCGCTCAAGCCCGACGTGCTCTGCGTCACCGGCGACCATTCGACGCCGGTGCCGATCATGGGCCACTCCTGGCACCCGGTGCCGGTGCTGGTCCACGCGCGCGCCTGCGGCGCCGACCGGTCCGAGCGCTTCCACGAGAAGAGCGCCCGCGCCGGAAGCCTCGGCACGCTCCCGAGCCGCGACCTCATGACCATCCTGCTCGCCAACGCGGGCCGGCTCGACAAGTTCGGGGCCTGACGGAGGTCGCCACGAGATTCCGCACCGCGATCATCGCCCTCCTCGCCTCGCTCCCGACCGCCGCGACGGTGCGCGCCGCGCAGATCTATCCTCCGGGGCCCGACCCGGCGCTGTTCGCGTTCCCGGGCAGCTCGTACAACCCCCAGTCCGCCACCAGCGCGGGCACCGCGCTCGCCGACCGCTGGCTGGGCGATCGCCCGTTCGACAATCCGGCCTTCACCGCGCACCGCGGGCTCGAGGCCTCGCCGCTGCTGGTGCACGGCAGCCGCCAGGACCTGAGCGCCGCGAATCGCAACTTCACCGAGACCAAGGCGTACCTCGACGCCGCGGGCGGCTGGATCGGCCTGCCGCTCGGCCGCGCCATGGTGTTCGGCTACGGTGGCCAGCCCGAGCTGAGGCAGGAGGACAACAGCTTCACGCGCGGCGTGCTGCCGGTCGATCCGGTGAATCCGCCGGCCGAGATCGCGAGCCAGGCCGACGCGCGCGAGATCCGCGCCGGCGGCGGG
>Ga0306926_10001957_pt1 | contig 20731 bp, 16 predicted proteins | sample flu12Cox44000178_FD_203759 | JGI IMG/M metagenome (GOLD analysis project Ga0306926, IMG submission 203759) | Lab enrichment of tropical soil microbial communities from Luquillo Experimental Forest, Puerto Rico - flux8day.12C.oxic.44.000.178 (v2)... | ecosystem: Environmental > Terrestrial >...
ATCGCGATGATCCGCCCCGCATCGAGGCACATGATGCGCTCGGAAAAGCGCATCACCGCCTGCATGATGTGCTCGATCATGACGATGGTGATGTCCTGGTCGGCGAGGCTCATCAGGAGATCGAGCACCTCGTCAACCTCCGACGAAGAAAGACCGGCCATCGCTTCATCCGAAATCAGAAGTTTCGGGCGCGTCGCGACAGCACGCGCAAGCTCCATCTTGCGCAATTCGACCTGGCTCAGCCTCGTGGCGGGAACGTCGGCCTTTGCCGAGAGGCCGGTCCGGGTCAATATCGACATCACGGTCTCACGTCGCTCCGAGGCCGGAAGGTGGTCGTGCGCGGAGGCAGCGAAGTCGAGCGTCACCATGAGATTTTCGGCGACCGTCATGCTCCTGAACGGCCGCGGAATCTGGAAGCTGCGGGCGATGCCGCGGCGCCTTCGCATGTAGGGCGGCAATCGCGTGATGTCCTCGCCCTGGAACGTCACCGTGCCGGGCTCGGTGCGGAACGCGCCGGAAATGCAGTTGATCAGCGTGGTCTTGCCAGAGCCGTTGGGGCCGATCAGGCCAAAACGCTCGCCGGGGCGAATGTCGACGCTGATATTGTCAAGCGCTGTGAAGCCGCCGAAGCGTTTGGTGAGCGAGCCGATCCGCAGCAGCGGCATGGCGGTTGCGTTGGCGGTGGTCATGCCTTGCCCTCCGCGCGGCCGTGCGTCAGTTTCCGGAACAGGCCGATCAGGCCCTGCGGGGCCGCGATGACGAACAGCACCAGCATGATGCCGAGCACGAGCACATTGACTTCCGAGGAGATGGTGACGGCCAGCAGTTGCTGCGTCACGCCGAGCAGAATGGCACCGATTACCGGACCCACCCAGTGCGCGGTGCCGCCGATCAGCGACATCGCGAGCACCGAGACCGAGTAGTTCAGGTTAAAGGCGGATGCCGGGTCGGCATATTGCAGATACATCGCGCCGGGCGCACCGGCCGCGCACATCAGCGCACCGGAGATCACACAGGCCAGCAATTTGAGCCGCAAGGTCGGTACGCCCGTGCATTCGGCCGCGAGTTCATCATCGCGCAGCGCCTGCAGGCCGCGACCGATCCAGGAGTTCTGGATATAGCGCGCGATGGCAACCGCAAGCACGACCAGCAGCGCCTGAACGAAAAACAGCATCTGCACGTAGCTGTGGAACGGCGGCGTCACCGGCGGCCGCGCCAACTGTATGCCGGCCGCCCCGCCGAGATAGCGCCAGTTGGTCACCGAGGTTTCGATCACGATGGTGAGCGCAATGGTCGCAATCGAGAAAAAGATGCCCTGCATGCGCAGGGTCAGAAGCCCAACGCCGAGGCCGAGCAGCGCGCCGACCATGGCCGCAACCGCAATCTGCACTGCCAGCGGCGCGCCGGTGGCCTGCACCAGCAACACCGCGGTGTAGACGCCGACGCCGAAAAACGCGCTGGTGCCGAAATTCACGTAACCGGCGTAACCGCCGAGAATGCTCCACGCCACCGCAAGCACGATGAATTGAAGAATCACGTAGCCGGCGAAAAAGGGATATTCATTGCCGATGATTTGAGTCATCAGCAGAACGGCCACAAGAAAGGCGACCGCGCCGATCCAGAAGATGATGCTGCGCTTCATGACCGCCTGCCAAGCAAGCCCTGCGGCCGCACGGCCAGAACGCCGAGCAGCATCGCAAAGGAAATCGCCGGCGCCCAGGACGCGCCGAACAAGGTGAGCACGATCGTCTCGGCGACGCCGAGGATGATGGCCGCAATCAGCGTGCCGCTCATGCTGCCAAGCCCCGCCATGACGACGACGCAGAAGGTTCGCCCGATATAGGCGCGGTCGAGCGAAGGATCGACGGGTGCTACGATGATCAGAAGCGCGCCCGCAACCCCAAGCACGGCGGTGGCGACCCCGAAGGCCCACTGCTTGATGCGGACCGGATTGGCGCCCATCAAGCGCACCGCCTCCTCGTCCTGCGCCACCGCGCGGATCGCGCGCCCCATGAAGGTTTTCGACAGATAGAGCGCCAGCAGGATCGTCAGGGCCGAGGCGACCGCAAACGCAACCACGAGCCGCAGCGGAATCCGCATGTCGCCGAAGCGCCAGGCCTTGCCAATATAGGAGGCGGTGACCGAGCGCTGGTCGACGCCGAATTGCAGGATGATCAGCACCTCAATGATGAAGGCGACGCCGAAGAAGAAGGCGATGCCGCGCACGGCGGCGTCGCTGCCGCGCCGCTCGAACGTCTCGTAGTAGAGGCGATAGGCGGCAAGGCCGAACAAAAACAGCAGCGGCGTGATCAACAGCCCCGCGACCAGCGGATCGATGTCGAAGCGATCGTTGAGGAAGAACACGGCATAGGACGCCATCACCAGGAAGGCCGGGTGAGCGACGTGCGGAACGTCGAGCAGGCCGAACGAGACCGACAGCCCGATGCTGACGGCCGCATAGAAGCAACCGAGCAGAACCCCGATCACCACCGCATCGAGCAGCAGGTCCATCGAAAACAACTGAGGTCCCCCTTGACCCGTTCTCAAAAAGCGCGGTGCATCAATTCACCGCGCCTGGTGCCCACTTTCCGAAGTTCGTGCCACATCGCAGCGTCCACTTTCACGAACTTCGGAAAGTCATGGGCACCAGCAAACGTATTGATTCTAGTGGTCCGATTCTAACATTCGCATCCCTTCTCGGCAGCCGCTTTTGCGAATGTTAGAATCATAGGACCACCAGCAAATAAAAGATTCTAGTGGAGTTTTGGATTTGACATTCGCTTTCCGTCTTTGCGGCGGGTTGGGTTGCGAATGTCAAATCCACTCCACTAGTGCCGCTTTTCCAATTTGAAGTTCCTGGTCGGACTTGCAGCCAGTTGTGCAGGAACTTCAAACAGGCGGCCCCAGCCTGCTACGCGCATCGATCCGGAAAAACCGGAAAGTTTACTTCCGCGCAGCTTCGAACGGAGTGACGAGTTCGCCGGATTTCAGCTTCTCCGGAAACAGGATCACCTGTTTGCCGGACTTTCGGAACTGATCCAGGTTCTTGTCCACGATTCCGTGGAACTGTGCCTGCAGCGTGGCGGTTTCCTTGCGTTCACCGTCGGGCGAGAACGCGATCGGACCGACGATGGTTGGAATCTCGTGTTCGTGCAGATATTTTGCCAGCGCCTTCTGGTCGAGCGAGCCCGTCGCCTTGATCGCCGCCTCGATCAATTGGCCGCTGGCGTAGCCGAACGGCGCCAGATAGAAGCCGAGCGGGTCGACCTTGGCCTCCACCGCCCGTTTCGAGTAGGTATCGAAAAAGGCCTTGGTGCCGTCGAAATACATCGCCGGCTCCGGCAGCCATGTATTGAAATTGACGACGCCGTTGAGCAGCGAACCCATATTCTCCATCACCGGACCGAATTGCAGGCCGACCATACCGCCGCCGAACAGCTTGACGCTGTCGCCGATACCCATCTCGTTGACCGCGCGCAGGATGCCGGCCGAGTCCGGCGGGTATGACGCGACATAGACGATGTCCGGCTTGGCGGCCTTGAGCGCGCGGACGATGCTGGAGAATTCCACCGTGTTCGGCGGATAGGTCTGGTCGAACACGATCGGCATGTTGCGTTTGGCGGCGACTTCGCGGGCGGTCTTTGCAAGATTCTGGGCAAACTCCTGGTCGGAGGTGAGCAGTGCAACCGTCTTGCCCCCGGCTTTCTGGCCGATATCCAGGAAGGCCGACGCCCATGCGTCAGCGGGCCCCCACGGCGCGTTGTTGAACCACATGTCGTGGCCGACCTTGCTGTTGACCTGGAACGAGAAGTTCCCGATCAGCAGCATGCCGCGCTGCTTGACCAGCGGCATGATCGGCGCGGTCGGCACGGTGGCGTAAGGCGCAAACAACAGATCGACCTTGTCGACGTCGAGGAGTTTCGAGTAGATCGCAGGCGTCTCCGCAGCACTCGACTTGTCGTCATAGACCACGAGTTCGACCTTGCGGCCAAGCAGGCCGCCCTTGGCATTGACGTCGTCACGCCAGATCTCGATGCCAAGCAGCGAAGCCTTGCCGCCGCCCGCCAGACCGCCGGTTTGCGGCATCGACATGCCGATTTTGATCGGCGGCTGCTCGGCCCCGGCGTTTGAGGTTAGTCCAAGTCCGGCGACGACGATCGCTGCGCCGATAAGCGTCCTGCGTTTCATTGATCCTCCCAGTGTCACGCTTGTCGTTTTCCCGCCCGCTCGCCCATTGGCGGAAAGGATTGATATGGGTTTCGGGTAATTTGCCGCGATGCGGGCCGAAAGGTCAAATCCGCCGCATCCTCCTTTAGGGGAAGATACGGCGGATTAACCGTTCATGCCGGCTGCTTCAAAATCGCGGACGGATCGGCGCCGACGCGGCCGCCGGCCTTGTCGGCCGCGGTTTCGCGCGACAGGCGCAGGTCGAAGCGGATGCTCGGCAGGCCCTCGATCGGGCTTTCGGCGTCCCTGGGATTGATGTCGACGGCGAGGTCGCCCGACGAGCCGAACACGACATCGTCCACAAGATGCGGATCGTCGCGCAGATAAAGCGCCGTCACCAGTTCGCGATAACCGGGAGCGCCGACCAGGAAGTGAATATGGGCCGGCCTCATGCCGTGCCGCTTCTGCGCCCGCACCATTTCGCCGACCGGGCCATCCATCGGGATCGAATATCCGATCGGGCGGACCGTGCGCAGCCGATAGAGGCCGTTTGCATCGGTGGTGAAGACGCCCCGATAGTCGATCGAGGCGGCGCTTTCCTGGATGTCGTAGAGACCGCTGGCGCCGGTCTGCCAGATCGAGACGGTTGCGTTGGAGATCGGCTTGCCGTTCACGTCGCTCACGCGGCCGTAGAGCACGAGCTCGGTTCCGGGTTTCACGGTCCTGGCGATCTGGCTACCGGCGGCAAGGTTTGGCGAGGCTTCCCGGTAGAACGGGCCGAGCAGGCTGGTGTGGGTGCCTTCTTCCATCGCGGTGGAGTCGTGCAAACCGTTGACGAGCGCCGACAGGCCAAGGGTGTCGGAAAGCAGGATGAACTCCTGGCGCGCCGGCGTGCAGATCTTGCCGACCGCGGTCATGAAGGCGATGCCCTTGATCCATTCCGCCGGCGTCAGATTCACTTCCCTGGCAAATTCATGCAGGTGCTTGACCGCGCAGGCCATGATCTCCTTCAGGCGCGGGTCCGGCGTCGTCGCCATCTGGTCAAGCACTGCGTCCGTGATGGTTTCCGGCGTCAGTTCATGCATGCGTCTCTCCCCTTGATCCTGGCCGTCTTTTGACGGCTTTTTCGAAGCCGAACCTGGTGTGGCGCCGCTAGTCTGTCATGCGGACTTCCGAGCCAAAGCCACACCAGAATCAATGAATTGCTAGTGTCCTTTCGATTCCAAAGTTCGCAACCGAGGACGCCGCACGATCATGCGAACTTCGGAAATCGGGACACTAGCGTTCTCTTGCCACGTTCGCCACACCAATAAAAGCAACCACATCGTGCGCCTGCCCGCGCAAGCAGCCCTGGGCCGAGTGCGGAAATTGACGCCAGGACCGGCAGGTCCGTTCACCACGCCGGCAAGGCTTCCGCCGGATCGTTCCACCCCAGGCCGCGGATTTCCGTCAGTCCGTCTGGTCGCGTCGCACGGTGAGCGTTTGCGCTTTCGCAGTCGCCGGCGCCGGCCCGAATGAATGCGGCCTGGTCAGCACCTCCGGCTGCAGGATTTCGTCGAGCTGCGCGCGCGTCAACAGCTTCTTGGCAAGGACCAGATCGTAAACGCTTTGACCGGTGACGAGCGCCTGCTGCGCGATCTCGGTCGCGTTGGCATAGCCGATATAGGGGTTGAGCGCGGTTACGATTCCGATCGATCTCTCGACGCCACGGCGCAGATGCTCGCGGTTGGCGGTGATGCCATTCACGCATTTCAGCGCCAGCGTCAGGCAACCGGCGCGAAGATGATTGACGCTCTTGAACAGGCTGTGGGCAATGATCGGCTCGAATGCGTTGAGCTGCAGTTGACCGGCCTCGGCCGCAAAACTCACCGTCACGTCGTTTCCGATCACCTCGAAAGCGATCTGGTTGACGACTTCAGGGATTACCGGATTGACCTTGCCCGGCATGATGCTGGAGCCCGCCTGCATCGGCGGCAGGTTGATTTCGTTGAGCCCGACCCGGGGCCCCGACGACAACAGGCGCAAATCGTTGCACGTCTTCGACAGCTTCACCGCGACGCGCTTCAAAACTCCGGAAAGCTGGACGAAGCTGCCGCAATCCTGCGTCGCCTCGATCAGGTTCGACGCGGTGACGACCGGAATACCGGTCGTGGCGCGCAGATGCTGACAGACCAGACGGGCATAATCCGGATGGGCATTGATGCCGGTGCCGATGGCAGTGGCGCCCATGTTGATTTCGCAAATCAAAAGCACGGCTTCCTTCAGGCGCTGCTCATCCTCGCCGAGCATCACCGCATAGGTCGAGAATTCCTGCCCCAGCGTCATCGGGACGGCATCCTGCAACTGGGTCCGGCCCATCTTGATGATGTCCTTGAATTCCTCGGACTTCGCCTCGAATGCCTGGCGCAACACTGCCATCGCATCGACCAGTCGCATGATGCCGGAATAGGCGGCGAGCTTGAGCGCCGTCGGATAGACGTCGTTGGTGCTCTGGCTCATGTTGACGTGCTCGTTGGGATGCAAAAACCGGTAATCGCCCTTGGCGCGGCCGAGCAGCTCCAGCGCGCGATTTGCGATCACCTCGTTGGCGTTCATGTTGGTGGAGGTGCCGGCGCCGCCCTGGATGACGTCGACCACGAATTCCTCGTGCAGGCGGCCGGCGCGGATCTCTTCCGCCGCGGCGATGATAGCGTCGGCACGCGTTCGATCGAGCAATCCGAGTTCGCGGTTGCTCTTCGCGGCTGCGAGCTTGATCGAGGCCAGCGCCGCCACGAGATCCGGATAGATCGAGATCGGCGTACCCGTAATCGGGAAATTCTCCACCGCACGCAGCGTATGAACGCCATAATAAGCCTGCGCAGGAACGTCCCGGTCGCCCAGAAGATCGTGTTCGCGCCGCGTACTCATCGCAACCTCTCCTCGGGTTATCGGTGAAAACTCGATGAGATCAGGATACGGTTCGTTTTCCAAGCGTGATGGCCGACGGCCTTGATCCTATCCGTTCGATGCTGCGACCGATAGTTGCAAACGAGGCAAAAATCTTCGCATCCGTGTGCTCCAGGCTCGAGCGGTATATATGTTTAAATCATTCTTCAGCACTGACGACTACGCAAGTCGGGCGATTGCACTGATGCCCGATTTTTCAGCGGATTAACCGCTGTTTCGGAGCCCGGTCGCCGAGGCAATTGCCGCAGTGATGGACGACGGACGCCCGAATGAACAACGAATTCGATGAGGTCGATTTCGAGTACGCGACCACGATCGCGGATCGGGCCAATCGATTCACGTTGCAGCACGGCGTAGCGCCGACACCGCAAAATTTTTCCGTCTGGTTCAACTACGCGATGGGCGCCTCTGCGGCGCTGAAGAAGACCGTGGATATTCTGATCGCAAACAAGCGCAAGTTCGATTCCGCGGTCAATCACGAGCTCTACGTCACCTACATCGATCCGCATTCTCATCGCTGCGCCAGCGGCGGGTTGCCCGAACAGCTGCAGGGCGTGATATCCAGCACCAGGGAATTCCTGAGCACGGCGATCTCCGATAACCGCACTCATATCGAGGCGCTGGGCGAGATCCCCACGCAGGCTCAGGACGGCGACCCCCGCCTGATGCTCGAACGGCTAGTGCAGGAATTGTCAAATGCGACGACGCGCGCATTGAGCCTCGAGGGCAATTTCGTCAAGGCATCGCAGGAACTCGACGGCATCAGCGATTCGCTAAAGCTCGCGGAGCTGCATTCGAAGACCGATGCCCTGACCGGGCTCGCCAACCGCCGTTCATTGGCGGCGTTCCTTCGCACCGCCCAGATCGCCGCGATGGAGACGGGCGATCCCTTGAGCATTTTGATGATCGATGTCGATCATTTCAAGAAATTCAACGACAGTTTCGGACATCCCGTCGGCGATCAGGTCCTTCGGCTGGTGGCGAAAGTTCTGCAGGAGAGCGTGCGCGAGCCCGATCTCGCAGCTCGCTACGGCGGCGAAGAACTGATCGCGGTGTTGCCTGGCGCCGATCTCGATCAGTGCAACGATCTGGCCGAACGTATTCGCCGACGAATCTCCGAGGCGCGCCTGACCCGCCGCGCGACCGGCGAGCAAATTTCGCGCATCACCGTCTCTATCGGCGTAGCCCAGTTCCGGATGGGCGAGTCAGCGGACGCCCTGGTCGAGCGGTGCGACCGCGCGCTCTACCAGGCCAAGCGATCCGGCCGCAATTGCACAGTCCGCGAAAACGCCATCGAAGACGTCATCGCCGCGTGAGGCCCGCCTGGTTCGCGCCAAAGCCGCACTGCATGGCTATCACCGCCATCCCCTGTATCCCCATCCGGCATAATAGCCGTAAAACGGTCCGAAGCCGTAATACGGCCCGTGGTACCCGTAATAGAGCGGCGGGGCAAATCGCGGCGGCCCGGCCGCGTCGACGACCTCCTCGTCGTAGACCTGCGAGCCGGGATACCGCCTGCGCGGCGGACCGAGACCGACATTCCGCGCGATGACAAAGCCGTCCCTGCTCTCGAAATTGGCTTCGCACCATCCCTTGCTGCACTTGCCGACTTCAACCGTTGCGCCCTTCGGAATGATGGTGAGGACCGGGCTGTCGGCGCCCGGCGCTTTCCTCAAATTCGTTTCACCCAGGGTCGCGATCGGTTTGGCCGACGCGCAAGCCGCCGACAGCAGCATCACGATGGCACCCGATGTCGCGATCCGTGCAAAGCTCATGGCGTTTTGCTCCCTGTTGTCGCCTTGCGCAGCGCCTTGAGCCGATATTTAACTGCAGCGCCTGCCCGGCCTTCAAGAGCTCGCCTTGCAAATAGGGCCCGACCCGTGGCGCTTTTTTTCGTTCGGTCGCGAGAACAGACTGTCGAAAGGCATGTTCAGGTCAGGTCCGCCCAAGACATTACCAGCCCATCAAGCGATCCACCGGTTTTACGGATGCGGTTCTGGATTGTTTCGTCGCCTGCGCTCCTCGCCACCACGGCCAATGAGGCGACCCGACCCGTCGTTGCGAGCGCAAGTCAAGCGATCCAGCTTTGAGAAACGACGGTGCTGGATTGTGCAAGCCCGCCGCGGACGATCGCTCAGATCGCCTCAGCCACTTTTTCCAGCCCGATCAGGCGAGCCAGCGAGCGCACCTCGCGCTTCTGGTCCTCGCGGAGCTGAAACAACAGCGGCATCGCGGCTGATTTCAGCTGCTGAACCTCTGCGGATTCCGGATCGATGATCGCGCCACCCCCGTTCGGGTCGGCCTGCCGCGAAGCGTGGATCTTTCGCGCAACGGCGCGCAGCGCACTTTCCACCGCCGGCCAGTATGCCTCCTGGTACGAGGAGAGTTTCAGGCGATCCTTGATGCTGGCGATCTGCGCGTCGCTCAACAGCGCGTAGGGCTTTTGCGCCGGCGGCTTGATCGCGACCTTGGGTTTTGGCGGAGCCGGCGGCGGCGTCGGCGGGCTTGCGATCTTCAACCCTTCGATCTCGGCCGGCGCAGTGGCGGCGAACGCCTGCCGCAGCGGCTCGGTTGCGCCGGTTTGTACCGGTTCGATCGGGGCGGTTGCGACTGCTGCGGCGACCAACATCTTGTCGCCCTTGGCCTGCTTGTTGGAGACCAGGCTTTCGATGGAGGCGGACGCCGTTTCCATCGCCGCTCCGGGCATCGGCACGCTGTCGCGGAAGAGAATGCTGGCTGCAGCCGCGGCGACGACGAGCAGGCACGTCAGCGCGATGATGGTCATTGCTCTCGTCAAGCAATTCTCCGTTGGCAAGCCACGATCAATTCCCTGACAAGTGGGTAAGAATTAAGGCCTAACGGTGCCGAGGCGATGGCGGCCCGATCGGCCGCCGGTGAAATTCATTGGAAAACAGGATGAAACACAGGAAATCGTCAGGATCAGGCCATGGCGGCGAGTTCGTAGGCTTCCTGAATATCGGCAATGATGTCGGAGGCCTCCCACACCGCGTCGGGGGCGATTGCGTGCAGACTGATGGTCCAGTTTCCGCCCTTGCTGGATCGGGGCATGCTGATGATGTCGAATTGCACGCCGCGGCAGCGTGGATCGCGCTCGAGCGCATGAGCGACCCGGCGCTTGATCTCGTCGAGGGTTGCCGGCGTTTTTGCAAATGTGGTCTCGAAATCCATCTCACGTCCCCTCAACGCCGGGCTTGGCCGCCGCAAAAAAATGGCGACCTGGCCTTGGACATGAATCTTGGGGAGGCTTGGTTAATGACGCGTTAAGCCGCCGAGATGACGGCAAACATGCGGCAGATCGCGCCACACAAACGAATTTCGAAAGTCCTGCTACATACCTGCTTCAGTCCCCCATCCCTCAGAACGGCGGCTTGCGCGCCCTCTCGGGATGAGGCCTGCATTCCCGCCAGGAGTTTAGACCCTCACGGCGAGGAGCCGTGCTTGCAGCGCGGCGGATCGAACCATGAGGCCACACCTGGTTCGAACAACTCACAGCGCCGGATCGAAGGCTTCCTCATATTCCCTTTTGAAACGAGCGATCAATTCGGCGGCCGGCACGATCTTTCCGACGCTGCCGACGCCCTGGCCCGAACCCCAGATCTGTTTCCAGGCTTTCGGCCGGGTGCGCTCGCCCGAGGCGTCGGTCCCGAAACTCATCTTCGACGCGTCCGACTGCGGAAGATTGTCGGGATCCATCCCGGCCGCGACGATCGACGGCTTGAGATAGTTGCCGTGCACGCCGGTGAAGAGATTGGAATAGACGATATCCTCGGCGCTCGAGGCGGTGATCATCTGCTTGTAGCCTTCCACCGCATTGGCCTCGATGGTGGCGATGAAGGCCGACCCGACATAGGCGAAGTCGGCGCCCAACAGGCGCGCCGCACGGATGGCGCGGCCATTGCCGATGGCGCCCGACAGCGCGATCGGCCCGTCGAACCATTGCCTCGTCTCTGCCACGAACGCGAAGGGCGAAATCACCCCGGCGTGCCCGCCGGCACCCGCGGAAACGAGGATCAGGCCGTCGGCGCCCTTCTCGACCGCCTTGTGCGCGAATTTCTGGTTGATCACGTCGTGAAAAACAATGCCGCCCCAGCGGTGCGCGGCCTGATTGACTTCCTCGCGCGCGCCAAGCGAGGTGATGATGATCGGCACCTTGTGCTTCTCGCACAGCGAAAGGTCGTGCTCGAGCCGGTTGTTGGACCGATGCACGATCTGATTGACGGCAAATGGCGCCGAGGGTTTTTCGGGATGGGCCGCGTCATGTGCGGCGAGCTCCCGGCTGATCCGGGCCAGCCATTCATCGAGCAGATCGGGCGGGCGCGCATTCAGCGCCGGAAACGACCCGACAATACCCGCCTTGCACTGCGCGATCACGAGATCAGGCACCGAGATGATGAATAACGGCGCTCCGATCACGGGAATCGACAGACGGTTCTTGAACAAGGCAGGCATGGACATTCGTCAAAATCCTTGCAGGTCATGAAAACGAGGTCCGTCTTGCGGCACGTTTGCGCGCTGATCATGCTCAAACATAGAGCATGCTCAAACATAGAGATGGAATCACGTTCAGATACTGTTCAATCGGAACGTGATCCAAAGAGGACAAGCGGCGTCCTCCGCGCTACTGACACAGGGCGCGCGTGACAAAATAATCGGTTCGGCAATCGTCCGGTTTTCGTGTCCGGCCTGGAATCAGTACTTTGGCGGAACAGGCTTCTGTCGAATCGGCGTTCAGGCTCTTGCCCTCCTTGAATCCCTTGCTCTGGCAGAGCTTGTCGGCGGCGTTTTTGCAGTTCGCGGCTCCGTTGGCGGATGCCGGGCAGATCACGCGTCCGCTCACCATCGAGGAGGGCTTGGCCAGACGCGACAGGCCCTCGCCGGCGTCCTTTGCCGCATCCTTGGCACGCGAGTTCAGATCGTCAATCGCTTCAGTCGGGCTTTTCAGGGACGGCAGGATCGACAGCGACTTCTCGAGCATTTTTCCCATTTCGTTGAGAAGGTCCGGACTCTCCTCGCGCGCCACCGGGGCTTGCGGCGCCGGTTGATCCGGCACCGCCTGCGGGGATGACGGCTTTGCGGCCGGTGGAGCAGGTGGGGATACGCTCTGCGACAAGGCCGCGCTCGCGGCGATCGCCAATATCGACAGCGCAAGACCTGCTGTCGCGACCGTCGTGTACGCTGCTCGGGGCAGCACGGCCGGAATGGCGGATCGATCAAGCATCATGACGAGCCTAAAGAATCTTTCGTACAAGCGTTTCCCAATTTGCGCCGGCCGCCTCGATTCCTGATCGCGCCTTGGCGCGAAGCGCGAGCCGGCCAGGCAGTTCTCGCCTCTTCAAATCATCTTGAACGCGACAATGAATCCCGCCACCAGCACACCTGCACCCAGCGACACCCAAAAGCCGAGATGCCGCTCGATCCTGACCCGAATCCATTCGCCGTAGCGGTTGAGCAGGATCGCGACCACGAAGAAGCGGCCGCCGCGGGCGATCACCGACAGCACGATGAACAGCCAGATATTGAAATTGGCAAAGCCCGAGGTGATGGTCACGAGCTTGTAGGGGATCGGCGTCAATCCCTTCAGCAGGATGATCCACGCGCCATATTGCGCGTAGCCGGCGCGGAAGGCTTCCACCTTGTCGCCGAGGCCGTAGAGATTGATCAGCCACTGCCCGAGCGAATCGTAAAGCAGCGCGCCGATGGCATAGCCGAGAACACCGCCGAGCACGGATGCCGCGGTGCAGACCAGGGCGTAAAACCAGGCGCGCGCCGGCCGCGCCAGCGACATTGGAATCAGCATGACGTCCGGCGGTACCGGAAAAAACGAACTTTCCGCAAATGCCACCGCGGCCATGATCCATAGCGCGTAAGGCTTGTGCGCGGCGTCGATGCACCAATCGTAGATCCGTCTCAGCATGGTGCGATGAACCACCATGGAGTGGATTTGTCTATGGCGGAAAGTCAGGGGAATTCGAACTTTAGCCTAGTGCCGCTTGCGCAAAGCGCGTGTTTCAAGCGCGACAATTGGTCGCCGTGCCAGCCGGGCTGCGGGAACTTTCGCGAGTTTGACCGGCGACTTCGGCATCTTCTCGGCAATCCCAAGCAGATGCTCCCGCCGCTCCATTTCGCGCCACACGTCCGCCGGGCGCACGCCGGCGGCCGCCCACAGAACCGTGAGGTTGTAGAGCAGGTCGGCGCTCTCGCTGACCACGGCATCGGCGTTGCCGCTCACGGCGTCGATCACGACCTCGATAGCCTCTTCGGCCAGTTTCTTCGCCATTTTGGCCGGGCCACGCTGAAATAGCCGTGCCGTTCGCGAAACCGCTGGATCAAGATCCTTGGCCGCGATGACCGCCAGATAGAGCCGCTCGAGCGAATCACTCATGTGCCTAAAATAATCCAAACGCGTGCCGAGCGTGTTAACGGTCAAGGCCCGCGAGCCAAAATCCGCTGGCAATAGTGACCATCGGACTAATTCAAAGAGGCGGATTTGCCTCTATTGGGCGGGCCGAAGCAGGGCATGCGGGCACTGTCCCAGCCGCGTTGGGATCAGGCAACGTCTCAGCCGTAGTAATACCTTGGAACAGTCCATTGGCGATCCAGGAGCGTCAGGAACCTGGGCCCGCCAGTGCGGCAGTCGCCCAAACTGCTCATCGAGCGTTCAGGTTCGGCACGCCATAGTCAGCCGGGCGCCGGATCGGCGTCACGAAACAGACATATCCGGCGTAGCTAGTGGAGTTGGGATTTGACATTCGCTACCCGCCGGGTCGCAGGCTCGAAACCGAATGTCAAATCCCAACTCCACTAGAAACCTGTATTTGCTGGTGGTCCTTATTGATTCTGACATTCGCAAAGGTGCCTGCGGCAGCTGCTGGCGAATGTACCCTGGTGTGATGCCGATGCGTGCAATTCGGATCCTGTTTGCCCGCTACCTCCTGGCGTCCTTCGTCGGTCTTGCATGCCTGGGCGCGGTCGAAGCACTGGCCGCTGACGAAAACCGTCAGCCGATCGCAATCCAGTTTTCCTTCGATCGTCCGGTCAACGCCGGCGTTGCCCCCGTCATACTGGCCATGACCGACGGCCTGTTCGGGTCGGAGGGGCTGGCGGTCGCGACCAACGTCGCCGCGGGATCACCTGAGGCGATCGCCCGCGTTGCCTCGGGAGACAGTGAATTCGCGCTGGTCGACCTCAACGCGCTGATCCGTTTTCGCGACAATCAAGCGCCGCCCGTCAAGGCGGTGTTCATCCTGTTCAACAAGGCGCCCTACGCCATCGTCGCCCGCAAGAGCCGGGGCATCCGCGCGCTTGCCGATCTGGAGGGCAAGACCCTCGGTGTCGCCCAAGGCGATCTCTCGCTCCTGCTGTGGCCGGCACTCGCGCACCACAACGGCATCAAGCTCGCAAGCGTGAAGCAGCGACAGATGAGTCCTGCCGTGCGCGAGCCGATGCTGTCGGCCGGCCAGGTCGATGCGGTGACCGGATTTTCCTATCTCTCCGCGGTGAACTTGAGGGATCGCGGCGTTCCGGCCGACGATCTCGCGGTGCTGCGGTTCGCCGACTATGGTTGCGAGGCCTATGGCTTTGCGGTCATCGTCAACCCCGCATTCGCAGCGCGCCGACCCGAGGCGGTGAAAGGCTTCCTGCGCGCGCTGACGGCCGCCACCAGCCTTGCCATCCGCGAGCCCGCGCATGCGGTCGACGAGGTTCTCGACCGCATGGACGATGTTTCGCGCGATCTCGAACTGGAGCGCTTGCACGCGGTGATCCAGGACAATATCCTGACCAGCGAAGTGAAACGCAACGGCATCGGCGCCGTCGATCCGGAGCGCCTGGAGCGTTCGATCGATCAGGTCGGGGAGGATGTCAAATTCTCCAGGCGGCCTTCCGCGTCCGATATTTTCGACGGTAGCTTCCTGCCCCCGCGCGGCGACCGCCTGATCAATTGAGTCAGATTTCCTTCTCGCGCTCGTCGGCAAATGTGTGCCGATGGCGTTGTCCGTTCGACCTCCCCTTGGGTTTGCGCATCCGATGCTATTCCCCCTCCCCCGCTTGCCCGAGCCAGGCGGGGGCGGATGGAGGGAGCGCGCCGCAGTGAGAGCGCGCATTCGCGCTACTTCTCTGTGCCGATCAAAAGCGCAATAGCCTCAGGTCCAATCGTCATCCCGCTTTAGCTTGTTGGTTGCGCATGATCTTTTCGGAAAACCGCTGCACACTTTTCCGGATCATGCACTAGAATGCAACATTCGGACCGTCCGTCCCAGACTTCTCGAGCCTTGAGGCCAAATGTCACTGCTTCGCCTGTACGCACGCGTGCTCGAGCAACTCGGCAAGGAGGCCCGGCTGGGGTGGATTCTTGCCTTCGCCAATCTGCTGCTGGCGGGCGCGCAATTCGCCGAGCCTGTCCTGTTCGGCCGCATTGTCGATGTCCTCTCCGGAAAGCCGGGCGGAGGACCGGCCGGATCGTCGTCGGCCTGGCCTTTGCTGCTCGCCTGGGCGGCGTTCGGGCTGTTCACTATTGTTTGCAGCGCCGCCGTCGCCCTTCATGCCGATCGGCTGGCGCATCGCCAGCGTCAGGCGGTGCTGAGCAGTTATTTCGAGCACATCCTGCAACTGCCGTTGACCTTCCACACCGGCACCCATTCCGGCCGACTGATGAAGGTGATGCTCAACGGCACCGACGCGCTGTGGCGGGTATGGCTCGGTTTTTTCCGCGAGCATTTCGCAGCGATCATGTCGCTGGTGGTGCTGTTGCCGCTGTCGTTTTACCTGAACTGGCAGCTCGCTACCCTGCTGTTCGTGCTCTGCGTGGTGTTTACGGTGCTAACGACGCTGGTGGTGCGCAAGACCTACGGTATGCAAAACGAGGTCGAGACGCATTACAGCGACCTTTCTGCCCGCGCTTCCGACGCGCTCGGCAACGTCGCGCTGGTGCAAAGCTTCGTGCGGATCGAGGCCGAGGTGCAGGGCGTGCGTTTTGTCGCCGACAAGCTGCTGGCGGCGCAGATGCCGGTATTGTCGTGGTGGGCGCTGGTCACCGTGATCACAAGGGCTTCCACCACCATCACCGTGCTCGCGATCTTCACCGTCGGCATCCTGTTGCACGAGCGCGGCCTCACTTCCGTCGGCGAGATCGTGATGTTCGTCAGTTTCGCCAGCATGCTGATCCAGCGGCTCGAACAGGTGGTGGGCTTCATCAACAGCGTATTCATGGAGGCGCCGCGCCTGCAGGAATTCTTCAATGTGCTCGATGCGGTTCCCGCCGTCCATGACCGACCCGATGCGATCGACACCGGGCGCCTGTCGGGGCTCGTCGAATTCAACGACGTCTCGTTCTCCTATGACGGCAAGCGGCCGGCGGTCGAAGACCTCTCGTTCGTGGCGCTGCCCGGCCAGACCATCGCGCTTGTCGGCCCGACGGGTGCAGGCAAATCGACCGCCATTGCGCTTCTGCACCGCGCGTTCGATCCGCAGTCGGGCATCATCAAGGTCGACGGCATGGACGTGCGCGGCTTGAAGCTTGCGGCGCTGCGCCGGAACATCGGCGTGGTGTTTCAGGAAGCGTTGCTGTTCAACCGTTCGATCGCCGACAATCTGCGGGTCGGCAAGCCCGACGCCACCGACGAGGAGCTGCGGATCGCAGCGAGCCGCGCCCAGGCGCTGGAGTTCATCGAGCGCAGCGAAAAGGGGTTTGAAACCAACGCCGGCGAGCGCGGGCGGATGCTGTCCGGCGGCGAGCGGCAACGGCTGTCGATCGCTCGCGCGTTGCTCAAGGACCCGCCGATCCTGATTCTCGATGAGGCCACGAGCGCCCTCGACGCGGTGACCGAGGCCAAGGTCAACGCGGCGCTCGATGAAGTGATGAAGGGACGCACCACCTTTGTCATCGCCCACCGGCTTTCGACCATTCGAAACGCGACCCGAATCCTGGTGTTCGACAATGGGCGGGTGATCGAAAGTGGAACTTTCGATGAACTCGTGGCCGAAGGCGGTCGTTTCGCGGAACTGGCGAGGGCCCAGTTCATGATTCAGGAGAGCGCGCGCGTCAGCGTTGGTTTGCCGGAAACCGGCAGCAAGGCGATCAAGATTTAAGTACCGCCGAAATTCGGCCCATTTCGTCCATGATTTAATTGCCTGATAGTCTGATTCTGGCATTCGCATCCGATCTTGGCCGAGCAGCTTTGCGAATGTGAAATCGAAGGACCATCGGCATTAAGCTTTTTGTTGGAGTTTTATATTTGACATTCGCTTTTCTGACTCGCGGTCATTACCATGGCGAATGTCAAATCCACTCCCCTGACCTCTGTTCGGCATCGGCAAGCCGGTATAGGTTTGTGCCGGCCGTAAGCCACGGCGTCGAACACCGCTTGAGACCCGAACTCACACAGTGAGAGTCCCCTTTCCTGAAGGCGGATCTCGAAGGATCGGAATCGGATAGTGCATTTTCCTCGCCCGCTGCCTTGCAGAGTGTTGCTGAACTGGACCTTGCTTGCGGCACTCGCCGTCATGGCGCCCTGCGCCGCGCGCGCCGAAGCGCTGTTATTGGTCGAAGCCGACAGCGGCAGGGTGCTGCAGGCCGAGAACGCGACCTATCCCTGGTATCCGGCTTCCGTGACCAAGCTGATGACCGCCTATGTGGCGCTGAAGGCCGTCAAGGAAGGGCGGCTCACCCTCGATACGCTGCTTACGGTGTCCCCTGTCGCATCCGCGCAATCGCCCTCGAAAATGGGCTTCCGGCCGGGGACGCAGGTCACCGTCGACAACGCGCTCAAGATGATGCTGGTGAAGTCGGCCAACGACATGGCCGTGGTGCTCGCCGAAGGCGTCGGAGGTTCGATCGACGGCTTTTCGGCGCTGATGAACCAGAACGCCCGGCGGCTCGGCATGACGCAGACGAGCTACGTCAACCCGAACGGGCTGCCCGCCGACGGCCAGATCACGTCGGCCCGGGATCTTGCGATCCTTGCCCGCGCGATCATTCGCGACCTGCCGGAATACGAATATTTCGTCCACATTCCCGCGATCCGTTACGGTCGCAGGGTCACGCAGAATTTCAACAAGCTGATCGGACGCTATCCCGGCGCCGACGGTTTCAAGACCGGGTTCATCTGCGCTTCCGGCTACAACCTCGTGGCCTCCGCAACGCGCGACGGCAAGCGGCTGATCGCGGTCGTGCTCGGTGCATCGTCGGGGCAGGCGCGCGCGGTCAAGGCCGCACAGCTCCTGGAGCGTGGCTTTACCAACAATTCCCTGTCCTGGCTGCGCCCCTCGCTCGGGACGGTCGAGAACCTGGTGCCGGTCGATGCCTCGCCGCCGAACCTGCGCGACGAGATGTGCAGCGGCAAGCGGCATAAGCCAGCCAGCGACGAGGACGAGGACACGGTCGCAAGCGCTGCGGCAAACAACTCGCCTGCCTTGGCGTACTTCTCGGCAGGGATGCAGCCGCCGACGCTGAAACCTTCGGAGATGCTGGCGGCAGCGCCGGCGCCGTCCGAGCCCATTCCCGTCTATACCGGGCCGACGCGAACTGGTACCGCCTTGATTGCCGCCGTTGCCGCGGACGCTGCGGAACAGACAATACGTCGCGGCAAAAAGTCCCGCGTGGCGGCGAAGAAGCCGGATGCGTCCCTGGAGGCGAAGTCGGAGGCAAGGGAAGGCAGCAAGGATACCGCAAAGAACGCAAGACCGGTTCCAGCCAAACCCGCCGCCAGGCACGCGAACGCCAAGCCTGAATCCGCCAAGCCGGTAGCCACTTCCGACAAGGCGGATGCGAAGCCGGCGAAACCCAAGGCCAGCGTCAAGCCGGCAGCCAAACCGGCTCCGAAGAATACAACCGGAGACGCCGGCGCCTCGGAGCCAAAATCTGCATCCGCGCCGCGCTCGTAAGCCGGTTTCTACCCGCACATTTTCTTGACCACGCCGTCTGCCTCGATCGCCTCTGGCTGGCCGGGTCGGACACGGAGCGCCCTCATGGTTGGAGAGACCGCGCCACGAGCGTGGCCCCTCACCATGAGGTTCCGAACGCAACAGTTTTACCGACCTCATCCCGGGGAGGCGCGTCAGCGCCGTCTTGATGGATGGTCCTTCGAGAACTTTGCACCGATTGCTACGTCGACGGGATCACATACGATTACGCCAGCCGACTGCCGCTTGCCATTGGCCGCGGCAACGCCAATACTGCCGGGAAAACCAATGTGTCCCGCGCCGGCAAGCGGGCAAAGGCGAGGAAACAAACCGGGAGGGAAAGCTCATGGAGCGCATCTGGCTCAAGCAATATCCGGCTGGCGTACCCGCCGATATCGATGTGACCCAATACTCATCCCTGGTCGAACTGCTGGAAGAGAGCTTTGCGAAGTTCAAAGAACGCAAGGCCTTCATCTGCATGGACAAGTCCATCAGCTACGGCGACCTCGACGAGATGTCGCTGGCGCTTGCGGCCTACCTGCAAAGCACGGGCATGCAAAAAGGTGCACGCGTGGCGCTGATGATGCCCAACGTCCTGCAATATCCGGTCTCCACCACCGCGGTGCTGCGCGGGGGCTTTGCCGTCGTCAACGTCAACCCGCTCTACACCCCGCGCGAACTGGAGCATCAGCTCAAGGATTCCGGCGCCGAGGCGATCATCGTGCTGGAGAATTTCGCAACCACGGTGCAGCAGGTGATGGGCAAGACCTCGCTCAAGCACGTGATCGTCGCCAGCATGGGCGATTTGCTCGGGCTGAAGGGCGTGATCGTCAACCTCGTGGTGCGGCGGGTGAAGAAGATGGTACCGCCCTACTCCATCCCGCGCGCGGTGACGTTCAACGACGCGCTCGCCGCCGGCCGCGGCATCAAACTCGAAAAGCCAAAGCTCACGCGCGAAGACGTCGCCTTCCTGCAATATACCGGCGGCACCACCGGAGTCTCCAAGGGCGCGACGCTGCTCCATCGCAATATCCTTGCCAACGTGCTGCAGAACGACGCCTGGCTGCAGCCGGCGCTGGACAAGCCGCCGCATGTCGATCAATTCTTCAACGTCTGCGCGCTGCCGCTCTACCATGTCTTCGCGCTGACAGCGTGTTTCCTGCTGGCGGTGCGCACCGGCGGCGTCAACCTCCTGATCCCGAACCCGCGTGACATGCCCGGCTTCGTCAAGGAGCTCTTGAAATACCAGATCACCAGCTTCCCCGCGGTCAACACGCTCTACAACGGCCTGTTGCACACGCCCGGCTTCGACAAGGTCGATTTTTCCAAGTTGAAAAGCTCATTCGGCGGCGGCATGGCGACGCAGCGACCGGTCGCCGAGAAATGGCTGGCCGTGACCGGATGTCCGCTGTCGGAGGGCTATGGCCTCTCTGAGACCTCGCCGACGCTGACCTGCAACCCGGCCGACACCGACAGGTACACCGGCTCGATCGGCCTTCCGGTTCCCTCGACCTGGCTTTCGATCAGGGACGATGACGGCAACGAAGTGCCGCTTGGCGAGGCTGGCGAAATTTGCGCCAAGGGCCCGCAGGTGATGGCCGGATACTGGAACCGGCCGGAAGAAACCGCCAAGGTGATGACGGCGGATGGCTACTTCCGCACCGGCGACATCGGCGTGATGGATGCCTCCGGCTACACC
>Ga0306926_10001959_pt1 | contig 20724 bp, 16 predicted proteins | sample flu12Cox44000178_FD_203759 | JGI IMG/M metagenome (GOLD analysis project Ga0306926, IMG submission 203759) | Lab enrichment of tropical soil microbial communities from Luquillo Experimental Forest, Puerto Rico - flux8day.12C.oxic.44.000.178 (v2)... | ecosystem: Environmental > Terrestrial >...
GCCAAAAAACACGGCCGGTTTGGCTCGCCGGTCGGTCAATTGCTTGAGCCGGCTGCCGCGACCGCCGGCGAGAACCAGTGCGATCGACCGCTGCGCCAGTCGTTGTTGGGTACGAACGCTCGACAACATTTCCGCGACCCCTTCCTCGGCGTCGGTTTGCGCCATGAAGAGACGGTGCGCGAGCAGACGGCCGGCGTCAATGTCGACCGCGGCTTGGATGAGGCAGTTAGATCAGCGAGGAAGTTCCGCGAGCGCTTGCAACTTGGCCTGGAGAATATTTTGCTGCCGTTCGAGGCGGTGGAGCTCGACGAGCAAGGTCTCGTGTTCGGCACCGGTGGCACGTGAAACACGATCGCGCAAGCTCGGCAGATTCCCTTGAACGGTCTGTAGTTCCGCCTCGATCGCGCCGCGATCGAGTTCACCCGGAGCCATGGCCTCGTCAGCTAGAACAGTGCAGAGTTCCGGGGTCACTTCGGCGATGCCGCTCACTACAAAGATGCGGCGGGCGATCGCCTGGCCTTCGTAGATATCAATCGTTCCCGGCCGGATAGACGAGATGAGCGGCGCATGACCCGGCAGCACCCCGAAATTGCCCTCAGTACCGGGAATGACCACCATCTCGACCCTCTCCGAGAGCAACAAGCGCTCGGGCGTGACCAACTCGAATTGCACACGGTCGGGCACCCGGTCCGTCCCGCCAGTTACGCCGCCTCGGCGGCCATTTTGCGAGCCTTTTCGACTACTTCTTCGATTTTACCCACCATGTAAAACGAACTCTCCGGCAGATCGTCATAGTCGCCCGCCACGATCCCTTTAAACCCCTTAATCGTGTCCTCGAGATCGACGAAGGCGCCGGGAGTACCGGTGAACACTTCAGCTACGTGAAACGGCTGCGACAGGAAACGCTGGATTTTGCGTGCCCGGGCAACAGTCAGCTTGTCCTCTTCGGAGAGCTCGTCCATTCCAAGGATCGCGATGATGTCCTGCAGGGACTTATAAGTCTGCAGCACACGCTGCACTTCGCGCGCGACTTGGTAATGGTCCTCGCCAATGATACGCGCGTCGAGCATCCGGGAGGTCGAGTCGAGCGGATCGACCGCTGGATAGATGCCGAGTTCGGCAATCTGTCGCGACAAAACAGTGGTCGCGTCGAGATGGGAAAAAGTCGTGGCCGGCGCTGGGTCGGTCAGATCGTCGGCGGGCACGTAGATCGCCTGAACGGAGGTGATCGACCCCTTCTTGGTGCTCGTGATGCGCTCTTCCAATGTTCCCAGATCGGTTGCGAGGGTCGGCTGGTAGCCGACCGCGGAAGGGATCCGGCCCAACAGAGCCGAAACCTCGGAGCCCGCCTGTGTAAAACGGAAGATGTTGTCGACGAAGAACAGTACGTCCTGTCCTTCCTCGTCGCGAAAATATTCGGCCAGAGTGAGGCCGGACAGACCGACGCGAGCGCGGGCTCCCGGCGGTTCGTTCATCTGCCCGTAGACGAGAGCGGCCTTGGACCCCGGCCCGTTGATGTTGATGACCCCCGATTCCATCATTTCATGATAGAGGTCGTTGCCTTCGCGGGTGCGCTCGCCGACCCCGGCAAAGACCGAGTAGCCGCCATGCGCCTTGGCGATGTTGTTGATCAATTCCATGATGATCACAGTCTTACCCACCCCGGCGCCGCCGAACAGGCCGATCTTACCGCCCTTGGCGTAAGGCGTTAGGAGGTCGACGACTTTGATTCCGGTAACCAGAATCTCCGCCTCGGTCGACTGGTCGATGAATTCCGGCGCCTCCTTGTGGATTGGCGAGCGGCGGTTGGTCTGCACCGGGCCGCGTTCGTCGACTGGCTCGCCGACGACGTTGAGGATGCGACCTAGGGTCTCGGGACCAACCGGCATCGTGATCGGCCCACCGGTGTCGACGACCTGGGTGCCACGCACCAGCCCGTCGGTGGTGTCCATCGCAACGGTGCGTACGATGTTCTCGCCGAGTTGCTGCGCCACTTCGAGGACCAGAGTCTGGCTGCCCCGATCAATGTGGAGCGCGGTAAGGATCTCCGGCAATTCGCCATTGAAGCGGACATCGACAACCGCGCCGATGATCTGAGTGATCGTGCCGATGTTATTGGTGGGCATTTCTCAGAAGTTCCTGTGTGGCATCACAGCGCCTCGGCACCGGAAATGATCTCGATCAGCTCTTTGGTGATGGCGGCCTGGCGCGTGCGGTTGTAGTTGAGGGTGAGGCGGTCAATCATGTCGCCGGCATTGCGGGTTGCGTTGTCCATCGCTGTCATGCGAGCACCCTGCTCGCTTGCTGCGTTCTCGATCAACGCCGCATAGATTTGGACCGCTAGGTTTTTCGGCAGCAATTCCGCGAGGATCTCCTCCTCTGATGGTTCGAACTCGTAAACCGCACCCGCACGCACGCCGACTTCAGGCTCGGGTTCAGTTCGATCCGGAATTGCTGACGCAAATGGAATCAATTGGTGCACGGTGACGATCTGGGTCATGACCGATCGGAAACGATTGTAGATGATTGTGCAAACGTCGAAGCCGCCCTCCCGGTGGAGGACGAGAACGCGCTCAGCGATGTCGCGCGCTTCGTCGAAGGACAGCTGACGTCGGCCGACGTCAGTCAGGCTGTCCCGTATCAGCTGACCATAATCGCGACGCAACCCATCGCGGCCCTTGCGCCCAATCATCAAGATCAAGACTTTCTTTCCCGCCGCTTCGAGTTCCCGAATTCGCCGCCGGGCCTCCCGCAAGATCGAAGAATTGAAACCGCCGGCGAGACCGCGATCCGAGGTCGCAACGATGAGCAGATGAGTCTCATCCTTGCCGGTGCCGACGAGCAGCGCCGGCGCGCCAGGGAGGCCCGACATTCGGCCGGCGAGAGAGCCGAGCACACTCTCCATGCGCTCTGCGTAAGGCCGGGCTGCCTCGACCTGCTCTACAGCGCGCCGCAGCCTTGAAGCTGCGACCACCTTCATAGCGGAGGTGATCTTCTGCGTAGATCTCACGCTGCGGATGCGTACCCGCAGGTCTTTTAGACTGGGCACTGGGCGGGCTCCGCTTGTATCAAGCAAAGGTCCTGACGAAGCCGTCGAGGAACTCCTCTAGCCCTTTCTCGACCTCAGGAGAGATCTCGCCCGCGGTGCGTATTGCTTCCATCAGCTCCGGTCGCTCGGACTTGATTGCGCTCAGCATCGACGATTCGAAGCGCCCGACGTCCGACACCGCGATCGTATCGAGATAGCCGCGGGTGCCGGCGAAAATCGCCACCACCTGCTCCTCGACCGGAACCGGGGAGAATTGCGGCTGCTTCAGGACCTCGGTCAATCGGCTGCCGCGCGCGAGCAGTCGCTGAGTCGCAGCGTCGAGATCGGACGCGAATTGGGAAAAGGCGGCCATCTCGCGGTACTGCGCGAGTTCGAGCTTGATGCGGCCGGCTACCTGCTTCATCGCTTTGATCTGCGCCGCCGAACCGACTCGGCTGACCGAGAGACCGACATTGATGGCCGGACGAGTGCCTTGATAGAACAGCTCGGTCTCGAGAAAGATCTGGCCGTCGGTGATAGAGATCACATTGGTCGGAATATAGGCGGACACGTCGCCGGCCTGAGTCTCGATGACGGGCAGTGCCGTCAGCGAGCCGCCGCCGTGCTCCTCGTTCATCTTCGCCGCCCGTTCGAGCAGGCGCGAATGCAGATAGAACACATCACCAGGATAGGCTTCCCGCCCTGGCGGACGGCGTAACAGCAGGGACATTTGGCGATATGCCACGGCATGCTTCGACAGATCGTCATAAATCATCAACGCATGCATCTTGTTGTCGCGGAAATACTCCCCCATCACGCAGCCTGCATAAGGGGCGATATATTGCAGCGGCGCCGGCTCTGAGGCGGTTGCGGCCACGACAATCGAGTAATCGAGGGCGCCGTAATCCTGCAACGTCTTGACGATCTGGGCGACTGTCGAACGCTTCTGACCAATCGCGACATAGATGCAGTAGAGCTTGCGCGACTCGTCGGTGCCGGCATTGATCTGCTTCTGATTAAGGATGGTGTCGATAATGAGCGCCGTCTTGCCGGTCTGACGGTCGCCAATAATCAGCTCGCGCTGGCCGCGCCCGATCGGCACCAGCGCGTCGATGGCCTTCAGGCCGGTCTGCACCGGTTCGTGCACCGAACGCCGCGGCACGATCCCCGGGGCCTTGACCTCGACGCGCGCCCGGGTCACGTCTGTCAGCGGACCTTTGCCGTCGATCGGCTCGCCGAGCGCGTCGACAACCCGGCCCAAGAGGCCACGGCCGACCGGCGCGTCGACAATTGCCCCTGTGCGCTTAACGATGTCGCCCTCGTGAATGCCGCTATCTTCCCCGAACACGACGACCCCCACATTGTCGCTTTCGAGGTTGAGCGCCATGCCGCGCATCCCGTTCGGAAATGCGACCATCTCACCCGCCTGGACCGTGTCCAGGCCATAGACGCGAGCGATGCCGTCGCCAATCGACAGCACCTGACCGACCTCCGCGACATCCGCTTCGGTGCCGAAACTGGCGATCTGCTGTTTGAGGATCGCCGAAATCTCCGCCGCGCGAATTTCCATTAGAACCCTTTCAGGCAGTGCCCTTCATCGCCAGCTGCAGCCGCTGCAGCTTGCTCTTAATCGATCCATCGACCATGCGCGAGCCGAGTTTGACGACGAGGCCGCCTATCAGCCCGGGGTCGATTTGTACATCGACGGATACCCGGCTGCCGATCGTGCGGCGCAGCTGCTCATTCAACGCCACGAGCTGAGCCTCGCTCAACGGTTGTGCCGCGGTAACCTCGGCCGTCACCTCGCCGCGGCGCGTGGCGAGCTTGGCAAGAAACGCCTCGATCATCCCCGGCACGGCAAAAAGGCGCCGATTGTGCGCAACCACCCCTAGAAAGTCCCAGACCAAAGAAGAAAAGCCGGCGTGCTCGGCGAGCGCCCCGATCCCCTTGAATTGCTCATCGCGCGACAGAATTGGGCTTCGGGTCAGTCGTACCAGGTCCGTGCTCGCCTGCATCATCGCCCGTAGCTGCCGCAGGTCGGCGGCGACTTGGTCAAGTACCCGCCGCTCGTCGGCGAGATCGAATAACGCCGCCGCATACCGCTCAGCCAAGCCGGAAACGCCTGTAGTCTCGGAAGCCAATGAAATGCAGCCCTCGGTGCCCGCCCGGGCGCCAGCCCCCGCAGCGGTCCTAGTTGTCCTTCGAATCGCGGCAAGCCGGTACCGCCAGCGCAGAGAGCGCCAGCCCAAAACCGAGGGTTCCTAACATAGATCCGGAACACACGCAACCTTTGGCACACAAAGACAAAGTACGGCAATTTGAATGGCTTAGGTTCTCGGTCGGAAGCCGCTAGGGTCGCGAGCGACACGAGCGGCCGCATTGCCGCTCGTTACGTATTGATCAGACAGCCTCGACTGAAGTGCAGGCGCGCGATCTCCTGGGACAAATAGCGAGTCTAGCGGCACCACAGACCGGGTTCGGCCCAGGAAACTGGGCATCTTGACCTCACCATGTCGGCGATGCGCGGCGCTGTCCCTCGGAGGCGGTTACGGCGCTTTGAAAATGCAGGCGCTCATTGTAAGATCTCTGCCCCGCGAGTGCTCGGATTGCCGTAGTTTACTGTTCTGAAGTCCAGGCCATGAAAATACGATGGAAAATAGATCTAGCGATAGCCGGAGCATTTCTGGTCGGGCTCTGTCTGGCTGGGGCTGGCGCATACACGATCCTCACCAAGAACGCGCTTGAGGACAGTCTACAAAATGCCAGGATCATGATCGAGGGCGCCTCGGCTATCCGGTCTTATACTGCAGAGAGTATACGACCGTTGCTCGAGCAACAGATGAAGGTCCAATTTCTGCCGCACTCGATCCCCTCGTACGCGGCGCAGACCAATTTCAAGATGGTCCACCAGAAACTGCCGGACTACACATATCGCGAACCGACCCTGAACCCGACCAATCTCAACGATCGGGCAGTGGATTGGGAAGCGGACATCATCAATGAGTTTCGCGGCAACGCGAGCCAGCAAGAATTGGTGGTGACCCGCGACACACCGGGAGGGCGATATCTGACGCTCGCACGGCCGGTCAAAATCGGCAGCCAAGCCTGCTTGGGCTGTCACAGCACACCGGAAAACGCCCCGGCCACGATGGTCGCGCTTTACGGATCACAAAACGGCTTCGGTTGGAAACAGGGTGAGATCGTCGGCGCGCAGGTGGTTTCGATACCCCTTGCGGTGCCGCTGGCTCGTGCCTATCAGGCGCTCCTTTGGTTTATTCTCGCGCTCGCAGGGACCTTTATCGTCACCATCATCATAGTCGATTTCTTGCTGCGCGCCCTGGTGACGAAACCGGTCGCTGAAATTTCCGAGATGGCGGACAGGGTCAGCATGGGGCAGCTCGACACCCCAGAATATGTCCACAACAGCAGGGACGAGATCGGATCGCTGTCGGCATCGTTCAACCGGATGAAGCGCAGTCTGCAGAATGCAATGAGCATGCTGGAGGAGCAGAATTGAGTTGGGCTCTGCAGGCCAGTTCAGTTTTAGCGTTCCAACCCTCCGGATTGAGGGGCTGGTGCCGCCGGGAAAGCCTTAGAGATCACGCGGCAATCACAATTTCCGCTTGAATGCATGCCGGTCGCGGCCATTCTTTCGTAAGAAATGCACACGGTCCGGTCGATTGGCCGCTATCGGGTCGAGGCATTGCTCGGGACAGGGGCGATGGGCGAGGTCTATCGTGCCCATGACCCGGCCATCGATCGCCTGGTTGCCATCAAGGTCGTGCGCCCCGAGCTGGTCGCGGGCAGCGGCGGCGAGCAATTGCTCGAGCGCTTTCGGCGGGAGGCGCGGGCGGCTGGGCGGCGTTTCCACCCAAACATCGTTGCGATCTGGGATTTTGGCGACGACGACGGAATGCCGTTTCTGGTAATGGAATTGGTGGAGGGACGCAGCCTCGATCAAGTAATTAAATCATCCCGTTCGATCGAGCCAGCCCGAAGTGTCGCTATCATAACCCAGGTGCTGAGCGCCCTTGGCTTCGCCCACGAGAACGGAATCGTCCACCGCGACATCAAGCCGTCCAATATTATGGTTTTGCAAGACGACCGCGTTAAAGTCGCGGATTTCGGCATCGCCCGCATCGAGGCCTCGGAATTCACGATTGTCGGCGATCTGTTGGGCACGCCCGCCTACATGGCTCCCGAACAGCTGTCGGGCGGTCCTATCGATCACCGCACCGATCTGTTCGCCGCCGGGGTCATCCTGTTTGAAATGCTGACTGGGGTGAAGCCGTTTCGCGGCAAAAGCATCACCGAGATCATGTCGTTGATGGAAAAACGGGGGCCCGAAGACATCCGAGCGTTGAACCCGGCGGTCCCCGAGGCGTTGAAGCGCGTCATCGCGAAGTCGGTCGCCTTTGATCCTGTGCAGCGCTACCCCGATGCTGCGACGTTCGCAAGAGCGGCTGGCGACGCGCTTCCGGCCGCGACAAGTCAGTTGCGGGACCGCGGAGTAGAATCATCGGATACCGAGGGAGAAACAACCTCGGTCGGGGCGACATTCGCCGCTGAGACTTTGCATGAGGTCGAGCGCGATTTGGCGACCTTCATCGGCCCGATGGCGTCGATCGCCGTGAAACGGGCAGCCCGGCAAGCGAACGACCTGCTGGTGTTGTACGAGTTGCTCGCCAGACAAGTTGCCAACGCGAGAGAGCGGGCGGAATTCTTGGCGAGAGGCCGACAACGGGCCGCTGAGGGGGTTGGTCGACAGCACTCGCCACCCCGGACGGGCTCAGCGAGAACGGTCGAGCAGAGGCCTGACCCCACCGGCAACGCCCCAAACCCGGCAAGTATTGTGGCGATCGAGTCCGACCTTACTCGCTACATCGGCCCCATCGCCCGAATTCTCGTCAAGAGAGAGCTTACGAAATTCGAATCTCTGGCAAAATTGTGTCTGGTATTGGCCACCCATATTCCTGATGAAAGGCAACGCCGGGCGTTCCTCAATGCGCACGGAGCCGAGTAATGGATGGGCGCGACATCCTGCGGTGCGCGAGGTTTTTACTGTTGATCGCCATGCTCCCGCTGCAGCTTTGGTCAACCGGCGGGGGTGCTGCCGAGGCTATAGGCAAGGCTGAGGACATCGGGGTCACGCCCTCACTGGTCCGGGAAATGCAATTCATGCTGCTTCGCCTCGGCATGGAACCCGGGCCGATAGACGGAGTGATCGGGCCGCAGACGACCAAAGCTTGGGCCAAGTTTCAGCAGGATACCGGTCTACCACAAACGGATCTGGTCAATGGCGGAAAAATTCCGGCGACGGCCTTAACGCGCCTGCGCAGCGAAGCGTCCCGGGTTATTTTCGAGAGCGAGAGAAAATCCGGGGGATCCGCCGCAGCGCCACCGCCCACGGCGCCACCGGCAACCGCGCTCGCGCCCATACAGCCGGCCGTCCACGCACCGGATCGCTTCGCCGCATGCCCTTTCAGTGCTGAGGATTTCCGGATCGGGAATACGCAGTACACTCCCGAAAAATACCTGCAGGAAGGCTTTGAGGGCTCGACAACGCGCGCGGTAGCTATGCTCAAGGACCGCCTGAACGAGGCGCGGCAGATCGCCGGCAACATTGGCGGCTCCGCGCTGACTGAAGTGCAACGACAATCCCGAGTGCTCGATTACTACAACTGCCGACTGAAGATCGAGCAAGAATCCCAAAAATGAGGGATTGAAATGGTCTGTCGTTCCGCTGCACGGACCCATGTCGGCACAGTGCGTCGGCGAAATGAGGACGCAGTGCTCGAGCGTGCGGAGATCGGCTTGTGGGCAGTCGCCGACGGTGCGGGGGGCCATGAGCGAGGCGATTACGCAAGCAGCCGCATCATCGCGGCGTTGCGCGAATTGGATGCGGCGCCGTCCGGCACCTCGCTCGGCGAGGCAGTGAAGCGGCGCCTTGAACAGGTCAACTCCGAGTTGCGGGTGAAGGCTACCGCAATTGGTCCAAACTCATTGATTGGCAGCACGGTGACGGTGTTGCTGATATTCGGTGGCGAAAGCTGCTGCCTTTGGGCCGGGGATAGCCGATTGTATCGAATGCGTGCCGGCCAGTTGCTCCAACTGAGCCGCGATCAGAGCCATGTACAGGATCTGATCGACCGCGGTGAGATTGCATCGGAAGCGGCGGCAGGTCATCCGCTGGCGAATATCGTGACAAACATGATCGGAGCCTTCGACGAGCTGATCCTTGAAGAACGGCGCGATTGTTTGGAGCCCGGTGATATTCTGCTGCTTTGTTCGGACGGGCTCAGCGGTGCTCTCGGGCCTGAGGAAATTGCCCCAATATTGGCCGGCTCGCCGGTTGCCGCAGCAGCCGACCGGCTGATCGAGTGCGCGCTTGACCAAAACGCGCGGGACAATGTCAGTGTCGTCGTGGTCGAATACGCGAGATGAGAATGGCCGTGTTCAGCCCGGCGCAGCGCTTTTGAGACCCTTGAGTCGATAGGCGCTGAGATTACCCTCATGTTTGGTCTCTATTGTGGTCGCCTCAGCGTCGATATGCCGCCACAAACGCTGGTGTAATACTGGGCTGATCAGGATTTCGCCGCCGGCCGCGCCGGCACAGTAGCGCGCTGTCCAGTTCGCCGCCTCACCGATGACAGTCAGCTCCATCCGGTCGTTCGTGCCGATAAACCCGTGCAGCACCTCGCCGCAATGGACTCCGATCCCGATCGTGCATGTTGGTAGTCCGCGCCCCCGACGGTTGTCGGTGATTTCGGTCATCGACGACTGCATTGCCATTGCTGCCCGTACTGCCTTTTCGTGCCGCAAAGGGTCCGGTTCGGGGCTGCCGAAGACTGCGAGAATGGCATCGCCCGTAATCTTGTCGACGGTCCCGTCGTGTTTGAAGATGGCATCGACGAGCGCCGACATATAATCGTTGAGCAGGTCCATCACATCATCGGTATCCATACCCGAAGTGAGCAGTGTAAAGCCGCGGATATCCGAAGCGAGGATGACAACCTCGGACCGTTCGCCGCCGAGACGCAGTCGCCCGCGAGCCGCCCGCGACAAGAGAGCGTCCCGGATCTTCGGGGAAAAATTGGTCAATAACCGGGCGAGCAGCGCGGCATTATGGCGAAGCTCGCTCTGCAACTGGTTCTGCATGGCCGCCATCGCGGCATAATGGGCGACGGCGAGCATTAAGCGCAGATCGTCGGCGGTGAAGATCGTCCCGCCGTCGCTGTTGTCGACGCACGCCACTCCCAATACGCGACCCTTCCAGATCAGCGGCACATACATGCCGGCCTTGATCCGGTTGAGGAATTGGCTCTGGCTGGGGTCCACGCCCTCACGCCAGATAAATCCCTGCCGCCGCGACATTGTCGTAGACGCCAGGGTCATGCTTACCGAAGGCTGGCCGGCGGGAACATGCGCCTTGAGCAGCAGCTCCCCGGTAATTGGATCCTCGAGCAGAAGTGCGCCGCGGCTGGCTGCCGGGATTATCTGGACCAGTCGCTCGATGATCGTCTGGAATAGCGCATCGAGCTCGGTCTGCTCGCCGAATTGCAGCGGCAACTCGTAGAGCAGAGCGAGCGCTTGCGCCCGGTCGGGGCCGATCGGTTTGCCGGGCTCGAAAACCGGCGCCGCCGCATCGAGCATTTCGGCGATGTCGAGGCGCGCGTCATGAGTGTCGATCAAAGTCCGCTCGTCCGCAGCCCAACTGGCGGCCAGGCGGGGCTCGGCGGCCGGGACATCGAGCACTAGTGTGGTGTCGCTGATCTGAATCTGCTGGCCGGGGCTCAGCCGGATTTTGCCGACCCCCTTGATCGGCTGCCCGTCGACTTCGGTGTCGTTTGCGCTGCCTAAATCTTCGATCCAGTAGTCTCCGTCGGCGACCGAGATGCGCGCGTGCGGGCGTGAGACGCGCAAATCCGGCGTTAGATCGATATCGACCTGAACGCCATGCCGCGGCCGTCCGACGATTACCGAATCAGCAGGCTTGTCAAAGATTTTTTCGTTGCCGCGATAGCGGTAGCGTATCCGCACGGTGCGCCGTCAGGCTGCTCCTATCGAACCGCTCATCACAACCCCACCTCGCTGCAGGCGACCCAGTGGCCCGGGCACAACTCGCGCAGTTCCGGACGGACCTGTTTGCAGCCTTCGACGGCAAGTGGGCACCGTGGATGAAAAACGCAACCGGAGGGCGGGTTTATCGGGCTCGGGACTTCGCCCCTCACGGGCCGGAATTCACGATCCGCCTCGACGCTCGGATCGGGCACCGGCACCGCCGCCAGAAGCGCCTGGGTATAGGGGTGGAGCGGGTTGTCGAACAGCTCGTCACAACCCGCGAGTTCGACGATCCGGCCGAGATACATGACCGCGACCCGCTGGCATAGATGACGAACGACAGAGAGGTCGTGGGCGATGAACAAATAGGTCAGGCGAAAGCGCCCTCGCAGATCCTCCAGCAGGTTAATGACCTGGGCTTGGATCGAGACATCGAGCGCCGACACGGCCTCGTCGCAGACGATGAACTCCGGTTCCAAAGCGAGCGCGCGGGCGATGCCCACCCGCTGGCGCTGGCCGCCCGACATCTCGTGCGGGTAACGGTCGGCGAATTTGGGATCGAGACCGCACACCGAGAGAAGCTCGCGGACCCGGGCAGTGCGGCGCGCGGCATCGCGCTCGAGCCCATGCACCCTGATCGGTTCGTCGATGATTTCGCCGACTTTCATGCGCGGGTTCAGCGAACTGTACGGGTCCTGAAAAATCACCTGGATGCGCCGCCGCAAAGCCAGCAGGTCCTTGCGCCCCATCTTGGCGATATCGACGCCGTCATAAACGATCTCTCCCGCCGTCGGTTTCTCGAGCCGCAGAATGCAGCGGCCCGTCGTCGTCTTGCCGCAGCCGCTCTCGCCGACCAGACCGAGGGTCTCACCGCGACGGACGGTAAAGTCGATGCCGTCGACCGCTTTGACCTCGCCGATCTTGTGGCTAGTGATGATCCCCTCGGTGACTGGAAAATGCATCCGCAAGCCCTTAACCTCGAGAAGCGGATGGGAATCATCGACGGCAACGGTCATCGCGCTACTTGTCCAGCCAGATCGTCGCCAGATCCTGGTTCAGGTAATGGCTCGGACTGATCTTCCAGCCCTTCACATAATTTCGGTAGGGGATGATCCGGTACCACCACAGCATCGGAAACTCATGCGCCTGGGCATCGATCACGTGCTTTTCGAATTCGCGCATCAGAGAACGTTGCTTGGCCGGATCCGTTTGGTGCAGCATCGCCTGGTAAAGCTCGATCTCCTTTGGATCGTCGTAATTTCCGTAGTTCTCGGTATAGACCGAGCGCGGCAGAACTTTCTGGGTGTCGAGCAGCGGGTTGACGACGCTCGAACAGTTGGCCTCGAGGACGACGTCGAAATTGCCGCTGCGCATTGCTTCGAACCACGGGCCGGTCGGCACCACGCGCTGCGTCGCATGGAGGCCGAGCTTGCTCCACTCGTCGATGAGCCAAGTTCCGACATATTTGTAGGGCTGGTCGACATTCCGGTTCAGCATCTCGAAGCTGAGACCTTCGGCTCCCGCCTCTTTCAGCAGCCGTTTCGCCTCGGCACGCGACTTCTCGATATCGGGCCAGAATCCCACAATAGTCTGCAGCTCTTCCTTGGTCGATGCGAGCGGCGACCCGGGAAACACGATGCCGCCCACCGTATGCACATTGGCGATCTTGGCGAGCGCCGGTGCGCCGTGCCATTGGTCGATGGCAAGCAGTAGAGCACGCCGTACCCGAACGTCGTCGAACGGTTTCTTTTTGTGATTCGGCGTCACCAGATTGCCGCAGTTCCAATCGCTCTCCTGCACCGCCAGCTTGTCGCCAACCTCCTTGACCAGCTGATCGCGGGCCGATGGCGGAAGACCGCGGAATTCCATTGCTGCCCGGTCGGCGCGGATCGCCTCGACGCGAACCGCCTGCTTGTCGGCGTAGATGCCTGTGAAGGCGTCCAGATACGGCAACCCCTTGTGATAATAGTCCGGATTGCGCACGCCCTTAATCGATTGACCCGTCTCGTAGCCGGCGAATTTGAATGGGCCGGAGCCCAAGATGTTCTTCTCGTACCAATGCGGGTCTTTTTCGAGGATCTCCTTCTTGTAGATCCAGGCGAAGGGATCGGCGAGTGCCGGCAGAAAAGCGCCGGTCGCGAATTTCAGATGGAAGACCACGGTAGACGGATCAGGCGCCTCGACCTTGTCGACCATGACGTAATAGCTTTCGCGCGCGCTGGTCACGCCCTGCGGCGGGTGGATGATCGCGTTCCAACTCGCCGCCACATCGTCTGCGCTCAAAGGCGATCCGTCGTGGAATTTGACGCCGTCCCGGATCTTGAATGTGTAGGTCTTCCCGTCATCTGTCGGCTGAGGCAGCCGAGTGCAGAGATCGCAGAGGAAATCGGTGGTCGAGGACGGGTTATCCGGGTTGATCCGGACCAGCACGCTGTAAAACGGCGCTGCCGTATGCACCGTTGCATAAGTCGTCTCCCGGTGGCCGTCAAAGCTCGGTGGCGCGTCTGCCGGGATCATGTAATTCAAGCTCCCGCCGCGCTTCGGCTCCTCGTCGGCCACTGCAGGAACGGCGGGGAGGATGCCAAAGAATATCGTTAGAATAGCTTTTCCGATGTTCACCAACTTCCTCCTTATCGATCGCTACTTATCGAGCCAGATCGTCCCCAAATCCTGGTTGACGTAATGACTGGGACCGATCTTCCAGCCTTTGACATAGGAGCGGTACGGCACGGTCCGCTGCCACCACAGCAGGTAGATCGCATGAACCTGCTCGTCGAGAACGTACTTATTGAACTCGAGCAATTCTGCCTTCTGTTTGGCTTTGTCGAGTTCGCGCAGCTGCCTGTCGTACATTTCGATTTCCTTCGGATCGTCAAACTGCCCGTAGTTCGAGTTGGACATCGAATGCGGCAGGTATTTGCCGACATCGGCGAGCGGATTGACGACGTTCTGGCAGTTGCCCTCGGTAGTGACTTCAAAATTACCGCTGCGCAGCGCCTCAAACCATGGCCCAGTCGGCAAAACTCGCTGAGTGACGTGCAGTCCGATCTTGCTCCACTGGTCGACGGCCCAGATTCCATAGTATTTATAAGGTTGATCGACGTTGCGGTTCAGGAGCTCAAAGCTGAGCCCTTCAGCACCGGCTTCCTGTAGCAGCCGTCTCGCCTCCGCCCTCGACTTTTCGATATCGGGCCAATAGCCGGCAATCTGCTGCAGCTCTTCCTTGGTCGGGGCGAGCGGCGAGCCCGGGAACGTCAGGCCGCCGACGGTATGAACAATTGCGATCTTGGACAGCTCTGGTGCGGTGCCCCAGCGGTCGATGGCCAAGGTCAGAGCACGCCGCACGCGGACGTCGTCAAACGGCTTGCGCTGATGGTTCGGCGTTATCACCCCGCCACAGTTCCAGTTACTGGTTTGTACTGTGATTTTGTCGCCGAGAGCCTTCTTCAGCTCGTCGACAGTGGAGGGCGGGAAGCCGCGAAATTCAATCGCGGCCCGGTCGGCGCGAATTGCCTCGACCCGCACGGCCTGCTTATCGGCGAATATCCCGGTAAAGCCGTCGAGGTAAGGCAAGCCCTTATGGAAGTAGTCCGGGTTGCGCTCACCCTTGATCGATTGGCCGGTGTCGTAGGCTACGAATCTGAACGGACCGGAGCCGAGAATGTTCTTCTCGTACCAGTGCGGGTCCTTGTCGAGGATCGCCTTTTTGTAGATCCAGGCGTAGGGATCGGCCAATGCCGGCAGAAATGCGTCGGTGGCGAACTTTAGACGAAAGACCACGGTCGTCGGATCGGTTGCCTCGACCTTGTCGACCATGACGAAATTGCTCTGACGGGCGCTGATGACGCCGTTTGGCGGAGAGATTATCTCGTTCCAGCTCGCGGCAATATCCTCGGCTGTCAATGGTGAGCCGTCGGTAAATTTTACCCCCTCGCGGATCTTGAAGGTGTACGTCTTGCCGTCATCGATCGGCTTTGGCATCGCCGTGCAGAGATCGCAGATGAGATCGTCGGTCTTGCCCGGGTCGTAGGGGTTGGCGCGGATCAAGACGCTGTAGAAGGGCGCGGCCGAGTGGATCGTCGCGTAGGTCTCCTCACGATGCGCGTCAAAGCTCGGCGGCGCGTCCGCCGGTATCATATAGGTCAGGCTGCCACCGCGCTTCGGCTCCTCGTCAGCTACCGCCGCTGTCGTCAACGCTGCGGAGGTAACAGCACCCAGTGCCAATGCCTTGAAATTCACAACGCCTCCTAAATTTACTTGTCGAGCCAGATCCTGGCCAAATCTTGGTTGATGAAATGCGTTGGGGCGAGCTTGAAGTCCTTGACGTAGGACCGGTAGGGCACGATCCGGTGCCACCACAAGACCCAGAGCATGTGCGCCTGATCGTCAAGCACATATTTCTCGAACCGGCGCATCAGCTCGCGCTGCTGCTCCGGGCCGGTCTCGCGCAGCATCGTGTCGTAGAGCTCGACCTCCTGCGGATCTTCATAGCCCCCGTAATTCTCGCTGTCGACCGACACGGGCAGCGCCTTCTGCACGTCGAGCAGCGGGTTGACCATGCCGTGGCCAGGTGCTTCGAGCACGACATCGAAATCGCCGTTGCGCATCGCTTCGAACCACGGGCCGGTCGGAACCACCCGTTGTTTGACATGCAGCCCGACTTTGCTCCACTCATCGATCAGCCAGGTCGCGACATATTTGAAGGGTTGGTCGACATTGCGGTTGAGGAGCTCAAAGGACAGCCCCTCGGCGCCGGCCTCTTTCAACAGCCGCTTTGCCTCGGCGCGCGATTTGTCGATGTCTGGCCAGAAGCCGGCGATCCGCTCCAGCTCCTCTTTGCTCGCCGCCAAAGGGGAGCCGGGGAAGACGATGCCGCCGACGGTCTTGGCAACCGCAATTCTCGATATCGCCGCTGCGCCGCCCCAACGATCGATTGCCAGGCTCAACGCACGGCGGACCCGGGGATCGTCAAACGGCTTTCGCTTATGGTTGGGGGTGACCGCGCTGGCGACGTTCCAATCCCCCTCCTGGACGGTGATCTTATCGCCGAGCGCCTTGACGAGCTCGTCACGCGCCGAGGGCGGCATGCTACGGAACTCGATCGCGGCGCGGTCGCTGCGGATCGCCTCTACCCGCACCGCCTGCTTGTCGGCGAAGATTCCAGTAAAGCCGTCGAGGTAGGGCAAGCCCTTCTCATAATAATCGGGGTTCTTGACCCCTTTGATCGATTGCCCGGTCTGGTATTCTTCAAATTTGAAGGGACCGGAGCCGAGGATGTTCTTTTCGTACCAGCGGGGGTCACGGTCGAGGATCGCCTTCTTGTAGATGAAGTTGAACGGGTCGGCGATCGCCGGCATAAACGCGCTGGTCGCAAATTTCAAATGGAAGACGACAGTGCTCGGATCGGGCGCCTCGACCTTGTGGACCATCAAATAGTTGCTGGAGCGCGCGCTCAACACGCCACTCGGCGGGAAGATGATCTCGTTGAAGCTGGCGGCCACGTCGGCAGCAGTCAGCGGCGAGCCGTCCTGAAATTTCACATCCTGACGGATCTTAAAGACGTAGGTCTTGCCGTCATCGGTGGGCTGCGGCAACTTGGTGCACAAATCGCAGACGAGATCGGTGGTAACCCACGGGTTTGCCGGGTTGACGCGGATCAGCAGGCTGTAGAATGGCGCGACCGCATGCACCGTCGCAAAGGTGCTCTCGCGATGGCCGTCAAAGCTCGGCGGCGCGTCCGCCGGGATCATATAGGTGAGCGTGCCGCCGCGCTTCGGCTCCTCGTCAGCCAATCCCGACGCGGCAAACGTCGCCGCGCAGAGCAGCACTGTTGATAGCGTCGACAAAATCTTCACTGGATCCGCCACCGCCTACTTGTCGAGCCATATGGTCGCCAGATCCTGATTGAGGTAATGGCTCGGGCTGATCTTCCAGCCCTTTACATACGACCGGTAGGGGACCATCCGATACCACCAAAGCAAAAAGATTTCGTGCGTTTCGGTATCCAGGACATGTTTTTCGAATTCGCGCATCAGCAATCGTTGCTTGGAAGGATCCGTCTCGCGGAGCATTCTGTCGTAAAGCGCGATCTCTGGCGCGTCGTTGAATTGTCCGTAGTTTGCGGCGTAGCTCGGCAGGTAGCGTTGCACGTCGAGCAGCGGGTTGACGACGCTCTGGCAATTGCCGGCCAGGACGACGTCGAAATTGCCTTGCCGCATAGCCTCGAACCATGGACCGGTCGGCACCACGCGCTGGGTGACGTGAAGACCGATTTTGCTCCATTCGTCGATCACCCAGGTGCCGTTATACTTGTAGGGTTGATCGACGTTCCGGTTCAAAAGCTCGAAACTGATCCCTTCGGCGCCGGCCTCCTTCAAGAGACGCCTCGCCTCGGCGCGCGACTTGTCGATGTCGGGCCAGAACCCGGCGAGTTGCTGCAGTTCATCCTTGCTCGCCGCCAATGGCGAGCCGGGGAAGACGATGCCGCCAGCCGTGTGCACATTGGCGATCTTGGCGAGCTGCGGCGCGCCATGCCAACGGTCAATTGCTAGTGTGAGGGCGCGGCGCACCCTTGCGTCGTCGAACGGCTTTCTCTTGTGGTTGGGTTCCACAAAACTGCCGCAGTTCCAATCGCTCTCCTGCACCGTGATCTGGTCGCCGAGTGCCTTGACGAGTTCGTCACGCACCGAGGGCGGAAAACCGCGAAACTCGATCGCCGCGCGGTCGCTGCGGATTGCATCGATCCGCACCGCCTGCTTTGGCGCATAGATAGCCGTGAACCCGTCGAGATAGGGTAGCCCTTCGTGGTAATAGTCGGGATTTTTGACTCCCTTTATCGACTGGCCGACTTCGTATTCAGTGAATTTGAACGGCCCCGAGCCCAGGATATTTGTTTCATACCAGCGTGGGTTCTTGTCGAGGCTCTCTTTTTTGTAGATCCAGCTGTACGGGTCGGCGAGAGCCGGCAAAAACGCGGCGGTGGCGAATTTCAGATGAAACACCACGGTTGCCGGGTCGGGCGCCTCGACCGTGTCGACCATTACGTAGTGGCTCTCGCGCGGGCTGAGAACCCCCTGTGGCGGGTCAATGATGTGATTCCAGCTGGCAACCACGTCGGCGGCGGTCAGCGGCGACCCGTCGTGGAACTTGATGCCGCTCTGGATCTTGAACGTGTAGGTCTTGCCGTCATCGGTCGGCTGCGGCATTGCCGTGCACAGATCGCAGACGAAGTCGGTGGTCGCAGACGGGTTGTTCGGATCGACGCGGATCAGCAGACTGTAGAACGGCGCCACCGAATGGATCGTAGCAAAGGTGGTCTCGCGGTGAGCGTCAAAACTCGGCGGGGCGTCCGCCGGGATCACGTAGTTGAGGGTACCACCGCTTTTCGGGGCCTCCTCCGCCGACGCTACAAGCGGTGCGCCGAGCACCAAAGCGGCAAGGGCCGCCGCCAGGATCGCCGATCTCGCCTCCATGGCTTTACCTCCCAGTGAAGCATCCCGTTCATCGCGTTTGTTATTTGTCGAGCCACACCGTCGCCAGGTCCTGGTTGAGGTAGTGGCTCGGGCTGATCTTCCAGCCTTTCACATAAGAACGGTAGGGAATGATCCGGTTCCACCATATTACCCAGATCTGGTGGGCCTGATCGTCCTCCACGTATTTTTCAAATTGCCGCATCAAGGCGCGCTGCTTGTCGAAATCGGTCTCGCGCAGCATCTTCTCGTAGAGGGCCAATTCGTCCGGGTCGTCGTAATAGCCGTAGCTGCCCGCGAAATTCGGCAGATATGTCTGCACGTCGAGCAATGGGTTCGGCACCCCGCGGCAATTGGCGATAAGCGCGACCTCGAAATTGCCGTTGCGCAATGCCTCCAATTCGGGGCCCGTCGGCATGACCCGCTGCGTGACGTGCAGCCCGATCTTGCTCCATTCGTCGACGAGCCAGGTGCCGACATATTTGTAGGGCTGGTCGACGCTGCGGTTCAAAAGCTCGAAGGAGAGCCCCTCGGCGCCCGCCTCCTTCAAGAGCCGTTTCGCCTCTGCCCGCGACTTTTCGAGATCCGGCCAGAACCCGGCGATCTGCTGCAGCTCCTCCTTTGTCGCGGCCAATGGCGAGGCGGGGAACACGATGCCGCCGACAGCTCGCACATTGGCGATCTTCGACAATGCGGGCCCACCATGCCAGCGGTCGATGGCGAGACTGAGGGCGCGGCGGACGCGGGGGTCGTCAAACGGCTTTTTCTTGTGGTTCGGCGTGACCAGACTGCCGCAATTCCAGTCGCTCTCCTGCACCGTGATCTTGTCGCCCAGCGCCTTGATGAGCTCGTCGCGTGCCGCGGGCGGAAAGCCGCGGAACTCGATCGCAGCGCGGTCGGCGCGGATCGCGTCGAGCCTTACCGCCTGCTTGTCGGCATAGATCGCCTTGAACCCGTCGAGATAAGGCAGCCCTTTGCGATAATAATCGGGGTTGCGCACACCGCTGATCGACTGCCCGGTCTCGAATTCGGAGAATTTGAACGGACCGGAGCCGAGGATGTTCTTCTCGTACCAGCGTGGGTCCTTATCGAGTATTTCCTTTTTGTAAATAAAGGCGTAGGGATCGGCGAGCGCTGGCAGAAACGCGTCGGTGGCGAATTTGAGGCGGAAGACGACGGTCGAAGGATCCGGCGCCTCCACCGTGTCGACCATCTCGTACCAGCTCTCACGCGGGCTCAGCATCCCCTTCGGGGGATGGATAATCATATCCCAGCTCTTGGCGACATCGGCAGCGCTCAGAGGCGAGCCGTCGTGGAATTTGACCCCGTCGCGGATCTTGAAGGTGACGGTCTTGCCGCCATCGGTCGGCTTCGGCATCACCGTGCAGAGATCGCAGACGAAGTCGCTCGTCGAAGACGGGTTCTCGGGATTGATCCGGATCAGCACGCTGTAGAAGGGCGCCGCCGAGTGCAGCGTCGCGAAAGTCTGTTCGCGGTGGCCGTCAAAGCTCGGCGGCGCATCCGCGGGGATCGTATAGGTCAACACCCCGCCGCGTTTACCCGCTTCTTCTTCGCCAGGCCCGGCTGCCAGTGCAGCGCTCCCGAGGGCGAATGCGCCCAGAGCTGCCGCCAACCACCGACCGATCGTCATCTTGACCTCTCGTCGCGAGATTTATCAGGAAGCGGAGATATCGGCCGCGGGCTCCAGCTGCCTCGGCACCCGTTGGGTATCGACTGTGATCTCGGTACTCCGAAAGCACGCAGCGAGATGCGTTGCGCTTCCGGTCGGTTGCAGCGGCGGCCTCGCCCGGGCGCAGGCCTCGATAGCGAACCGGCAACGCGGCCGGAACGAGCAGCCGGCGTCGAGCCGCGTCAAGTCGGGCGGCTGACCCTCAACGGGGTCGAGTCGCGCCTGGCGCGGACGGTCAAGCCGGGGTACAGAGCGCAGCAGCGCCATCGTATAGGGGTGCCGTGGGTTGTGATAGATCTGCGCGGCGAGCCCGGCTTCGACGATGCGGCCGGCATACATCACATTGACCCGATTGGCGTAGCGCGCCACGACCCCGAGATTATGGGTAATGATGATCAGCGCGACGTCGAGCCGGTGTGTCAGCTGCTTCATCAGCTCGAGGATCTGCGCCTGGATCGTGACGTCCAGCGCAGTCG
>Ga0306926_10001963_pt1 | contig 20713 bp, 17 predicted proteins | sample flu12Cox44000178_FD_203759 | JGI IMG/M metagenome (GOLD analysis project Ga0306926, IMG submission 203759) | Lab enrichment of tropical soil microbial communities from Luquillo Experimental Forest, Puerto Rico - flux8day.12C.oxic.44.000.178 (v2)... | ecosystem: Environmental > Terrestrial >...
AGTGCACGAGTGATCAGTCCGGAATCAAAAGCGCAAACGCCCGAGGCGACACGGTGAGCAGGGAAACCGACGTTGGGAATGCGTCATGCGAATTAGATTGAACCGAGGCGTCCTCGGGACCGTGCTTGGCAAGCTATTCCCTCTGAGCGCCGGATTCGCACAGAACGCTCGCCCGACTCTAAGCCCGACTAGTATTTTCTCCCCGGTCTCCTCGCCGGCCGATTCGATCTTTGGACTTTCCCTGTTCGTGCTGTCCGTAACGGCGGTCATATTCGTTGTTGTTTTCAGTTTGCTGGTCTACTCGGTCATAAGATTCAGAAAGAGGGAAGGTGATGACGGCCGTGAGCCGCCGCAGGTTTATGGCAGCAATCAGGTGGAACTGGCCTGGACGGTGATCCCGGTTCTGATCGTAGCGACCTTGTTTATGGCGACGGTGCGGGTGATCGCTGGTATACAAAACGCGTCACCACCAACCAACGCGGTGGAAGTAGTCGCAATTGGCCATCAGTATTGGTGGGAGTTCCGTTATCCGGCTCTAAATGTGGTCACCGCTAATGAATTGCACGTGCCGTTAAGCGACCCCAATCATCCGACTCCGACTTTCATCAAACTGCTTTCCGCTGATACCAATCACAGCTTCTGGGTTCCCCGTCTGGCGGGCAAGACCGATCTGATTGCCAACCGGGTGAATGGCACGTGGATTGACCCGCACGAGACCGGTGTTTATTTGGGCCAATGCGCTCAGTATTGTGGAACCCAACACGCTAAGATGCTCCTCCGCGTCTACGTCCAGACGCGCGACGAGTTCAACCGCTGGATCCAGGAACAGATTCAGCCTGCGCGCATCACTGGCCCGGTCTCAGAGGGCCAGAGAGTCTTCGAGACGACAGCTTGTATCAACTGCCATACCGTGGCGGGCACGGTCGCGGATGGGCGCTTCGGCCCGGATCTGACCCACATGATGAGCCGGGAGACAATTGCTTCCGGCGCAGCACCAAATACGCCTGAAAACCTCCGGCTGTGGATACGAAACCCAGCTGCGATCAAACCAGGATGCAAGATGCCGGCGATGGCATTGAGCGATCAGGAAGTCAACGCAGTTGCGTCATATCTGGAGACGCTTCGGTAATGACGGGAGAACGCTAGATGTCGACTGATGTGGTGGAATTGCACCAGAAGGTTCAGGTCGCGTCGCCACCTCTGGTCGGCCGGCTTCATGAATGGATCACGACCGTCGATCACAAACGGTTGGGCATCATGTACATTCTCTATGCCCTGGTCTTTCTGGGAATCGGTGGGACCGAAGCGACGATCATGCGGATTCAGCTAGTCGTTCCACACAACCACTTTGTCTCGCCTCAGATGTTCAACCAGATGTTCACGATGCACGGGACCACCATGATCTTCTTCGTCGTCATGCCTCTCGTCTTCGGATTTGGCAACTACCTGCTCCCCTTGATGATCGGCGCGCGCGACATGGCGTTCCCCCGCTTGAATGCGTTCAGCTTCTGGATGACGGCATTCGGAGGCTTTCTCCTTTATTTCAGCCTGGTGGGGGCCTACGGCCTCTACGGCGCGGGAAATGCTCCCGACGTGGGTTGGTTCGCTTACGCACCATTGACCTCTCAAACCTTCTCGCGCGGCCACAGCACCGACTTCTGGAACCTGGCGGTACTGGTTACCGGCATCGGAAGCATCGGGGGGGCAGTCAATATAGCGGCCACCATTCTCTGCCTGCGATGCCCAGGAATGAAGCTGGAAAAGATGCCCTTGCTGGCATGGATGTACTTTGTGGTGTCCGGCCTCGTATTGATTGCTATCAGCCCGCTGACGGCTGCGCAGATCATGCTCCTGCTCGATCGCTACCTGGGAGCGCATTTCTTCGACACGCAGGCTGGGGGTTCTGCCGTACTCTGGATGCACTTCTTTTGGATCTTCGGGCATCCGGAAGTCTACATTCTGGTGTTGCCCGCTTTCGCCTTCAATTCTGAAATTATTCCGGTGTTCTCCAGAAAGACCATCTTTGGCTATCCGATCATGGTGGCAGCTACAGTGGCCATTGGTTTTATCAGTGCTAGCGTCTGGGCCCATCACATGTTCACAGTGGGCCTCAGCTCAAGCGCGAACACATTCTTTGTGGTGTCGACGATGGCCATCGCCGTTCCTACTGGAATTAAGATCTTCAACTGGCTGGCGACCATGTGGGGAGGCAAGATCCAATTCAAGACGCCGATGCTGTTCTGCATTGCCTTCCTTTTCCAATTCCTCGTCGCAGGCCTCACCGGTATCATGTTGGGTTCGGCGCCTTTCGATTGGCAGCTTGGAAATTCCTACTTTGTGGTAGCTCACTTCCACTATGTGATCGTCGGCGGGATTCTGTTCTCGTTCTTCGCTGCTTTCTACTATTGGTTCCCGAAAATGTCTGGGAAGATGTACAACGAAACGCTAGGGAAACTGCACTTCCTGTTGTTCGTCCTCGGGTTCCACTTGACGTTTGATTCGATGCACATCCCCGGCCTATTGGGTATGCCCCGGAGAATCTATACCTACGAGCCTGGACGCGGTTGGGACACGTGGAATCTCCTATCGACGATCGGCGTGTTCTTTCAGACCGCAGGCGTGCTGGTTTTCGTTGGTAACCTGCTGTGGTCGTACCTCAAGGGCAAGAATTCCGGGAGCGATCCATGGGACGCTTGGACTCTCGAGTGGTCCACATCTTCGCCGCCGCCTGCCTATAATTTCCCGCTGATTCCATCAGTTCGGAGCCGTCGCCCGCTCTGGGATCTCAAGCACCCGGAGGATCCGGATTGGCGGTACGAGTGATGGGTATCCCATGACGCCAACAACAATTTCCGGACAGGATCTTCCCTGGGAGCTTCCGACTCGCGGTCGCGTGGGGATGCTCGCCTTGATTGCCGCCGAGGCTTCGATCTTCGTAATCTTCGTGGTCGCGTATCTCTTCTATGTGGGCAAGAGCCTTACAGGGCCTACGCCGAAAGACGTTCTCCGGGTGCCGGTCTTTTACACGATCTGCCTGCTTTCGAGTAGTCTAACGATTCATCGCGCCATCAGAGCGATTCAACAGGGTCGGATTAGCGACTTCCGCAACTGGTGGTTGGGGACGATCGCGCTCGGGGCCACGTTCCTCTATGGCACTGCCCGCGAGTGGTATCGGCTGATTTTCAAAGATGGTTTGACAATCCAAACCAACCTCTTCGGAACCACCTACTACTCGTTGGTCGGCTTACACGGCTTCCATGTGACAGTAGGTCTTGTTTTACTCTCATTTGTTTTGGCATTCGCGTTCCTAGGACAAGTGAAGCAAGAACACACGTACCGTCTTGACGTGTTGTCTCTCTATTGGCATTTCGTGGATGCCGTTTGGGTCGTCGTCTTCACCGTCGTTTACGTCATCGGACGCTAAGTAGAGGACCTGAAAGTGAATCTGGAACTACCGGTGAAAACTCAAGAGAAAGCATCAGCTAATATTGAACTGCCTGCGCCGACGGCATGGCCCGTTGTCCTGGCTCTTGGTATTACTTTGGTGTTCGCAGGACTGCTCACGACGGCATCTGTGAGTATTCTAGGTGCGATACTCGCCGCAGGCGGATACATCGGCTGGTTCCGTGAGGTCCTGCCGCACGAGAAATGTGAAGTGCTGCAGGTATCGGAGGAAGCGATTCCGGTAATGACAGACCACCCCATGGTCGCCCGTGTGGGATGGATTACGCACGAACCGCACCGGGCTCGAGTCCCCATTGAGATCTATCCGGTCTCGGCGGGCGTGAAGGGTGGCCTGGCAGGAAGCGTGGCCATGGCCGTTCTGGCAATGATCTATGGACTAATCGGCCAGCACAGCATCTGGTACCCGATCAATCTCCTAGCGGCTGGGTTCTTTCCGGGGGCGGAGAATACTTCCGCGCAGCTTGCCTCCTTCCAGCCGAATTCCCTGATCATCGCCACCGTCATCCACCTCGGTACATCCCTGCTGGTCGGGCTCCTATATGGCGCGATGCTTCCCATGATTCCACGCCGCCCTATCTTGTTGGGTGGTGTGATCGCGCCTATCTTGTGGTCGGCTCTGATCCATAGTTTTCTGGAGGTCCTGAACCCTGTGCTCAATAGACGGGTGAACTGGCCTTGGTTTGTAATCTCCCAGGTGGGGTTCGGAATTGTCGCGGGCATTGTGGTTTCAAGGCAACAGCGCGTACAAACTTGGCAGCACCTTCCCTTCGCCATTCGCGCCGGCATTGAGGCGCCCGGCATTATGGGTGAGGGGAACGGAGAGGACTCCCGACGATGAAGCGGCGGTCCATCTGGTGTGGATTCGGAGTCGTCCCAATCCTGGTCTCGACCGCCTGTAATCATGCCCCTGGGCGGCCTAGCCCGCGCTCCGAGGTGCTCGCTCCGAACCAGATCATGGACTTCAAGATCCTATACGCAGAGAACTGCGCGGCATGTCATGGTCGTGGCGGCAAGGGGGGAGCGGCGATTGCTCTGAGCAATCCTGTTTTCCTGGCGATCGCGGACGATGCCGCAATTCGACACACCGCCGCCAATGGGGTGGCTGGTACGCCGATGCCGGCCTTCGCACAAAGCGCGGGAGGAATGCTCACTGACGCTCAAATCGGTGTGATCGCCAGCGGAATCCGATCCTGGGCTGATCCCGCCGTCCTCCGCGGCGATATCCCTCCTCCCTACACTGCGGCCGCTCCAGGGGATCCTCGCCACGGGGCTGAAGTGTACGCGACTTTCTGCTCCACATGTCACGGGCCTGACGGCCGAGGAAGCAGTAAGGCGAACTCCATTGTGAACGGCTCATACCTGGCCCTGACGAGTAATCAGAACCTTCGAACGATTGTGATCGCTGGAATGCCTGAATTGGGTGCGCCAGACTGGCGCGGCGACGTTCCCGGCAGGGCCATGTCCTCGTTGGAGGTCTCCGATGTGGTCGCCTGGCTGGCGGCGCAGCGGCCGCGATTCCCCGGGCAGCCGTTCCCGAATCCGTCCGAAGGGTTCTCAACGAGGCTAATTCCATGAGATTATCGAGTGCAACTTCGAGACGCGCGCTGCTCGCGAAGCTCGGACTACTCTTCAATGGTCTTGTTGGCGTGATTCTCGCAGTGCCGATCCTGCGTTACCTCATGTCACCCGTGACGCGCGGGAGGAAGCCAGGCTATGAATCCTGGCTATCTCTGGGCGGGCTGGAACAGTTTCCTGTGAGTGAAACGCGGCTGGCTATTTATCGGAATCCGGACGTCAATTCCTGGGATGGCCAGACGGCAGATATTCCTTGCTGGGTTCGAAATCTGGATGGGCAAAATTTCCAGGTCTTCGCAATCAATTGTGCGCACCTTGGATGTCCCGTGCGCTGGTTCCCGCAGTCCAACCTCTTCATGTGCCCTTGCCATGGCGGCGTCTACTATGCGGACGGATCATATGCCGCGGGGCCTCCGCCGCGCGGGCTGTTCCAATACCGCTACAAGGTCGAGGACAGCAAACTCCTTATCAAAGCCGGCGAAATGCCCACAACTGGAAGCCCCACGGCGAATGCGAATCGACTGAGGCCACCGTGCGCCTAATCGATAGAGTCGGCGCCTGGCTCGATCAGCGTTTGAAACTTGGCGCAGCCATTCGGGAAACGGCCGAGCACTCCGTCCCACGTGACACCGCCAGTTGGCTTTATGTTTTCGGCAGCGCCGCATTGACTGTCTTCCTACTTCAGATCGTCACTGGAATTCTTCTGGCCCTCATTTACGTCCCCTCGGCGGGAGAGGCTTGGAACAGCCTGCAAGTGCTCAATCACAGCATATCCCTGGGCTGGTTCATCCGGGCCCTCCACGGCTGGGGTTCTAATTTCATGATTGCCATTGTCCTGGTCCACATGACTCAGGTGTTCCTCTTCGGCGCCTATAAATATCCGCGTGAGTTGACATGGATTCTTGGCGTGTTCTTGCTCTTCGCGGTGCTCGGCATGGGGTTTACGGGCGAGGTGATGCGGTTCGACCAGGATGCTTATTGGGGATTAGGAATCGGAGCGTCTATTGTCAGTCGCGTGCCGCTCATTGGGCCTTGGCTAGTCACGCTCCTGCTGGGCGGCCCCATCATTGCCGGTGCAACACTCTCGCGCTTTTTCGCGTTGCATGTTTTCGTAATTCCCGGACTGTTGATCGCCTTCGTGGGCCTGCATGTCCTTTTGGTGCTGAAACTGGGAATCAACGAGTGGCCCATGCCCGGACGAATCGTGCGGCGCGCAACCTATTTGCAGGAATATCACGAGTTGACCCAGAGGCAAGGCGCACCCTTCGTGCCCTATGCGGTGTGGAAGGACATCATGTTCTCCGGTGTCATCCTTCTTTCGATCGCCGCCTGCGCTTTCTTGTTCGGCCCCTTCGGCCCGGGCAGACAGCCGGACCCGGCGAACATTCAGACGGCGCCGCGCCCCGATTTCTTCTTCCTATGGCTTTATGCCGTGCTCTCTTTCCTGCCGCCGGCGGCGGAAACACCGTTACTCTTGATCGGGCCGGTGCTCGCGATCATTGTCCTCGTCGGTCTACCCTTTTTTGCTGGCGAAGGCGAAAAGAGTTGGCGGCGAAGGCCCGTCGCCGTGCTCACGGTATTGTTGACTGCGGTCACGCTTGGCGCCTTTACAAAATTGGGTGAGCACACGCCATGGAGTCCGGTGATGAACGCGTGGAGTAGTGAGCCGATTCCTTCTCGATATCTGAAGGGACGTTCGGCTCTCGAACGCCGGGGCGCGCTCGTTCTCCAGGCGAAGCAATGCCGCAACTGCCATTCGCTCGAAGGCATTGGAGGCAGGCGTGGCCCGCCGCTCGACAGCGTCGCCGTACACCTTACGCAGGACCAACTCATTCGTCAGGTGATCCAAGGTGGCGGTAACATGCCGGCCTACGGAAAGAATTTGAGCCCGGCGGAGACAACCGCACTCGTGGCATTTCTCGCGACGCTTTACCCGGCCGGACAAGCGCCGGCGCGGGATGCTTCCAACCCTGGCGAAGCCCCACAATAGGCCGGCAATGTTATCTGACGCCCACAGCGGTTTACACTCGTGGCCCCTCCCAATCGTCGTTACACCGGCTCTGTTCGTAGTGGGCCTCGTCTACGTGCAGGGTTGGTATCGGCTTCAAAGGGCTCTCCCGAATGTGTTAGGCCTGTGGCAACTTGTAGCGTTCATGAGTGGCCTGTTCTCACTGTGGGTCGCTGTTGGATCTCCGCTCGCAGCCCTGGACCATGAGTTCCTCACAGTCCATATGGTGCAGCACCTTCTCCAAATGACAGTGGCGGCTCCGCTAATACTGCTGGGAGCTCCGGTGATCACCTTGCTGAACGCTCTTCCACCTCCATTGGTGAATGGTGTGCTGAGGCCTCTGGTTCGATGCTCGCTCGTGCACAAGCTTGAAACCATTGTTGGTCACCCGGTATTTTGCTGGCTCGCCGCCACTTCCGCCGTGATTGGATGGCATCTTCCCTCCCTGTTTGAACTGGGGTTGCAGTCGGAAGCGTGGCACGGGGTCGAACAGGCCTGTTTTTTTGCTGCCGGGCTCCTATTCTGGTGGCCTGTAGTCGAGCCTTGGCCGAGCCTCGCGGGATGGCCTCGGTGGTATATTCCACTGTATCTTTTTCTTGCAACTCTACCATGCGACGCGCTTTCAGCATTTCTTGCATTTTGTGGCCGCGTTGTGTACTCGCACTATCTGTCCTCGCATCGGGCCTTCTCAATCTCAGCTTTGAGTGATCAGGAATGCGCGGGTGCGCTGATGTGGGTTTGCGTTACATTTGCCTACCTTGCCCCGGCAGCGGCGGTCACTATTCGGATACTGTCGCCGCACGGGCGTTACTCGAAGACCGCGGTTCTATGACGATAGCCAGCAAAAGCGTATGGGATCAAGCTTCGAACCGAAATTGCCCAAAGGATATGGTCATGGGAGCGGTTCGACCGGCGACTGCCAAACCATGAAGTTTTTCGAATTGGTAGGCTCGAAAAATATGGCAATGCTTTGTGCTTTGAATCCTAGCTAGATGCTTTGCGCTTTGAATCCTAGATCTTGCCGCCAATTACCAGCCGGAGACGCCGCGATTGTTTTCCGACGCTGCAAGAGCGGCTCACGCTATGACTCTTGGGCTAATTTAACATCTGAACCCAGTATCCAGGTGCGCCAATAGCATGCCATCCGTTGCTCGCGGTGACGATGCACCTGTCGGGAGCGCACGATTGCTGCTCGAGCCGACGTGTCGGATCTACTAGAGAGCATTTATCACGCGCTCTCGATGAAGGTATGCCGCGGGTCGTCCCACAAGGCCACCCTCGCACGAAACAAGCCTCTATGTCGAAGAGCGCCGCTGGAGATAGGATTCTCTTGATGGCAACAAGCGCTCGAGGCAGAGCAGAGACCAAGGAGTTGGCCCCGATGACGCCCGGGGCTGCGATAATCTGCGGAGTGCCGTCAGGCTGTCGCGAACAGATCATCCATCTCAAGCCGCCAGCCCACGCGTCACCAATTCAGTCACGGCTTCAAGCGCACCGAAAGCCTCCACGTCGAGAATCGTCTTGATCGATCGGTGACCCAGGTTGCCGCAGAGTCGTACTCAAAAGGCGGCGCCCGTGGTCCGGGGTACGAGAGGCGCTAGGCGACTTGCGAGTGCAAGCCTCTTAGGGAAGGCTAGGCGTGCGCTCGATTGATCAGCGAAAAAATTGGCGATCGATTGTCGGCATTGTGCCCAGCCTGCGGCGGGAGTACGTCGATGACAGGGCAGGTATCCGGTGACCCAATCAGGTTCTGACTTCGAGAGGAAGCAAAAGCATGGAGTGTGATGGCGGGATCGAGAATGGCAAGTCGCCATGGGGGCCGAAACGGCGGTTCGTCGCCGAGGCCGGCGCTCGTTTCTCCCCGAGCTCCCAGGATCCCGTCCTTACTACCCGGAATCTGCCATATTAGCGCTCAAACCGCATGCAGGCACGGCCGATATAGATTTCGTCGCCGGGGCGCAATTTCTCGCCGCGCCGATTACCGGGTGGGATTTCAATCGACCGGCCATCGCGGAAGACGCGAGTACCGAATTCGCTGTCATCGTCGCAGATTCGAAACTCGCCCGCAGCCAGATGTATGTGGGCATGTTGGCGTGAGACCGTGGCGTTGGCGTCGTCACCGCCATCTACGAAGACGACATCGTTGCGACGGATCACGTGGTGCTCAGAGTCGGTGAGTTCGGCCAGGCGGCCGATATTGGTGCAGGTCTTTTCCAACACGTACTCTGTTTGCTCGGCTCTCCCCTTGACGAGCACCAGCCGGCCCTGGGCGGCTAGCCCTGATGTCGGTTTGCTCGTATCGAGTCCGTACTCGATTTTAAACGCCTCCCCACTCTCTTCGGATACCTTCACTTCGACCGAAAAGCCGCGCGGAATCTCGCACCCCACGCCTTCGAGCGCCGCACGCACATCGGCCGGGAGCCTTTCGCCGAAGGTCGTCTGATAGACGGCACGCCGATCGGCGTCGAGCGAAGCTAGGGTGACTGTCATCCGCGTGTAGGGAAATACGCGGCGACCGCGTGCCACGGTCTGCACCTTGCCCTCGACGTCCTCCAAAATTGCGCGATAGACCAGCAGGAGCTCATCCGCTGGCGCCGCACCGAATAGGCGATCGGTCCAGCGGCGAAAGCTGCGCTCAATTCTCCTTTCGATAACGGAAAACAGGCTCATGGCCGAATCAGCCCCAGCTTGATGGAAGCGTTGACGATCTCAGCCGCAGCGGGTGCGGCCGTGGTGCCGCCATACACTCCATTTTCCACCAACACCGAGAATGCGATCTTGCGGCTCGTCGCGCCATACGGTGCGTAACCGATGAACCAGGCATGCGAAGGCGCTTGCGCTAGTTCCGCGGTGCCGGTTTTCCCAGCGATTGGAGCGGCCGCCTCCAAGGCACGCATGCCTGTCCCCGATGTCACTGCCTCGCGCATGAATCGAGCCAGTGTTTGTGCTGCTTCCGGTCCCAGGACCGAAACCGGAGCCGCCGTGCGCGTATTGGTCTCATCGGTAATCCAGCGGCCCTGCAGGAAGTTCCCATTATTCGCAACGGTGGCGGCGACGCGAGCCATCTGAAAGGGGGTCGCGAGCACTTGTCCCTGCCCGTAGGATGATTGCGGCAGCGATTTTCTTAACTGCGCTGCGGTGTTCGGCGCCGCGGCCAGAATTCCCAGGAGGTTGGCGGTATCGAACAAGGGCTTCGCCCCCACGTCGTACGCCCCCAGCTGCGCGAAAAAGGCGTTGCACGAAACGACAATTCCGTGTTCCATGTCGACTGAGCCGTGCGGCGAACGGTCTTGAACGTCATCGCGGACGGGCCGCCGGGAGCCGTGCACGTTGTTGCCCACTCGCCCATCGGGCAGGCGGATGCACTCATACCTTTTGTGCGTCAGCCCCGCGTCTTTGCGCAATGCAGCCATCGCGGTGACGACTTTGAAGGTGGAGCCGGGCGGGTAGAGACCATAGCGGGCGCGATCCAAATAAGGATTGGTTTCCGGGGTGCCGCTGGACGGCTCCTGGGAGGGCAGCGGATAGCTCACGGAAGCCAGCAAGTCGCCAGTCGCAACATCTATTACCACCGCCGCGCCGTTCACCTTGTCCGCTTTTTGCAGCTGACCGTGCAAAATCTCGGCGACCTTCACCTGCAGGCGCACATCGATCGACATTCGCACGTCACGTGGCCGGTCGAGCACTTTGCGCACTTCCGGATTCCCCGGCTCATGACGGTGCCGGAGAAGGGGGACCAGTTCGCGATAGTCGTAGCGGATGGTATGTTCCACCGCCCCGGTTTGCGGGTTCTTAACGTCCACCAGCATCGGGCGATCGTCGTAGCCGCGCAGGCGACGCGCCGAATCGCGCTCCAGGAATGATGTGTTGCTCGCGCCCCAGCGAGTCCGCGTTCGCAAATCGCCGAGAAGGTCGAACATCAGTCCACCGAAGGGGTAATAGCGCGTATCGGCCCGCGGGCAGGCCCGATCGATATCGATGCCAAGCTGTTCGTATTCGGCGCGATGCTTCTCTAGCTCGTTCCAATTACTGGTGGCCACGGGCAGGCCGTTCGAGTCAAAGATGGTGCCCTTGGGAATCTCACGGATGATTTCCTGAAACCGAGGATTGTATTCATAACGCCGCACGCCATCGGCTTGCATGACCAGGGTGCCCGCTCCCATCATTGCCGAGTCGTGAAATACCTGCACATAGGCGGCCTTTATCAATACAAGGCTTGCACCAATAGCAAAGATTACCCCTACCGTCTTGGCCGGTGCGTGAAAAGGCCGCGTATCTGCCGAGGCCCGGAGTGGCTCCGGCCCGGCGTGCGCTGAAATAGAAAGCACAATAGCGATCAAGAGAAAGTTCGCCAGCATCGCCGATCGTCCGTAACTTAAGAACGGCGTCACTACTCCGGAGAGCGGCACCAGGCCGAGGGCGCCGCCAGCGATTAGGAGGACCTGTAAAGCGGTGGCCGCAGCCAAACCGGTTCCCAGGAAAAACTCGTAATCCGTGCGGGCGCCCAATGCAATCCGGAACGTGCGGTAGACGATGAACGCAAACAGCGCTAACACCGCCACTACGCCCACGAAACCCCACTGTTCGCCAACGGCGGCAAGAATCAAGTCCGTGTGTACCGCCGGCACCAATTGCGGGTCTCCCTGCCCGATCCCCATCCCGGAAGGCCCGCCGGTGGCGAATGCCCAGAGCGAGTGGGCTAGTTGATCTCCGCCATGAACCAGGTTGTCCCACGGGGAAAGCCACATCGAGACGCGTTCGCCCACCGTGTGCGGGACGCCCAGGAGGGTACCTGCCCCGAAACCCGCTGCTAATAGCGCCAGACCTGTAGCCGGAACCAGTAATCCATTCCGTGCCATGCCGTAGAGAGTCAAAAACAGGCACGCAAACACCAGCGCCGGTCCAAGGTCCTTTTGCAGGAAGAAGAACATCAGCGAAAGCGCCACGCAAACCACCACCGGTAAAACGTACTCAGCGGGGGGAAGATCGATGCGCCTGGCGATCGCCGCGAGCTTTGGACGCCTATCGCGGGCGTGCCGGAGCACGTCCCAGCGCTGCGCAAAATAGCCGGCGAGGAAGAGAATCAAAAGGAGACGAATGGCTTCCACTGGTTGGACGCCAAGCAGGTTCACCTTGGCATCACTCGATCCCGGGCCGGTTCCGAACAGAATGAGGAGGGTGGACAAGGCAAGGCTAGCCAACAAAGGCACGTAGCTCAATTTGCCGAACAACTTCTCATAGTTGAGCGAGCTCAACAGAGCCAGCACGAGGCAGCCACCGACTACACCTTGCGCAAAATCAACGAACAGAAGGTTATCGCGAACAGGGTCCCGCAGGCTCACCATCGAGATCAGGCCGGTTCCGGTTAACAGGAGGGCCGCCGGCACCAGTGTCTGGTCCCCACCAAATCCGGTCACGGTCCACCAGATGTGAACCAGCAGAAACGCCGCGAGGAACAGGCCCGCCCACAAAAAGAAGGCACGGCGGAATTGGCTAGGACGCCGCACGACAACACGAGGTTTCAAGAGACGAAACTGTTCCGCCGTCAGTACGGGTCGGATTCGTCCCGCGTTGGAAAGGCTGCCGGACTGATCGTAGATTTTGTGAGCGATCTGCTGTCGATCGCTGCTACTGGCGATGAAATCCAAAAACGGCAGCAGATCGTCACGGGTGTTTAGCTCATTCAGGTTGAGGAGTTTCTTCGAGATCAGCGCCGAATCGACGTCAGATAGCCCTTGCGTTTTTGCCGCATAGACGCGGAATAGACCGGTGGCAATGAGCAGGCTTGCCGCCAACGTCCAGGCGAGTTCCTTGAGGCGTGATCCATTGCGACTGGCCGACGCATTGCGAACGGTCATTCGCTCCGCAGCGCTGCTCCTCGTTACTGCCATGGATGTAAAAGGTGCCGGAGGATGTCAACCGGAGAGTTCCCAGTCCCGTTGTCGATCTCGCGCAAGCGGAGGTCCACGCCGTCCATGGAGGTTTCCACTCGGGCGATCATGGTGAGCGAGTTTCCGTAGGGAGCGATACTCTGGTACAGCTGCAGAGCATGCTCGTAGTCTTCCCGCGAGCGCTGGATCTGGTCTTTCTCCTGCGGAAGACCTCGGACTTTGCGGGCGTCCGAGAACATCCGCTCGGCTCGGGCCCTGTAGCCGTCAGCAAGCTGTGCTTTCTCCCTGTTCCCCAGCGCATATCCGCGCTTTGCTGCCTGCTGGAGAGCTTCGTCAGCCCTGTCGATATTGCCCAGACCGTACACGTAAACCAACGCAAGACCTAGTTCGGGATCGGGCGATTTCGGCATTAATTGCTGGGCTTCGTTGAACAGGTCTACTGCCCTGTCCAGTTCCGGCACGCTACGCCGTGCAATACCCTTGATGCGCGCGAGATGGCCCTCGCAGAGTCGAAGTTTGCCGCGTATCGAATCGCCCGGATCGACCGCCAGAGCCTTGGCTAGCAGGTCGTGCGCGTCCTTCCAGCCATTCTCCCGCACAGTGTTGTTGTTGCGATAGCTGTCGATCACGTGATCCGCCTCGGCGACGAACTTCTGCCTCACCAGCCGTCTCGGCCCTCGCAGTAAAAAGGACGAAGGATTGCCATCGGAAAGCTCTGTCCACCGTTTCCAAATGTCGTCAAGATCCTTAACTTGTTCTGTTTGGATATCGCGCTCCAGACGTTTCCCATGCTGGTAAAGAACATAGGAAGTAAGAGCCGTCCACGCGATCCAGGCGACAAACGCCCACCCCAACACGCGCGCTAACCACGGGGCAGTCGAGAACATCCGGAGTCTTGGTTTGTGGGTGGTCGGAGTTGGTGCAGCCACCGAGGGCAACATTTGCCTGGTTTCACCGCCCTGCGGTTCGGGAGAGCGGTCCATCCGTCGGGTCTCTTCGTCCTCCCGTCGAAAGGTGCGGCGCGTCGCATCCAGGTCCTCCTGCTCCGCTTGCACCGTGCCGCCAGCCTGGAAAGCCGCGAAGTCAGCCGCCATCTCGCGCGCCGAACCGTAACGTGCGGTCACAACCGGTGCGAGTGCCTTGATGAGAATACGACGTAGCGCCTCGGGACACGGATCAGGTGGGGGTGGCGGCGGAATCCGGGAACGAACCATGGCTTCGAGGCGCTCGGTGGTCGCCGCATGGTACGGTCGGAGCCCCGTCACCATTTCGTACAGCATGACGGCCAGCGACCAAAGGTCGGTCTGGACGCTGACCTCGCCCGCGTCCAAACGTTCCGGTGACGCGTACGGCACGCTGCCGAACTCGTTGCGCGTCAGTTTTCGCGAAAGCGAGAGCGCCTTGGCTATGCCGAAGTCCAGCACGCGGACTCGGCCGCCCGCGTCAATCCGAATGTTCTTGGGCTTGATATCGCCATGGACGATGCCTTGATAAGTCCGCTCGCCGATCACAACTTGCAGGTTGTGCGCCTTATCGAGAGTCTCTGCCACCGCGACGGCCAGCTCTACGGCGAATTTGGGCTCCAGGGGGCCGCGGTGCATCAACTCCGCCAGGTCCTGGCCTTCGACATACTCCATCGCAACATAGAAGAATCCGTCCGCGTCGCCCGAATCATATATTGCCGCCACGTGCGGGTCGACCGCCGCCAGGCGAGTCTGCAATTCCGCGCCGCGACGTTCGGCCTCTATCGAATCCAGCGTGTCCACGTCCGTGCTGTGCTCGATGAGCTTGAGCGCGACCATCGCGCCAGTGGCGTTGTCGCTCGCAAGATAGACGTCGGCCATTCCGCCACGCCCAAGCTTCTGCCGGATTTCGTACTTGCCGATGCGACGGCTTGCGGGAGCGATCATCTCCGGCCCTCCGCGTTTCCGGATCGAGGATGTAGCGGGGCGTGATTGCGTACCGAATCCATGAGGACGTTCTTCTCCCGAATCGCATTCAGCGCCATTTCGGGTGGCAGATCCAACACATTTCTTTCAAAGATGTTGCCGATCAGAGAAGGCCGTGCTTCGCCGCGGGCGGCCAGACCGGCCCCCTTGTTGTCCCGAATGGCATTGTGGGAGATCCAAGGTGTGGATGGCCCCATGATCAGCACGCCTTCGGCGGCACAGTCGTGAATTGAGTTTGCGCGCAGGATCGGACTGGCCATCCCGCGAATTTCCACCCCGATCCGGGGCCCCGAAATCTCGAGGTCATCGAGCTCCACTTCCGAGTTGATCAGCACGATACCCGCCGAAAGCGGCGCCTGAGCGTCCGCCTGAACCAGAAAACCGGTCACTCGCGCACCCTTCACACCCTCTGCCAGGATAGCCGGGCGGTCCGACAGAGGCGCAGCACGCAGGACCGCCTCGCGAGGAACCCGGCTGCGCAGAATGACGCCGTCCTTGAGCCTTACCTGCTCGCGGTACTCTCCCGCTAGCACTTCGATGGTATCCCCACTTCTCGCGCGCGCCAGCGCCGGTGTGATCTCTGTGTCGGCCTGTCCGGGCCCAACGACGAGCAGTTGCGGTAGGATGATCTGCGGCTCTGGCTTGGGAATGGAGAGCCATGCGGCCGCGAATCCCAGCGCCAGACCGGTCGCGATGCCCGCCAGCGACGACCACCGGCCCCGCTTCGGTTCTGGCAGAAGGGCTGGCGCTGGAACTGATTCGGCAAATTGCGCGCCTTCGATGATCACCACCGAGACGTTGTCCTTGCCGCCGGCGCGGTTCGCCGCTTCAATCAGCTCGTTCGCAGATCGGCTGGGATTTCCGGCATGACGTCGGACGGTGGAATGAATCTCCGCCGATGTCACTTGATCGCTCAAACCATCGCTGCATAACAGCAGAGCACTGTCCGGTTCGAAGCGAATGCGGCGCAATTCGATGAAGTCCGGGTCATCGGGAGCGTGCTCAGAGGAGCCGACGTCACGAAAGATCTCGTTGCGTCTCGGATGGCGCATGGCATCGGTTTCCGAAAGCTCGCGTTTGTCTTCGCGCTCTCCCACCGGGGAATGATCGCTTGTCACTTTTCGAATCCCCTGGCCCCGAATCTCGTAGAGACGCGAATCACCTACATGCCCAATAACGACCCAGTCATCATCCAGGACGGCCAGTGTCAGGACGCAGGCCATGCCTTCCCACTCTGGATGGCTCCGCGCAGTGCGGAGGATCTCGTTGTTCGCCATCGCGATGGCTTCTCGAACCCTCTGCTCCGTGGTGCCCGTCTGCCTCTCGAGCCGCGCGCGCACTCGTTCCACAGCAATCGACGCGGCGGTCTCGCCGGCGGCATGACCGCCGATGCCGTCAACCACCAAGAACACGCCACGACTTGCGTCGATGTACCACGCGTCCTCGTTGTTACGCCGCATGTGGCCTGGGTCACTGGCGCCGGCGGACCTCAACTTCGTTTTAACCATTGCGTGTGCTTCGAAACTCAAGGAACATCACATCGGCCAGCCCGATGAGGGCAACTTCCGGAACGGGCGCCTCCACGTTTCGATCCCGCTTTTCGCCGTCCACGATTTCAATACTAGAGGGCACTCTTTCTCCGTTGATGGTTGTGCCGAGTCGGCTCAGGTCCTTGAGAAAAAACTGGCCGCTGGCCGGATCGCGTCGTAAGCGAAAATGTTCGCGAGAGACGTCGGGCAGAGTATCCAGTTTCAGGTCGGTCCAATAGTCTTGGCCTCCGCGGCCGATAACGATCTCGTCTTTCGTCATCCAATACGACTTGCGGCCGCCATTGTCTTCATAGTGGATGCAGGCGCGGGCACCGGCTTCTGCTGCCGAAGTGAAGGGAGCCGGCCTATAGCTTTGCGAGACCGTCTCGTGACCGCTCAAGCGTCGAGTGGCGACGCGCTTAGTCATCGATCCGGTTCCGAACTCGGTTCGCGCCGGCAATGCGAGTTCAGAATGGATCACGATGTCGCCCGGCTGGATATCGTCGTCTGTGTTCTCAAGGATGCGGATCTGCCAGTCTCCATCCGGCGGAACCACTTTGGGGCCGCTCCGCTTAGCAATTTTCAGCCTTTCGGCAATCGACGCACGATTCACCGACACCAATTCCTCGTTGAGCGCACGCCGCGCCTCCTCGAGGATCCGTGGAACTATGGCCCGCAACCGATCCAGATCGTCACGGTGCAGATATACATCGTAGACGGATGGGGGCAGGGTGGAATATTGCAGTGGCTCCAACCCCTCCCGCATGTTGCGCACAACTTCAAGGATGATGTCACGAGCGTTAGCCGGGTGGGAAGTCGCGGAGCGGTCCATCGTTCGAACCTCTTCTCAATCTTACCAATGTCATATTCGGAGGCTCCGGAGCCTAGGCTGAAACATGTGACTTGGGAAATGTTGTGATCGTTTCACTTGCGTGCGCGGTGAGGACCATCGGCAGCCGGGCAGGGTGAGCTATACTTCACCCGAACAGCACGAAAGGACATCCTCTTAGGCCATTCCCGCCATTACCGATCAGGCAGGAGGCAGCACCTCGGAGCTGGATCAAACCTGTTTCAGGCGACATGAATTTTCCGCACGCGTTGTTTTCATGACGCTCGTCCGCGTGATCGCGGTTCTTGAAGGGACCACTGCGAAGGCCTAACTGCCCTTTGGAGGCGCTGCGGATTTCACCTAGGCGGCGGCCCGACAAGCGGTTATCAGGATCTTAACACCCTTTTAACGTTTCAAGCCGGTCGGGGGAGAATTGAATCGGTTCCAAGAGGTTTGAAGAACGTTGAGCCTGCGAAGCAGTAGCGAATTCGGAGCGAAGATCGGCCGGCGGCGTACCGACCGGTCGAGGAGCAACGGAAATCGGGCTGTTTGGGAAGGCGAGCTTTTCGGTCGCAAATTGGTGGAAACGCTGTGATCCGCAAGGGGGGCTAACCCCCAAGGTGCAGCGGAGACCCGAGGCGAGACCGGGATCAGGGACAGAAGTCAGGTCAACGGGGCAAGCGGCGTTGGGATGCCGACGCCGGAGCAGCCGGCTCTAAGGGCGAGCCGGCGGCCAAACGGGCCTGAGGAAAGTCCAGCGAGGCGTTGAAGAGGCCGGTCGGGAACAGTGACCTCATAATGGCTGCTCGGAAACGGACGGTCGTCATGGGGGAGCGCAAGACCGCTTCGATACGCCGGCTCCGGAAGGGAGAGACGAGCAGAGGCCCTCGGGAGCAAAGACCCGCTGCGTGCAAAAAACAAGCAGCGGAGAGCAATAACGAGGTAACCTCCAATTTCCCTTGGACCGCAACGCTTGAGGCCAAGCGCGCAGGCTGGGAGCGAGACTGGGCTTCAGATCACTTGGAACCATTTTTGTGGGTGGTCGCCGGGGCGAGTACGACGTGCTCGCTCGCGGGTTGTCTCTATGCTAGGGCTGGAAGGAGGCAGTGCGGGTATGAGCGAGCGTGCGTATTTGCTTATTGTATCGGTCGTATTCCTCCTCTTTACCCTCGGGAACGTTCTCCAGTTCATCTTCATACCTTGGGCCTTGGAGCCTGCCTGGCCGGGCCCTCATTGCTGCTGCTGTCACCGGCTTTTTGTCGTTCGAAGGGTTCCACTTCGCGCGCAAGTTGCCACCGAAGGGATGAAATCGTGGCACGGCTGTCGCCTCTCCAGTAGTGCGCGGGGGCCCTGCGAGCCCCTTCGGGTTCCATGCACGAGCGTTATACTGAGAGGCTGTCGGGAGGGCGAGCTTGTGCCCGCCGCGCGGGCGGCGGCACCGTGCGACGTCCGAGCCCGGCCTTTCGCATGCGCGGCCGAAATGCAGTTGGCGATTCCTGAATAGATCCTTTTCGAACCTGGACGTTGTTGATGCTCCGATTAGACAGAATCCTTTTCCCTGTTGATTTTTCGGACGGCTGTGGTGCCACCGGCCTTCAAGTAAAGGCTCTGGCAGAGGAATTTCACTCCGAAATTGTCCTTCTCTTCGCCATGGCGCCATTTTCGGCACACGTGGCTGCTCTTGATGTGAGCTCCCTCACTCCCGAATCGGTTGCTGGGTACAAAGAGGCCGTCAAGGAAGCCCTCGGCGCCTTCCTCGCCGACAAGCTCTCAGGCATACGTGTACGCCGCGTGCTCGCCGATGGGTACCCTGCTGAGGCGATCGTTCATCAGGCGAGCGCGTTCGACGTCGACTTGATCATGATGCCCACCCGTGGTGTGGGGGCATTTCGGCGATACGTGATGGGCTCGGTGACCGCTAAGGTCCTGCACGACGCGAATTCTCCGGTATGGACCGGCGTCCATCATAAAGAAGCGCCCCCGTTTTCCCCGGAGTTCCGTAATGTTGTATGTGCGTTGGACCTGGGTCCGCAGAGCCTGAAGGCTCTCGTCTGGGCGTCCGGCCTTGCCGAGAAGCTCCATTCGAAACTCACACTGCTCCACGTCGTGCCGAATTCCGAATCCGTAGCCGGGCAGCGTTCCAATCGGGACTCCGAAGCATCCGTTGTGAGCTTGGCGCGTGACGGGCTGCAGAAGATGCGGGACTCTGCAGGCGCAGCCTGCGATATGCATATCGAGATCGGTGAGCCGGCCAAAACAGTCATTGCGTTTGCTGGAACATTGAAAGCCGATCTCCTCGTGATCGGCCGGAGTCCCCAGGACGGCTTGATAGGCAGACTACGGGCGAATGCGTACACCATCATTAGCCAAGCTTCTTGTCCGGTCGTGAGCGTCTAGTCCGGGCTTCTTCCGCGGGCTGCTCACACGTGCCTACGACATGTCCACCGGTGCAACTGGTACGTGTTCGCCGCCGAGAATCCTCCTCGAGGATCGTGAGGCCGCTAGCTCCGCTGATGTCGCCAACACCGCTACGAGAAACAATCTGCAATTTCGTTACGGAACCGCGATCGCGGGCTCCTGGCGGCTGGCATCGGATTACCTGCCCTGATGAATCTGCTCGGTCGTGTCGAGCCAGACCTGGCGACGCGCTACCTGGACGTGACCTTGACCGATCTCAAACGGGAGTTCCAGCTCGCGCGCTCACAGCCGCTGCATCTGACGCCTCAGCCCAAACAGTCGTCCAGCTTCGAACCGGCGTCGCCGGCGTGCAGCACGTGCAGGAGATGGTCCGCCGCACGCTGCCAGCCGGCGCTACCCGCTCCTCGATCGACTGGCCATCCAACCGGCTCGCAAAAATCGCAGAGGCACAAAGCGCCGGGCCCAACTGAATCCCCGGCTTCGGCAGAGATTGGCCGGAAAAGCGCGTCATCCGACCGGAATCCGTGGTGCATCCCGAACCTCAAAACAAGATCTTTATTGACAACTGCAATTCGCGCGGGGTTCCGCGTCCAGTTGCGTAGTTGCTGAGCGTGGTTGTGATGACACCGAAATTCGACGCGGAGGCATCGGCGTTGGGAACTCCGTACTGAGCCCGGTTCGTCATGTTGAACACGTCTGCCCGGAAGCGGATGCTGAAGCGTTCCGTGAGCAGCACGAACTTCGAAACGGCTAGGTCGAGTTGCGTGATCCCGCGCGCGCGAAATGCGTTTCTTCCCAGATTGCCGAACGTTCCAACAGCCGGCGTAGCGAAGGCCGTGGGGTTGATCCAGTGGTTAGAGGTCGAGCCCCCGGCAGGGGTAAGTGACTGGCCGAAAACGTAGTCAGGACGTTCCGAACCGCTGACGGCGTACAAACCGGGAACCGACGCGTTGGTACGGTCGACCGTGATGTTTACTGGCAAGCCGGTTTGCGTCGTTCCGATCGCACTCATTTCCCAGTTTCCCAGCAGCGTTCGCAGGATCCCCGGC
>Ga0306926_10001964_pt1 | contig 20709 bp, 21 predicted proteins | sample flu12Cox44000178_FD_203759 | JGI IMG/M metagenome (GOLD analysis project Ga0306926, IMG submission 203759) | Lab enrichment of tropical soil microbial communities from Luquillo Experimental Forest, Puerto Rico - flux8day.12C.oxic.44.000.178 (v2)... | ecosystem: Environmental > Terrestrial >...
CGGTGACGGGAAGCCCACAAAAAAACTGCAATCAGGCTGCCGCCGGGAACTATCAGCGCAACGGTAGCGTACGCACCGAGCACGCGCATTGGACTGGAAGATTGGGACAGCGAGTTTATCGATCGAAGCCGCATCGCAGTCTTTCGAATTCCCTGTGTGTGGCTTTCCAAATACACGATCAATGCTGAACTACAGGTGAACTTCCCCCTCTGGGCCAGCGACCGCTGTTCGATCAAAGGAACCATGTCTTTAGTTGGCGACAACAGGTCTCGAGGAGTCCCCTCGGCCCCCATGAGGCCATTGCCACTCCATTGCCACTGGCATCGGGTTGCCGGGGATCACAGCAATTCTTTACCATCCCCAATGTCGGTGACGCTGGCAGTTGTTGGTGCGTGTGTCAGCCCGTTTGGGAGAGCCAAGACTTGAAAACCGGCAAGCTCGCAAGAGCTTCGGGTGTTCGAATCTCCCCCTCTCCGCCAAAGGCAATCAGTTACCGTTTCGGAGGTTAGATCATGGGAGCAAAGCCAGGAGACAACCTGCCGGCAGATGACGGCGCGATGCTGAGCCCGGAGGAATACACCGTGCCGGGCATCGAGGTACCCCAGATCCCGACAGAGCAGGAATCCGTAGCAGAGACGGTGAAGCGGGCCAGGGAGGGAAATATTGAAGCCTCAAAGGAGGTCTTTACAGAATTCGTCAGCGCTGTCGAGCGGCACAATGAGAAGACATGGCTCGGCACCGTACCCTGGCCCTATGTGCGATTCGTCGCTGACAAACTGAAAGCAGTTCTGAAGGGCGATCCAACCGTCACCGCGGTGAACCTGGGCATCAAGAGCGGCAGACCGGCCAGGCCTCCAGGCAGCGAGAAATACAGTCATCTTGCCGTGGCCGCTTTCTATTTCCTGCTCGTCCGCGCCGCTGTGGCTCCCAAGGCCGCCAAGTCCCTGATGACGGAAGGCATCGGGGCAAGTGATGACGTGATCGAGGAGGCGGCGAAAGCGTATCCAGGCTTCCAGTACCGCGACCGGTTTACGGTGGAGATACTGGTGGAGCTGGCCGCCGTCTACCGCGGAAAAATCGCCGAGATTATCGCTGCCCAGAAGCTGCGCCTTTCGTGAACACCCTTTAGCGCGCGGCCGCCACCGGAACATGCGCATATTCGTTCTCCTTGCACTCGCGCCGAGCGCTTCCGAACGATAAGGAGGCCGGGCAAATTGAACCATCCGCCTGCGACGCAAGTCACAGTGCGGTGACATCCGCTTGAGCTACGTTCCAGTGGGGTCGCGGCCCCTAATCAAGACCCTTAGTGCTCGCACCTGAACCTCGTACGGCAAAGGTCCGGGAGGAGGCCCGGGCATGACCCCGTTGAGGAGGAGGTTGAGGCAGTGAAAGGCTATTCGGACTTCGTTAATGCAACGCTGTGCTTCTTTGTCGCGGCGGCTTGGGTCGCAGTCACCTGTCAATTCATGCCTGACGAGTCCGTTGGCGTTGGCATCATTTTGGTGCCCTTTGGTTTGCTCGCGCTGACTGGCGCTTTTCTGATTGTGAGATTCCGCATCAGGAACTCACGCTAGCCGCGCGGCTTTTACTTGAAGCGCTCGATGCGCTGCTTCTTTGCCCTGAGAACTTCGTAAGCAGACTTGGCTGCCGTGACGAGCTGAGCGCTATGGAGGTGCTCGAGCTCGGTCCGGGGAGAACCCGAATCGACACCACACTCCTCGAGAGCTCTCATCAATGCCTTAATCTGCAGCAGCGTGAAGGGCAGCTGATACTCTTCAGCCATAATTCTGCAATTCTGTTTCCCTGCGCACTGCGATCGGTTCCTGAGCGTGTGGCGACGACGCTGCGCCGGGAGCCCGATCAGTTGCTTGCGCGTTTGTAATTATTTTGGCGCCGCGTTGGCGCGATTTCCTGCGTGCCTCTAGCTTAACGCTGCGCGCCCCGGAAAGACGTGCGATTTGACAATGTGACGAACTGCGTTGGAGCGATGTGCCGCCGCGGTCACGGGGCAACAGGGCGGGGATGATTGACCGGAGTAGCCACGAGACGCTGCTGACAGCACCGCCCTCTTCAGGTCAGGCCGCCCCTCCGCGCTCACGGTTGCAACCAATCTGCTCACCGCGAGGCGCACCGCCTCTTCCGCCATTAAAAATAATTAACATTCCAAACACCCGCCCCGCCGTTGATATCAGCACTGCCATGTGGCATTGAGGTCAACGCGGCCTCTGCCTGACCGTTGCAAACACTGGCACCTACGACGGACGGAATGGTTTGCTGCAGCGCCAGTTCAAGCCTCTTGCGCTCAGACTCGCCGGCGCCGCGATGGCGAGCGGCGCGGCGCTCGCCCTTGTGTCATGTGCTGCCCCCGCTTCCCGCAGTGCCTCCACCGCGGCGGCCGACGCGCTCGCGCCGCTGCGGCACGAGGATGCCGTCTGGCTCGAGCGCACGAGCTTCGGACTCGACAGCGCAACAGTGGCGGACTATCGCCGGCTCGGGCGCGCAGGCTATCTCGAGGAGCAGCTGCATGGTCCGCCCGAAGAGCTGCCGGCGCCGATCGCAGCTCAGATCCAGCAGCTCACCGCTCACGAGGCCGATCCGCTGCGGCGACTGCAGGAACTGCAGCAGCGGCGCAAGGCCATCAACGCAATGGCCGAGGGGCCGGATAGGGATCAGGCACGCAAGCTGCTCAACGATGAAGGCGGCCAGTCCGCCTATCGGGCCATCCGCCTCGAGCTGCTGCGAGCGGTGTACTCACCCGCACAACTGCGTGAACAGATGGTGTGGTTCTGGCTGAACCACTTCAGTGTCTTCCAATACAAAGCGGACCTGCGCTGGCTCATCCTCGACTACGAGGAACAGGCCATTCGGCCGTACGCGCTCGGCCGGTTTCGTGACCTGGTGCTTGCGACGCTCGAACATCCGGCGATGCTGCAGTACCTCGACAACAGTCAGAACGCCGCCGGCCACATCAACGAGAACTATGCCCGTGAGCTGATGGAGTTGCACACGCTGGGGGTGAACGGTGGCTACTCGCAGGAGGACGTGCAGCAGCTCGCCCGCGTGCTCACGGGTGTCGGTGTCAACGCCGGTCCGGCGCCGCAACTGAGACCCGAGTTGCGCGGTCTGTACGTGCGCCGCGGCGCCTTTGAGTTCAACCCGGCGCGCCATGACTTCTCGCCGAAGGTGCTGCTCGGGCAGCGTGTGAGCGGCCGGGGCTTTGCCGAGGTCGAGCATGCAGTCACCCTGATCGTGCAACAGAAAGCCTGTGCGCGCTTCGTGTCGCGCGAGCTCGCCGTGTATTTCATGGGAGACGCGCCGCCCTCGCGCCTCGTGGACGCCATGGCCGCAACCTTCCAGCGTACCGACGGCGATATCGCGGCGACGCTGCGCACGCTGCTGCTGTCGCCGGAATTCGCCGCAGCGCGGGTGCCGAAGTTCAAAGACCCGGTGCACTACGTCCTTTCCTCGGCACGTCTGGCGTACGACGGTCACACGATCAGCAACAGCCGCCCCTTGCTCGATTGGCTGAACGCTCTCGGTGAAGCGCCCTTCGGCCGCCAGACGCCGGACGGTTACCCGCTTGTCGCTTCCAGTTGGGAGAGCCCCGGGCAGATGAGCCGGCGCTTCGAGATCGCGCGCGCCATCGGTACCGGCAACGTGCACCTGTTCGACGCGGAGGACGGTGGTACCGCGACCACGAGCGGCTTTCCGCAGCTGTCGAACCGCTTGTATTACGAAGGGATCGAACCCTTCCTGAGCGCCACTACGCGCACTGCGCTCGGCCAGGCGAACTCGCCTCAGGAATGGAATACCTTTCTGCTGGCCTCGCCGGAGATGAACTATGAGTGATCGGCTGACCCGTCGGCGCTGCCTGCAACTGATGTTGACGGGTGCGGCGGGCATGAGTGTGCGACTGTATGCGGCCGCTGCCACGGGTCCACGTTTTCTGTTGGTGTTTCTCCGCGGCGGGTACGACGCCACGAACATGCTGATTCCGTATTCCAGCAGTTTCTATTACGAGGCGCGGCCGACCATCGCCATCGCCCGTCCTGATCCCGCGGCCAGCAACGGCGCGCTGGCGCTCGATTCGAACTGGGCTCTGGCACCGGTGCTGCGCGATTCGATTGGCGTTCTCTACCAGCAGCGCCAGGTCGCTTTCGTGCCGTTCGCCGGTACCTCGGACCTGACGCGCAGCCATTTCGAAACCCAGGACAGTATCGAGCTCGGCCAGCCGGTAGCGGGCGCACGCGACTACCGTTCGGGCTTTCTGGGTCGGCTGCATGGCGTACTCACGGGCAGCCACGCAGATGGCGCTGCTGCCATTGCTTTCACTGATGCACTACCGCTGTCGTTTCGCGGACCCGACCCGATTCCCAACATTTCACTGAGGAGCGTGGGCAAGCCGCCCTTCGATGACCGGCAGGTGCGCATCCTCAGTGCAATGTATGCCGGCCACCCGCTCGAGCCGGCGGTAACCGGTGGGCTGGAACTGCGGCGGCAAGTGGCGCAAGCCATGCAGCAGTTGTCGGAAGAGATGCGCGCTTCGAGCCGCGACGCGCTCAGCATCAAGGGATTCGAGCTCGAGGCCGAGCGTATGGCGCGGCTGATGCGCGACAGCTACCGCATTGGCTTCGTGGACATCGGTGGCTGGGACACACACGTCAACGAAGGCGCGGCGCAGGGTGCTTTGGCGAGCAACCTCACCGGGCTCGGGCGTGGACTGTCGGTCTTCGCGCAGTCGCTCGGCGCGGAGTGGAAGAACACGGTCGTCGTGGTGCTCTCCGAGTTCGGTCGCACGTTTCGCGAGAACGGCAATCGCGGAACCGATCACGGTCACGGATCGGTATATTGGGTGCTCGGCGGGTCGATCGGCGGCGGCCGGATCGCCGGCGAACAGCAGCCGCTCGAGCGCGCCACCCTCTTCCAGGATCGTGACTATCCGGTGCTCAACGACTACCGAGCGCTGCTCGGCGAGCTGTTCCGTTCCATGTGGGGGCTGAGCACCGCGCAGTGCGCGCAGATTTTCCCGCAGACGACGCCGGCGCGGCTGAACCTGATCTGACGCGGCCTTGCGGAACCCGTTCGGTCCGTCCGGAGTCTGGCTTTTTCGCAAAAGTCAACGTTGCCTGCCGCGACACCACGCTGCCGCGCTATCGCTCGATGGCACGAACGTAAGCGTGGCTGGAAAACCCGTGTTAGGTGACTCCCTTGTCACGAGTTACGTACGCTGTAAGACGTTTGTATGTTGAGAATCAGGCCGCGCGCGGTGCACACTTGGAATCGTTGGTCCGGAAGTCCGGGTCTTTGGACCGAGTGTCGTACAACGTTGTTACATCGTGGAGAGTCACAAAATGGGTAAGAAACCGCTCGCGTTACGCCTTTCAACGGTAGCCGTCGCCGCTCTTGCGGCGTTGATCGGCACCGTGGCACTGGCGGTGGACACCGCTGCCATCGATCAACAGGTGTCTGCTACGCTGAACAAGTTCTATGCGCTGAATGAGCGAAACAAGTACCTCGCGGACAATGCCGCCGGGGTTCTGGTATTTCCGAAGATCACGAAGGCCGGTGCCGGCATCGGCGGTGAGCACGGGGATGGAGCGCTGCTGGTGGGCGGGAAGACGGTCGGTTACTACTCAAACTCCGGTGCCTCGATCGGCCTGACGCTCGGTGTGTCGCAACACAGCCAGGTAATCCTGTTCCAGACGCCGCAGGCCCGCGACAAGTTCGTTAACGGCAAGGACTGGTCGATCGGTGCCGACGCCTCCGTGGCGGTTGCGAAGACGGGTGCCGGCGGAACTTACGACAACCAGACGCTCAGCAAGCCAGTCCTCGCTTTTGTGTTCGGCGAAAAGGGACTGATGGGCGACGCTTCGCTCTCGGGCGGCAAGATCAGCAAGATCAACACGAAATGAGTGAGTGCCGGCCCGCCGCACAGCGGCGGGCCGGCGCGGCCTCACTCAGGCGCTGATCGCCCACGGCCGAACACGGTGCGTGCTCAGTCGTAGCAACTACCGCGCTGGCGTCGCAGGCGCCTGCCCGGTGGATGCGGCCGAGGTGTCGGGCTCGGGCTCGGCGGCGAGACCCACCAGCGTCGGCAGTCCTGTCGCGGCCGCCAACGTCTCGCGCGCCAGGTCCCAGTGAATCGCGGCGGTGTCGTTGCCGAGCTCCTGATCGAGGAGCGGCTCGAGCACCTGCAGGTCAGGTTCGATGGATTGTCCTTCGGCATCGACCGGCGGATGCACTTCGAGGAGGAGCTGACCATCCACCCACGCGACCTTCACCGGCTCGTTGATCAGGCGCACTCTCGTGCCTACGGGGACGAGCGGGAAGAGCGCGGCGATGTCCTCCGGGTACATGCGAATGCAGCCGTGCGTTACGGCCATGCCGACCGCCAGCGGATTGTTGGTTCCGTGAATGAGGTAGCTGCCGCTGCCGACCGCGAGGCGCATGGCGAATTCACCGAGCGGATTATCCGGGCCCGGTGGTACCACCTTCGGCAGGACATCGCCTCTCTCAGCGTGTTCCTTGCGGACGGACTCGGGTGGGTACCAGGAGGGTTGACGCACCTTGGCGACGATACGCGTCTCCCCGAGCGGGGTGCGCCAGTCCATCTTGCCGATGCTCACCGGGTAGGTGATGACCGCGGGTTTTTCACCGGGGCGGGGCTTGGGATAGAAGTACAGCCGGTGCTCCGGCAGGTTCACCACGATGCCATCGCGCGGTCCGGGTGGCAGGATGCGCCTCCCCGGGAGCGTCAGCCGCTTGCCGGCCCCCGGGATCCACACGTCCACACGAGGATTGGCGCGAATGATCTCGTAGTAGCCAAGGCTGTAGCGCTGTGCAAGGTCGGGAAGCGTGTCTTCGTACACGGTAGTCATGCTGCCGTCTTCGCCGATGACGGTCGCGCCGTTCTCGGGGACTGCGAAGACGCTGCCGTGCGCAGGCACAGACGCGAGGCCGAGCAAAACAAGCCCGAGGATGAGCGCGCGTTCTTCCATGCGTGGAGTCCAGTGCACAGTGTGAGCCTCAGGGTTCCAGGATCAGCAGGTCAGTGGTGACCGCATCAACCGCGTTTCGGGAGTACCTGAGCGGGAAGTATTGGCCCGAGCTCCACAGGGGCAGCAAGTCATCGAAGTGCGGGCTGCCCGGCTGGCCGCTCTGCCCCGGCACATTGATTGCGACCGAGTTGTCCCAGTCGCTGAGATCGAAGATCTCACGATAACTTGCGCCGGAAGTCTGCTCGAACGATCCAGCCGCGAAGGAGGTGGCCTGCACCACATCGCCATCGCCTGGCCGCTCGAGCGGTCCGCGATCGAGGAGGCTGGCAGCGCCCGGGGCCCCGTCCAGCGCGTGTCGGAAATAGACTTCATGAAGCTCGCCCCACGACCATCGCCGCGGGTCGCTTCCCTGTCTCGCGGAAAGCTGCTCATAGGCCGACTTTAAGGTGTCGCGCAGCAGGGCGTCGCGGGTCGGAATCACATTGGCGCCAAACAGCGCAGCGCGCGGCTGCGAGAGCTCGCGCACTACGTGGTACAGAGACCAGGTCGGCAGGGCACCCTGGATGCGGTCAGGTACCGCGCGGTGGGTGAGTTCGGTGCACAGTCGCGACGTCCACACCTCATAGAGCGCCGCGCTCGGTGAGTCGGCGCGCAGATCGCCGTCCCAGTCGAGGATCAGTTCCGCTGCCTTCGCGTCGTTGCCAGCGTCTGCCCCGAGCGCCTGACGCAACAGCACCTGCATGCGCCGGGCGAGGAGCGAAACCACATCCAGCTGCAAAGCCTCCATGTCAGGAACCGTGAGCTTGTGCCCGCTACGTCGCGCACCCTCGAGAACCTGCTGGATCCTTTCGAAGCGCGTCGGCGGCGCCCATTCGTATCCCACCGCATACGGGTATGAATCCGGTATGGTCTTCTGATTCGCCGTCGCAATGAAGCCGGCCGTGGGGTTGTAGCTGTGTGGCAATTGCGCATTCGGCACGAATCCCGACCACTCGTACTCCCCGCTCCCCGGCAGCGGCAACAGGCCGTTGAAGTTCGTGCGCAGCGGCGCGAGCCCGGTGGAGTGCTCACCGATGTTACCTGCGCGGTCGGCGTAGACGATGTTTTCCGGCGGCACTTTCCAGCGCGGCATGGCACGCTCGAACTCCTGCCAGTTGCGCGCACGATCGACGCTCAAGGACCCGAGGTAGCCGGCGGTTCCGGGCTCTGCACCCACCCAGCGCAGCGCCAGCGCGCGCCGGCCGTCTTCCCACACGACCGGCCCGTGTCTCGTGAAATGCACGGTCGCTTCCACATCCGCGGCTCCACGGACGTGAAGGATCTCGTGTTCTTCGCGCATCGCTTCCCAGCCGTGCTCGGTCCGGTATAGCTTGGGGTCTGCCGGGTTCAGCGTCTCGAGATAGAGGTCCTGCTGGTCCATTCCGAAAATAGTAAAGCCCCAGGCGATGTGCTCATTGTGTCCCGCCGCGACACCAGGCAGGGCAGGCTCGACGGCGCCGATCACATTCCACCCCGGCGCCACGAGGTGCACGATGTAACGGAGCGAAGGCTGCGCGATTACCCGATGAGGATCGTTCGCGAGCAACGGCTTGCCGCTCGCGGTGAGCGCACCCGACACGGTCCAGTTGTTGCTTTCCTGCAGGGTCGTTGCCGGAAAGGGAATGCGTTTGTCGCTGCTCACGATGTTCTCGAGCAGTGCGGGCGAGAGTCCGGCGTAGTCGATGCCAGGCGCGGGATCGAGCTGCGTCTCCGGGTCGAAGTGGAAAAGCTGCGTGGCCTCATGAGCGCCCAGTAGCGCCACCAGCTGGGCATGCAGCAGCTCATTGGAGGCGTTGGCCATCATCGCGTACGCGGCGAGGCGGTTCAGACAGTCTTCGGGTTTCCATGGCTCGGGCTCGAAACCGGCGAGGTGAAACTCGAGCGGCAGCCCCGGGTGGCCGGGCCGTTGCAGGTCGGCGATGTAGGCGTTGATACCGGCGGTAAAGGCCTGCAGGATCTCCTCGGTATCGGCGCTGTAGCTGCGAAACTCGTCCGCCATATCGCCCCGGTATCTCAGCCGCCGCGCGCTCAGGTCGCGCTGAACGGCTGAGGGGCCGAGGATTTCCGCGAGGCGTCCCTGTCCCGCGCGCTTCCACAGTTCCATCTGAAAGAGTCGATCCTGGGCAGCGACGAAACCCTGCGCGAAGAACAGATCGTGCTGATCGCCCGCGTAGATATGGGCGACTCCCCAGCGGTCGCGTTGCACGCGCACGCTATGGTGCAGGCCGGGCACCTTGTCGGTGCCGCGGATCACGGCAAGGCGATCGAGGGCGCGCTGATGCCAGTCGGGATCGGCGGCTCGTGCGAACGGTCCGCAGATGACGGTGGCCGTGATGATCAGAACGGGCAGAGCCCGACACGCGGCGGTCATCAGCTCAGCGTATAGGACAAAGTCCGGTCCGAAGGTATTGCTCGATTTATTCCCCGCCGTGGGGTTGTATGAGAAAGCCGTGTCCCACGCTGTTAGCATCGAACCACAGTCCGGCGATCGCATCAAATGCAATCATGGTTCCGTCGCGCACACGCAGGAACCCATGGTATGTCTGGTTCGAATCCAACGTGGCCCGGGTAAGGTCACCTCTTTCGTTCAGACCGCGATGATTCCCGGCGATGTCCACCGTGAAAGTGTCCTGGGTTGATTCACTCAGGATCCCTGTACACCGAGTTCGCAGCGCGAGACTCGCGAAGCGCACCAGGGCACGCTATGGGTATTTCTCAGCGGTCGCTGACTGCTGCGTTGCACAAATGAATGTGCGCCTGCCGACTTTAGATCACCTGCCGGGAAGGCAAACCCTCCCGGCATCACGGGACAGCGATCTGCGCTACCAGAAGTTGATCAGCCGATGCGGGGGCCGCTCGCCGCAGTTTAAGCCGTCGATGCTTTCGCACAACGGCAGCACACCCTGCGGACGCTCAGGTAGCGCCGGTTCCGGCTCGCTGTGCCTGCGTGTCATCTCGGAATTCCGGGCAGGCCGCCGGTGCGGCCTGCCCGCGAGGGACACCGCCGGGACCCGGTCTCGGATCACAGCGGCCAGAGCCCGGTAACCGAGCAGCGCGACCAACGCCAAGGCGAAGTCGAAGAGGAAGAACTGCATACGGCACCTGTGGTCAGTCTGTCAGCATCGAAAAAGCTAACACCGGCCCACCGCCGTTACAGCCCTCGGCCGGGGGATCACGCGAGCGGATTCAGGGGAACCCGCACTCCTCATTTAGGGAGAGACAACAGCCTGCCCACGCTGCGTGAGGGTCTTGACCCGCCGGGCCGACTCGTCCGACATTTGTCGGCGGTCGGTGACAGCGAAGGGTACGGGTTGCGTGTCCCGCACTTTGCGCAGAACTGAAAGCTGGAGCGATGCGGTGAAGTGACCGGACGCGCCAGGAGAGCGCATAGTTGCTATCGAGGAGCGAGGGTAGGGTCTATGAAGCCACACGTGCCGTTCGAGCTCGCAGTTCCGATCGGTGCCACCGACCACGTGACCGGAGCACCACACGCCCTGGCGACCGTGGTCGAGTACGGCGATTTCGAGTGCCCCAACTGCCGTCAGGCACAGCCGGCGGTGAAGATGCTGCTCGAGCGCTTCGCCGGCCGCGTGCGCTTCGCCTTCCGGCACTTTCCTCTGGAGGAAGTGCATCCGCACGCACTCAGTGCGGCGCAGGCGGCGGAATCTGCCGGTGGTCAGGGGATGTTCTGGGAGATGCACGATCTCCTGTTCGCCAATCAGGAGCATCTCCGCGCGACGGATCTGCGCCGCTATGCGGAGCGGCTCGGACTCGACATGGCACGTTACATCGCCGAGATGGACGACCAGGTCTATCTGCAGCGCGTGCGCGAGCAGTTGCAGGGCGGCCTCGACAGCGGCGTGCGCGCCACACCCACCTTCTTCGTCAACGGGCGCATCCAGGACGTTTCCTTCGGCCTGCGGGCGCTCTTTGATGTAGTGGAAGGTGTGCTGCCACGGAGCGGGAGCGATTAGTCGCGACGTGATTGTGCCTGGCGGGGGCAGTGTGGCGTCCATGAGCGTGCGCGTGGGATTGGGCGTGCTGGTGTGGTCACTGGCTGTGATGGGCGGTGCGATGGCAGGGGAAGCGAGTGCTGTGACGACGCGGGCTCACGAAGTGCCGGAGCTGGCAGATCCATATCTCTGGCTCGAGGACGTTCACGGCCAGAAATCCGTGGAGTGGGTGAAGGCGCAGAATGCCCGCTCGACCGCGGTACTGCGGGCAGACCCGGATTTCCAGTCCGACTATGACGCCATTCTGAAAGTCATGGACGCGGCTGATCGCATCCCGTACGGCGATCTCGACCACCAGTACGTGTTCAACTTCTGGCAGGACGCGCAGCATCCGAAGGGTCTCTGGCGCCGCACCGGCATCGCCGACTACGCCAGGCCTTCGCCCTCGTGGGAGGCACTCCTGGATCTGGATCGGTTGGCGGCCGAGGAGGGCGAAAACTGGGTATGGAAGGGCGCCGAATGCAGCCCGTCGCTCAAACGCTGTCTGCTGCATCTCTCCCGCGGCGGTGGCGACGCCGTGGTCGTGCGGGAGTTCAACCTGGGCACGCGCGCTTTTGTGTCCGATGGCTTCAGACTCGAGGAAGCGAAATCCTCCATCACCTGGCTGGACGAGGACACCGTGCTGTTTGGCACCGACTTCGGTCCAGGATCAATGACCACATCCGGCTACCCGCGCATCGTCAAGCTGTGGAAGCGCGGCGAGCCGATGGCGCAGGCGCGCACGATCTACGAGGCGAGCGCCAGCGATGTCGGCGCGAGCGGCGTCGTATTCCACGAGCCGAGCGGCACGATCGCGCTGGTGCAACGGGATGTGAGCTTCTTCTCCGCCGAGTACCACCTGCTGACCCCCGAGCGAACCCCGCAGCGGCTGCCGCTGCCGCTCGGTGCGGACCTGAAAGGTGCACAGGGGCCGCATCTCATATTCACGTTGCGCGAGGAGTGGACGCCGCCGGGGCAATCGCCGATCGCGCGGGGCGCGCTGATCGCCTACCGCGTGGCACCGCACGGCAACGAAGCATCGAAATATGCGGTGTCGGTGTTGTATACGCCCGATGCGCGCAGCTCGATCGATGAGGTCGTGGCCGGGCGCGATGCGGTGTACGCGTCGCTCTACCACGATGTGACCGGCAGCATCCACGCCTTTCGCCCCCGCCCACACGGTGGCTGGAGTGACACCAGTCTGGCGCTGCCGCCCGGGGGCTCGACTCACATCGTGTCCACGAATGGCTGGGGTCCGGAGGCATACTTTCGCTTCGAGTCCTACACCACGCCTACCACGGTTTACGCCGACGCCGGCGAGGGGCGGCCGGTGGCCATCAAGTCTCTGCCGGCGCGCTTCGATGCCTCGAACCTCATCACCGAGCAGTACTTCGCGGTCTCTGCGGACGGGACCCGCATCCCGTACTTCGTCACGCGCGCGCGTGACCTCGGCGGACCCGCGCCTACCGTGCTCTACGGATACGGCGGCTTCGAGATCTCAGAGACCCCAAGTTACTCGGCGAACTTCGGCATGCTGTGGCTGACGCGGGGCGGGGTGTTTGCCGTGGCCAATATCCGCGGCGGAGGCGAGTACGGGCCGGGTTGGCACCAGGCGGCGCTGGGGGCGAACCGACAGAAGTCCTTCGACGACTTCCAGGCCGTAGCGCAGGACCTCGTGCGGCGCGGCCTCACCACGCCGGCCCAGCTCGGCATCATGGGCGGATCGAACGGCGGACTGCTGGTGAGCACGAGCATGGTGGAGCGGCCGGAGCTGTTTGCCGCGGTCGTCTGTCAGGTGCCGCTGATCGACATGATGCGCTACACGCAGATCGGCGCCGGGGCATCCTGGGAGGCCGAATACGGTGACCCGGCTCGCCCGGCCGACCGTACCTGGATCCTCAGGTACTCGCCATACCAGAACGTCAAGCCCGACAGGAAGTACCCACCGGTATTGTTCGTCACGGCCACGAGCGATGATCGCGTGACGCCGGTGCACGCCCGCAAAATGGCGGCGCGGATGGAGGCGCAGGGTCACGACGTGCTGTTCTACGAGAACACCGACGGCGGTCACGCCGCCGCGGCGGATCACAAGCAGGCCGCTGAAATGTGGGCATTGAGCTTCGTTTATCTGAAGCAGAAGCTGATGGGAGAGCGGAGGGGCAGTCGATGAGCGAGGCGCTACCGACGAGAACCGGAGGATGCCTGTGCGGCGCAGTGCGCTACGAAGTCCGTGGCCCGCTGCGGCCGGTCGTCATGTGCCATTGCGGCCAGTGCCAGCGGATCACCGGACACGTGATGGCGGCGACGGCGGCACGGCATGCCAACTTTCGGATGTTGTCGGAGGGCGGCCTCGGTTGGTATGACTCATCCGCCAAGGCGCGCCGCGGCTTTTGCCGGCAGTGCGGGTCGACGCTGTTCTGGCAGGGTGTCGATCGCGACTATGTCAGCATCGCTGCCGGCAGCCTCGATGACTCGAGCGGCCTGCGCACCTTCTGTCACATCTTCACCGCCGACAAGGCCGGCTACTACGAGATCAGCGATGCGGCGCCACAGGTGAGGGATGGCAAATTCTCGGTACCGTGGCAGTGATTCTGCGCGCGGCCGATCGCGTCGCGGTTCCGTGGAAGAATGGCGGCGGCTTCACCCGTGAGGTGGCGGCACATCCGCTGCAGAGCGATCTCGGCAGTTTCGACTGGCGCGTGAGCCTCGCCGAGGTGCGGCGCGGCGGGCCATTCTCCGCCTTTCCGGGCATCGACCGTCATATGGCTGTGATCGCGGGATGCCTGGAACTTTCGATCTCGGGTCGCGATGTGCTGAGTCTCACCGCCGACAGTGCGCCGCTCAGCTTCCCCGGCGAAGTGCCGGTGTATGCCGCGCCACGCGTGGAGTCCGTGACAGACCTCAACGTCATGACACGGCGCGGGCGCTATACGGCGCGCATGACGCGCTGCAGCGTCGCCGCGTCCACACCGCTGGGACTCGAGGCAGACACCACCTTGCTGCTCGCCCTCGCGCAGCTCACCCTGCGCTCCGCCAGCATCGATGCCAACCTGGCGCCGCTCGATGCTGCGCGGTTCAGCGGCAATGCGCATGCCCTGACGGTCCACGCGGCGGCTGCGGGCGCCGCCTTCTGGCTCATCGAGATCCGCGCCGCCTGAGGCAAACGGTTGGCCGAGCCCTCACCCGAGCAATGTCGTGGTGTGGAGCTCACCGCTGAGCGTCCTGGCGACCGGGCAGGCATCGGCGACCTGCAGCAACCGCTCGCGCTGCTGCGCCGTCAGATCGCCGCGCAGCGTGATGCGGCGGCGGATCTCGGAGCCGCCGCCGGGCGGGGCACCGTCCGGGTTCAAGTGCAGCTCCACCGTCACGTCCGCGAGGGCCCAGCCCTTGCGGGTGGCGTACATCCTCAGCGTGATCGCCGTGCACGCCCCGAGGCCGGAGAGCACCAGCTGGTGCGGAGTCGGGCCGCGGTTGCCGCCGCCCGAGTCCACCGGCTCATCGCCGAGCCACTCGTGCGTGCCATCGCTCAGTGTGACGACATAGGGGGTCTCGCCGAGAACCGCCGTCACGGCGCGGGATTTGCTCACAAAGGCTCCTTCATCTTTTTCACCAGACTCTCGATGCGCGAATCGGGCACGAGCCACATTACGGCCACCGTCACGTAGGCCACAATGGCCATCCACGGCCGCACGAACGCGAGGGCAATGGCCGAGAGATACAGGATGAGCGACATCCTGCCCTTCCGGTCATCGCCCAGAGCCACGGCGAGGCGCGAGTCACTGCCATTCACGGCGATGATGGTCCGCTGGAGAATGTTGTAGCTGAAGCCGGCGCACGCGAGAACGACGCCATAGGCGGCGGTGGGCAGAGGCGTGAATCCGCTCTCGTCGATCCAGCGGATGACGAATGGCACGAGCGACAGCCAGAAGAGGAGCGCGAGGTTCGCCCACAGCACCTTGCCATCGACCCGCTCGGTGACGTGCAGCATGTGGTGGTGGTTGTTCCAGAAGATGCCGACGTTGACGTAGCTGAGGACGTACGCGATGAGCACGGGGATATCCGCCTGCAGCGCGGCGAGATCGGCGCCATGCGGGACGCGGATCTCGAGCACCATGATGGTGATGATGATGGCGACAACACCGTCGGTGAAGGCTTCGAGACGCGCAGGCTCCATGCACCGATCCTACGTGCATCCGCTCGTGCAAGCCATGAGGCAGCGGCAGCGCGCGGTGCTAAGCTGCAAGGAACGCTCGTCGCCCGAGGGACCCGCATGACCAACAGCCGCCGCTTCATCGCGCTGCGCGATGAGTTGCTGCGCGCACGCGAGGATTGCGAGGGGGCCCGGCGCGAGTTCCGCTGGCCGGTGCTCGAGGAGTTCAACTGGGCGCGGGACTTCTTCGAGGTGATCGCCGCCGGCAACGATGCAACGGCGCTGCGCATCGTCGATGATGCGGGCGGCGATCGCTCCGTTTCCTTCGCCGCCATGGCTCAGCGCGCCGCACAGGTGGCGGCGTTCCTCGCTGCGCAGGGAATCGGCCGCGGCGATCGCATACTCGTCATGCTGCCCAACTGCGTGGCGCTGTGGGAGGTGATGCTCGCGGCGATTCACCAGGGGGCCGTCATCATCCCTGCGACGACGCTCCTCGAGCGCGAGGATCTGCGCGATCGTCTCGAGCGCGGCTGCGTCAGCGCGGTCGTCACGGAGGCGGCGCTCACTGCGCGCTTCCAGGATCTGCCAGGGGCTCCGGTGCGCATCGCTACGGGCGAGGCTGCGGCGGGCTGGATCCCGTACGCGCACTCGCTCGCTGTGCGCGCCAGCGTGCCGCCAGCCTCGACACGGGCCGATGACCTGCTGCTCCTGTATTTCACGTCCGGTACCACGGCGCGACCCAAGCTCGTCGCGCACACGCAGGCCAGCTATCCGGTCGGACATCTCTCGACCATGTACTGGCTCGGGCTCAAGCCCGGAGACGTGCATCTGAACCTCAGCTCGCCCGGCTGGGCGAAGCACGCGTGGTCGTCGCTGTTTGCGCCGTGGAATGCACAGGCGACCATTCTTGCCTATCACTACGAGCGCTTCGAGGCCCGGGCACTGCTCGCGAAGCTGGCGCAGTGTCGGGTCAGCACCTTCTGTGCGCCACCGACGGTATGGCGCATGCTCATCCAACACGATCTGCGTGAGTGGCGCGTGACACTGCGCGAGGCGACGAGTGCCGGCGAGCCGCTGAATCCGGAGGTGATCGCCCGCGTGCACGATGCTTGGGGCGTGACGGTCCGCGACGGCTTCGGGCAGACGGAGACGACTGCGCTGGTCGGGAACCCGCCGGGTCAGCTCGTCAAGCCCGGCTCGATGGGCCGGCCGCTGCCCGGCTACCCGGTGGTGCTGCTCGATGCCGAGGGGCGGCCGGCGCAGGAGGGCGAGATCTGTCTGGATCTCGCGCGGCGCCCGCTCGGACTCATGCAGGGCTATCTCGACGATCCGGAGCGCACCGCCAGTGCCATGGGCCACGGCTACTATCACACCGGCGATGTCGCCCGGCAGGACGCCGAAGGCTACCTCAGCTACATCGGCCGCATGGACGATGTGTTCAAGTCCTCGGACTATCGCATCAGTCCCTTCGAGCTGGAGAGTGTGCTCATCGAGCACCCCGCGGTGGCGGAGGCGGCCGTGGTGCCGAGTCCCGATCCACTGCGCGCGTCGGTACCCAAGGCGTTCATCGCGCTGACAGCGGGGGCGACCGCGGACGCAGACACCGCGGTGTCGATCTTCCGCCACGTGCGCGAGCGCGTGTCTCCCTACAAACGCATCCGGCGGCTGGAGTTCGTCGCCCTGCCGAAGACGATCTCCGGCAAGATCCGGCGCGTCGAGCTGCGGCAGCTCGAGCAGACTCGTGTGGCCGGTTGCGCGCGGCGTTCCCAGGAGTTCTGGGAGGAGGACCTGCGCGGCCGCTAGAGCGGTGCTGTCGGCGGGGCGCTAGTGCGCGGCGCGCACCTCGTCCGCCGCCGCCAGCACTTCCGTTACGATCTGCGCGACGTCCGCCTCGGTGGTGCGATGATTGGTGATGCAGGCGCGCAGTGCGAAGCGTCCACCGAGTGAGGCGTTCGACAGGTAGACGTGGCCGCGTTCGATCACGCGCCGCAGGATCGCGGCGTTCAGCCGATCGCCGTCTGGCGTCTGTCCCTCATCAGGCCGGTAGCGGAAGCACACGGCGCTCAGTGTCACCGGAGCGGCCAACTCGAGCCGTACGTTCGCGGCAACCTGCTGTGCGAGCAACTGCGCGTGGTGCAGATCCGCGTGGATGGCGCGGCGAAAGGCCTCCAACCCGTGATAGCGCAGCGACAGCCACAGCTTCAGTGCACGAAAGCGCCGCGACAGCTCGAGCGACTCGTCGAAGAACGCGAACCCCTCGAAGGTGTCCTCCGTGAGCGACCGGGCGTAGTCGCCAGTGTAGGAGAAGGCCACGCGCGCAGCGTTGGCGTCCTTGAACAGCAACAGTCCGCAGTCGAGCGGCTGGTAGAGCCACTTGTGCGGATCGAGCGAGAGCGAGTCGGCGGCGTTCAGGCCGGCAAAGCGCTGGGGCACCGCGAGCGCCGCCAGCGCGCCGTAGGCGCCGTCGACATGCAGCCAGAGTCGGTGCTCGCGGCAGAGCGCGGCGATCTCCGGCAACGGGTCGATGCTGCCGGTGTTCACCGTGCCGGCGGTCGCGACGACTGCGAGCGGCACGCGGCCCGCGGCGCGGTCGGCGGCGATGGCTTCATGCAGATGTGCGGGGCTCATGCGGAAGCGCTCATCGGCCGGGATCAGCCGCAGGTTCTCGCGACCGAGTCCCAACAGCGCCATCGCTTTCGGAATCGACATGTGCACTTCGCTCGAGGCGTAGACCACGCCGGGTTTGGCCCCGGAGGCATTGGCGGGCAGGCGTGCCTCGCGCGCCATGGCAAGCCCCATCAGGTTCGCCATCGAGCCACCGCCACAGAAGCTACCGCCGAAGCCCTGGCAGTTGAGCGCCGCGGCGAGCGTCTCCACCACCTGCCGCTCGAGCGTCACCGCCGCGGGAGCCGAGCGCCAGGCCGTGACATTCTGATTGAGCACGCTCGCCAGGAGATCCGCGAGCGCCGCCACCGGCTCGCCGGACCCGAGCACGTAGCCGAAGAAGCGCGGAGAGGGCGGGCGGCTGAGATCGAGGACTGCAGTCAACGCATCGAGCGCCGCGGGACCGAGCCCCTTTTCTGGCAGCGCCTCCCTGAAGGCATTCACTGTCGCCGGGCCCGACACTTGAGGAAAAGTGCGCAGGTTGCCGAGTGTTGCGAGGTAGTCGGCCGCCAGTCCCGTGACCCGTGCGGCGAGTGCGCGGAAGTCGCTGTCGGAGAGCTGGAGGGCATTCATGCGATGGACCCGTGCGGCGGCGTGGTGCGCCGATGTTACACGGACGAGTGGTTTATCATGTCGGCTGCATGATCGATCCGGCCGTTGATGCGTTGCTCGCCGGCGCCTTTGCGCTGCTGTTCGCGAGCGCTGCGTTTCACAAGTTGCTCGACCTCGGGCGTTTCGCCGCGGCATTCCGCGCCTACCAGGTCGTGCCGCCCGCGCTCGGCGCGGTGTCGCTGCTCGTGCCTGTGCTCGAGCTCGCCATCGCCGCGGCATTGCTCGCCGCCCGCTCGCGGCGCGGCGCCGCGGCCGCCGGTGCAGCGCTGCTGCTCGCTTATGCAGCCGCCATCGCCGTCAATATCGGCCGTGGCCGGCGCGATCTCGATTGCGGTTGTGGCGGACCGCGCGAACGGCGGCCGATCGGAGCGTGGATGGTGTGGCGCAATATCACACTCGCGGCGCTGCTCGGTGCACTGCTGCTGCCGCGGGCGCAGCGCCCGCTCGGCGCGGCGGATGCCGTCACCATCGGCGCCGGCACGGCAGTGGCGGCACTGCTTTATATGTGTGTGGAGGTACTCTTGGGTCGCGTCGCGCCACACCTGTCGCGGGCTCGCGGCGAGGAGCATGCGTGAGCGCGCTCGCAATCTCGAACCTCGTGCTGTGGCTGCTGGTGCTCGCGCTGTCGGCGGTAGTACTGGCGCTCGCCCGGCAGCTTGGCGTGCTGCACGAGCGCATCGCACCCGCGGGCGCATTGATGCTCAATCGCGGCCTCACGGTCGGCGAGCCCGCGCCGGCGCTGGAAGTCGCCGACCTCCAGGGCCGTGCGCACCAGGTCGGAAGCCCCCGCGCCGACGGCCGCAGCACGCTGCTGCTGTTCGTCTCCCCGAGCTGTCCGGTGTGCAAGTCGCTGCTGGCGGCGGTCAAGTCGAGCGCCAGCGATGAACGTGCCTGGATGGACGTGATCCTGGCGAGCGACGGCGACCACACGGAGCAGCGCGAGTTCGTGCGCGCGCAGGGACTCGATGGCATTCCCTACGTGGTGTCGGCGGCACTCGGGCTCGCCTATCAGGTGAGCCGCCTGCCCTTCGCCGCATTGCTCGATGAGCGCGGAATCCTGCGGGCGCGCGGGCTCGTCAACTCGCGCGAGCATCTCGAGAGTCTGTTCGAGGCCAAACGGCTGGGGGTGGCGTCGCTGCAGGAGTATTTCTCCGGTACGGCCTGAGGAACGCAGGAGCAGGGAACATGTCGGATGCAACACTGATCGATCCCGCGGTGACACGGCTGCTGGAGGCTTACGAGGCTCGCGCCCAGCGCGAGGAGCAGCTGTGGAGCACGCTCACGGACGAGCAGGTCAAGGAGCGGCTCGATGAGTTCCTGCTGCCGGTGGGACGCGCCACCGGCACGCTGATAAACCTGCTGGTAAGAGAAGCCGAGGCGCGGCGCGTTCTCGAGGTGGGCAGCTCCTACGGCTACTCCACCATCTGGCTGGCGGAGGCGGCCCGCGCGATCGGCGGCAAGGTCATCTCGCTCGAGCTGCGGGCTGCGAAGACCGAATACGCGCGCGCGCAGCTCGCGACGGCGCAGCTCGAGCGCTTCGTCGAGTTTCGTGTCGGCGATGCGCTCGCCTCGCTCGCAGCGCTCTCGGGGCCCTTCGACTTCGTGCTGCTCGACCTGTGGAAGGACCTCTACGTGCCGGTGTTCGAGCAGCTCTATCCGAAGCTGGCAGCGGGAGCCATCATCGTGGCTGACAACATGCTGTATCCCGAGACTTCGCGAGCGCACGTGGAGGCTTACCGCAAGCGCCTGAGGGCCGCCCCCGAGATGACCTCGGTACTGCTCGCGGTCGGCAATGGGCTGGAGGTCAGCCGCTACCGCTGAGCGCGATCTCGACGCGCTTGTTGCGCTTGCCTTCGCTGCGGATCTTCAGTACGCGTATGCCTTCGATCTCCGCGATGTCGGCGACGTGTGTGCCGCCGCAGGGCTGCAGATCGATGCCGGGGATCCTGAGCAGGCGGACCCGACCGGCGCCGCGCGGCGGCTGTACGCTCATGGTCTTGACGAGCTCGGGCTGCGCGTCGAGCTCGGCATCCGTGATCCACACGGTCTCGGTGGCAGCCCCCGCGCCGATGAGCGCGTTGGTCTCACGCTCGATCCGCTCGGCGTTCAACTCGCTGAGGTCGATATCGAAGTCGAGTCGCGCCTTGTCGGGCGCGATGTTGCCGCCGGTGACCGGGGCGGTGATGACGCACGACAGCAGGTGCAGCGCGGTGTGCAGGCGCATCAGCCGGTAGCGACGCGGCCAATCGATCTC
>Ga0306926_10001966_pt1 | contig 20705 bp, 19 predicted proteins | sample flu12Cox44000178_FD_203759 | JGI IMG/M metagenome (GOLD analysis project Ga0306926, IMG submission 203759) | Lab enrichment of tropical soil microbial communities from Luquillo Experimental Forest, Puerto Rico - flux8day.12C.oxic.44.000.178 (v2)... | ecosystem: Environmental > Terrestrial >...
GCGCATCGCCGCGGAGGGAGGCATCGCACCCCGACTCCATTATCTCGACGTTGACGACCGGGTCGTGATGATGGATTTCATCGAGGATCGACCACTTGAGGCCTATCCGGGTGGCGATCCGGAGCTGGCCCGGGCGATCGGGGCGATGGTCAAGAAACTACAAACGGCGCCCCTGTTCCCGAGCTTCGTGCACTACCCCGATATCGTAAGCCGGCTGTGGACACATGTTTGCAAGACCGGCCTCTTTGTCGACGGCCTCCTGGACGCCGCTTCTCGACGGCTCGTCCAAATCCGCGAGACCTATGCACCGCAAGCAGAACAATATGTGTCCAGCCACAACGACGTTCTCCCCAGAAATGTTCTGTTCGACGGCAAGCGGCTATGGCTGATCGATTGGGAGAGTGCTTACCGCAATGATCCCCTCGTTGATCTCGCGACCGCGCTAGACAACTTTGCGCCATCACCGGACCTGGAAGAGGTGTTGCTGCTGGCTTGGCTTGGCCATGAGCCAGATGACCTTCTGCGCAGTCGGTTGGCGCTGGTGCGCGCTCTTACCCGACTCTACTATGCCGGCGTTCTGTTCAGCGCTTCGGCATTGGCGCCGCGGGCACGGCCGGATTCCAGCCTCTTGGCACCGACCTCTGCGGAATTTGAGCAAGCGATCCGCAACAGACGACTTCTGGCCGGGACGTCGGAAGCAGGCCACATCCTGGGCAAGATGTATCTTGCTTCATTCCTCTCCGGAGCGGCGCCGCCAGGATTGCCGCCAATGTACATGCGTTAGCAAAGCCTTGCCGTCCATGCCCCGAAAGAAGAATATTACGAAGGTCCGAATTGGGCATTCGGGGGGCCTGGTCGTCTGACCGGTTCATACCGGCGGGATAAACCGTCACCAAACGCGTTCCAGGCATTTTGCGATTCTGGCGGCTTCGCGTATTGTATCGACCATGGATGGAGACGGCCCGATGGCCACCGAGGTGGTAGCCGCACCGCGTCGGCGACTGACGGCCATAATGCTGGCTGATGTCGTCGACTACAGCCGCATGATGAGCCGCAGTGAGGACGAGACACATGCGCGCATCGCCAACCATGCACGCGAACTCATTGATCCGACGATTTGCAAATATGGCGGGCGTCTCGTGCGCAGCATGGGCGACGGCTTGCTGGTCGAGTTCGTGAGCGCGGTGGATGCGGTACGTTGCGCGTTGGATATTCAGCGCGGACTGGCCGCGCGTCAGGTAAATGAGAAAGACCGAATCCGGTTGCGGATCGGAATCAACACCGGAGACGTCCTCGTCGATCAACGAGACATCTACGGAAACAGCGTCAACATCGCGGCCCGGCTCGAGGCCCTGGCTTCTCCGGGGACAGTATGCGTCAGCCAGAGCATTTACGACCAGACGCGCTCGCACCCGGAATTTTTCTTTGCCAATCGCGGCGAGCACCGCGTCAAGAACATTCCCTACCCGATCCACGTGTACGAGGTCGCGAGCGAACGCATTTCGGTGACGCTCCGGACGTCGCTTTTGGCGCATTGGGGCAGGTTGGTAGCAGCAGGCGGCATTGCGGCGGTAGCAATCGCATCAATCGCCGTATTCCTGATATTTCTCCAGCCGCATGAGGTTGTGGCTCGGACGAATTCGATCGTCGTGTTGCCGTTCAAGAACGTCAATGGAAACACGGCTGACGACTATTTGGCCGACGCAATCACCGACGATCTGACGACCGAGCTATCGCGGCTGCGGCGAGCCTGGGTGATTGCCTCGGCAACTGCCTTCACCTACAAGGACAAGCCGAACGATCCTCGCCTGATCGGCCGCGAGCTGAACGTGCGCTACGCATTGGAAGGAAGTGTCAGACGCGCAGGACCGATCGTCCAGGTGAATGCGCAACTGATCGACACCGAAAGCGGTACCAACCTTTGGGCCAATTCCTTCGCCTACGAAACCAGCAGCCTGCTCGATCTTCAAGACAATCTGATGGGCCGGATAGCTACTTCGCTGAACGACGAGGTGATAAGAGCAGGCGCACGGCACGAAGTCGGTACATTGGCTGCCGATCACAATCCACTGGATGAAAGGATGAGGGCAATGGCTGCGAACATAGGATATCTCACGGCGGACAAGATTCTCGAAACGCGCACGCATGCGGAGGCAGGCCTCAAGGCCGATCCCGACAACGCGCGGCTTCTGGGCTTGCTGGCCAGCCATTTGACGGTGGACGTCATCAACGGCTGGAATGGCGCGGGTAAACCTGAGGTTGATCGGGCGGAGGTCGAAGCAAAAAAAGCGATCGCAATCGACCATAATACGCCGCTCGCGCATCACGCTCTCGGCTGGGTCAATCGGTTCCGCGGAAAACATCAGGAAGCTTTGGACGCCTTCAATACCGCGATAAAGATCGACCCGAACTTCGCAAGAGCCTATGCCCAGGCCGCAAACGAGAAGGTCTTTCTCGGCGACGCCAAGGGCGCGATTCCCCTGGTGGATACGGCGATTAAACTCAGCCCAAACGATCCTTACCTGGGAGGGTTCTACTGGGTCAAAGGACGCGCTTACTTTACCCTGGGTGATTACCAGAATGCGATCAAGGCTCTCGAAGACTCGATCAATGCGCGGCCCAACCTTTGGTACGCGCAGGCGTGGTTGGTCTCCGCCTACAAGCTGACCAATCAGGATGCAAAGGCGCAGCAGGCACTCACGGCATATGAACAAAAGTTCGGTGCGCAATATGACCTGAATCGGGTCACCCGGTATTATCAAGAAGAGCAATTCAAGAATCCGACCATGCAAAAGGCTTCGGCCGAGATGCTGAAGGGGCTGCAGGCGGCGGGCTTGAAGTAGCAACAGCGGCAAAAGGAGGCGCGAACATCCCGCGCCTCAAAGCTTTGCTGGCGCAAAGTACAAGACGCCTGTCACCGCGCCAGCCACTCCGCCACGAGCTTCTCGGAATCGGCGCGCGCATCGGGATCGCTGCCGAGATGGCCGCGCTCGGGAGCAGCGGCGTCGGAACTGGTAGCCGCTGCTTGCAGCGGCAAATTCGCGCGATCGAAATCGTGGTAGGCGCCGGGGTAGACCACGATCCGCGTCAGCGCGCTGCGCCCACGCGCGCCGTCGATCATCTGGCGGCAGGCCGGAGGCGAAGAGACATCGTCCTTGGCCCCGATCAGAAGCAGGGTCGGAACACGCGCGCTCCAGCCCAGTCCGGCGGAAAGCTGGCAGTTGGGATAAAACGCGATCGCTGAACGGAAGTCGGGCTCCAAACCGCGCCGCGACAATTGCGGACGCACCGCCCACAACAGTGCGCTGGCGCCATTGGCCCATCCCATCAGGCTGATGCGGTCGTGCGCGACCCAAGGCTGCTGCATCAGCCACTGTCTTGCCGCCAGAATATCCGCGACGCGCTCGCGTCGCGCGGTCAAGCGGCGCTCCTTGACACGACACTGCGGACCGAGCCCGCGCGAACCGTAGCTGTCCGGCAACAGCACCGCCCTGCCGTTTTTCACGAGTTGCTCGGCCCAGTCGCGATAGCGCGGCAAGACCGGCTCCGAATGGCCGGCGAGCCCGCCGCAGCCATGCAGCGCGATCACAGTCGGAAACGGCCCGTCGCCCTCAGGCTTGTAAAGCTCGGCGCGCAAGGTTCCGCTCGAGGAGGCAATGTCGACCTGTTGCGGCGCAGGCGCCGCGCGCGTGAGCGGGCCCACGACGAGGAGCGTCAAACCTGCGATTGCTGCGAGGGCGCGCATCGAGCTCGGCATCGTTCAAGGTATCGGAAGAATGGCGATCCATTCATGCGTCAAGCTAACATGCGCAAGAATGCGCAAAACATCACAAATCGGTGGGTTTCGCGGGCGGACAGCACGACCTATCTGTGCTAAATCGAATCGAGTCCCAGGTCCGGATGACCGGGAGAACATCGGAGTCTCAACCTTGCTGAACAAGTTCGGCCCCTCGGGCCACGGCGAAGCACAAGTCCAGTATCTCGACGGCGATTTCCGCGTCATCTCGCCGGGAACCTATGTGCGCTGCGCGGTGACCGATGCGCGGATCCCACTCGATGAGCTGAAATATTGGAGCGTCGACCTGCAGGAGGCCTATGCGATACCGAGCGCCGTTCTGCAGCGACATTTTCCGGGCGCGCTGAAAAAGCAAGCTTAACCGCGCCCACCGAATTTTTTCTCGCGCGCGCGGAACAGCCGTTCCGCCAGGAACTTGCGCAACCTTCCATCATCGTCGATTTCAAGTGTAATCGCGAAGGCCACGACATCGCGCGTGAAGTCTTGGGCCTCAGCACCGCGGCGCAGCCGTGCGAGATCCTTTTCCGTAGTCACGAGCGAAAGTCCGTCGCGTCTCGCATCGGCAAGCAGCGTGTCGATTTCACGTTGCGAGAAGAGGTGGTGGTCGGCGAAGGTGCGCTCGCCCACCACATTCAGCCCGCTTGCGCGCAGAGTTCGGAAAAAACGCGCGGGATCGCCAATGCCGGCAAAGGCGAGAATGCGCTTCCCCTCAAGCTGCGCCAGTGATGCCGCGTCCGGCTTGAGCCACGCCGAAAACACCTGTCCCCCACCTGCCACGACCTTTTCCGCGATTGCCTTGCTTGCGATGCCGACACCCACAACGACAAGCGCATCGGTGCGCTCGAGCTGCGGCAAGAGTGGCGCCCGCAGTGGACCGGCCGGAAAAACCTCGCCATTGCCGAGCCCACGATCGCTGTCGATCACGACCAGCGAGGTATCCTTGGCAACCGTCGGATTTTGAAAGCCGTCATCCATCAAGATGACGCTCGCGCGCTGCGAGCGTGCCAGCGCCACACCATCGACGCGGTCGCTTGCCACCACCACGCCAACATGCGCCGACATCATCAGCGGCTCGTCGCCGACGGCGCCGGCGTCGTGCCGCGTGGAATCGACCATCACCGGACCACGCAACTTCCCGCCATAGCCGCGGCTGAGCACGAAGGGCGTCTCGCCGAGTTCGCGCAGATGTCCGGCAAGCGCCAGCACAGCCGGCGTCTTGCCCGCGCCGCCGAGGGTGTAATTGCCGACGCAGAACACCGGAATGCCGGCATCGAAGCCGTTGCGCCGAAGGCGGCGTGCCGCGATCGCGCCGTAAAGCGCGGCGAGTGGTCGTAGTGAACGCGATTTCCAGGACGATGGCCGGTGCCAGAAGGCCGGCTCACGCATTGGCGGCTCCCATTTCGAGCCGCAGCTGCAGGAGATAGGGCTCAAGGGCTGCGAGCGTGCGTTCCAGCGCTCCGCCGAGCTCCTCGACCACACGCGCCGATGCCGCCACCATCGCCTCGCCGACCGTGGGGTCGGCCAGCAGCTGGCCGAGTTGCCTCACCAGCGCATCCTTGTTGTCGGCCTTGCGCGCGCCACCGGCGGCGTCGAGCGCATCATACACGTCGATGAAATTGAACACGTGCGGGCCGTGGACGATCGGTGCGCCCAACTTTGCGGCTTCGACCGGGTTTTGTCCGCCGTGTTCGACCAGCGATCCTCCCATGAACACGGCCCCCCCGAGACGGTAAAACAGTCCGAGCTCGCCCAGCGTATCGGCGACATAGATGTCGGTTGCGGCCGTCGGCAGATCCTCGCGGGAGCGCAAGGCTGCATTGATGCCCGCCTCAGCGACCATGCGCGCGATCGAAGCGCCCCGATCGGGATGCCGCGGTACGATGACGGTCAGCAGCCGTGGAAAGATTGCACCGAGCACGCGATGCGTCTCGATCAAGATCTCCTCCTCGCCGGGATGGGTCGAGGCCGCGACGATGATCGGCCGCCCGGCGGTCAACGACAACAGCCGCTCGAGCTTGGCAGGGTCGGCGGGCGGGGCGGGAACGTCGAGCTTGAGATTGCCTGTCGTAACGACATTGCGGCAGCCGAGCGCGGAGAAGCGCTCGGCATCGGCGCGCGATTGGGCGAGGCAAATATCGAATTTTGAAAGCAGCGCCGAGATCGTGCCGATGACCCGGCGCCAGCGCGGGAAGGAACGCTGCGACATCCGGCCGTTGATCAGCACCATCGGCAGACGCCGGGCCGCGCTCGACAGAATCAGGTTCGGCCACAGGTCGGATTCGATGAAGAGTGCAAGCGAAGGACGCCAGTGGTCGAGAAAACGCCCGACATAGCGCGGCGAATCGTAAGGCACGTATTGGTGGATGATGTCGGGCGGAAAGCGCCTCGCCACAATCGTCGCCGATGTCACCGTGCCCGAGGTCAGAAGGATGCGGATATTGAGCGCCCGCAGCCGTTCGATCAGGGCCGCGGCTGCCAGCACCTCGCCGACGCTTGCGCCATGGATCCAGACCAGGGGACCGCGAGGGCGCACGTCGCGGCTCAGGCCGCGCCGCTCGGCAATCCGGGCCGGGTCCTCCTTGCCAAGCTTCAACCGCCGCCTGATCAACGCCGGTGCAAGCGGAATCACGGCTGAGGACAACCTGCGGTAGAGACGCAGCGTCATCGGCAACGAATTAGCCATGATCAGCTCCCTCAGGCCGGCCGACCATCGCGTAGGCGCGCCGGGTCGCCTCGTTCAGGATCGCCTCCAGCTTCAGGCGGAGCTCCTCCATCTTCTCCGCATCGGCGTCGCTCGGCACGTAAACCTCCTCGACGCCGATCAGCGCACCGCGGCCGAACGGCAGGTTGATGGTGGTGCGGTCCCAGTTGTTGAGGCGGATGTAGCGGCTGGTGGCCATCGCAAAGGGCATGATCGGCCGTCCGGATTCTCGCGCCAGCATGATGATGCCAAGGCCCACGATGCGCGAACGCTTCGGCACGTCGGCGGTCATCGCGACATTATAGTTTTCCTCGAGCGCGCGCACCATCTCCCTGTAGGCACTGATCCCGCCCTTGCGATGAAATCCGGAGCCATGGTCGCCGGAGCCGCGGATGGTGCCGATCCCGAGTCGCTCGGCGGCGATCGCGTTGTATTCCCCGTCGGGGTGCAGCGAGACCAGCACCTTGGCAACATGGCTGTCCTTCGTCTTGATGAAGGGCGTCATGAAATGCTGGCCGTGCCAGAAGGCGAAGATCGCGGGCAACTGCCGCTCGACGCGTTCATAGAGGCCAGGCGGATCGAGGGTGAAGCGGTTGGTCCGCCAGACGAACTTCAGGTACTCGGCCGCGAGAAAGCCAATGCCGCGTTGAAACCAGCTGCCGCGCAGCGTATCGCGAAGCAGTCTTCTCAACGGGGCCGCATCGTGTCGTGTTTGGGATCGTGGCCGGGATCAAGCAGCCGGTGCAGGTGCACGATGAAATAGCGCATCTGCGCGTTGTCGACCGTAGCCTGCGCCTTTGCCTTCCATGCCGCGTAGGCGGTCGCATAGTTGGGGAATACGCCGACGATATCCACGCGGTCGAGGTCCTTGAAAATATTGTGCTCGAGATCGGTCAGCTCGCCGCCGATGACGAGGTGAAGCAACTGCTGCTGCGGGGCACTGTCTGGCATGCACGATCTTCCTGCGGAGATGCCCGGCAAGCACGTTTTGCGAAGCGCATCAAGGCTTTTTTCAAGACAGGGAGCGGTGTCGAAAGCGCGAGATAATGCTCGCATGACGATCGCGTCCTGCTGCCACGAGTAAGCCGTGCGCCACCTCGCGACGGTTGTACAGGATCGCGTCACCGGAGAGTGCGGTCATGATACCATTCGCTTCCTGCACGATCAAATCGGCCGCGGCAAGATCCCAGTCATGGCTCTGGCCGCCCGCGAACGCGGCATCGAGACTTCCCTGCGCGACACGACAGAGCCGCAGCGCCAGCGAGGCAATCCGCGGGTGCAACACGATATCGCCGGAGGTGAGGTTGAGGCGTTCGACCAGGGGTTTCGGGCCGGCTACGCGCGAAAAATCCATTTCGATGCCTGCGGTGGCCTGCAGTCGGACATCGTTGCGCGTCGCGCCCTGTCCGCGCGCCGCGAAGAAAAATTCGTCGCTCGCCGGCGCAAACACCGCACCCAGAAGCGGCGCCGCATCCTCGACCAGCGCGACGCTGATGCACCAGTCTTCGCGACCGGCGAGATAGCCGCGCGTACCGTCGATCGGATCGACGATCCAGACCCGGCGCCTCTCAAGGCGCTGCTCGTCGTCGGCGCTCTCCTCCGACAGCCAGCCATATTCCGGCGCGGCCGAACGCAGGCGGTTCTCCAGCAGCCGGTTGACCGCGATATCGGCCTCCGATACCGGCGATGAAGCACCCTTGGTCCAGTTCTTCAGTTCGGTCCGAAACAGCGACAATGCGAGGCTTCCCGCCTCCCGCACCGTGTCTTTCAACAGCCTGGAATCGCGGACGAGGGTCTGACCGCGCGAGTGATCAGCGTCCGCCAAGCGTCAATCCTTCGATCCGCACCGTCGGCGCGTTCACGCCGTAACGGAACTTCAGATCGTTGGCGACCGCCATCGAGCTGAACATATCCAGCAGATGACCGGCGATCGTCACCTCGCTCACCGGATAGGTGATCCTGCCGTTCTCGATCCAGAAGCCTGAGGCGCCGCGGCTATAGTCGCCTGTGACGCCGTTGACGCCGGAGCCGATCAGGTCGGTGACATAGAAGCCCTGGGCGATGTCGGAGATCAATTCGTCCGGCGTCGCTTCGCCGGCTTCCAGATGCAGATTGTAGGGTCCCGGCGAGGGCGACGAAGAGACGCCGCGATGCGCGTGGCCCGTGGTCGAAAGCCCGAGTTCCCGCGCGGTTGCCGAATCCAACAGCCACGAAGTCAGGACGCCCGCCTCGACGATGGCAAGCCGCCTTACGGTGACGCCCTCGGCGTCGAACGACTGAGAGCGCAAGCCGCGCCTGCGTAAGGGATCGTCGATGATCTGGATGGTTTTTGCAAACAGCTGCTGTCCGAGACGATCCTTCAGAAAGCTCGTTTTGCGCGCGATCGATGCGCCATTGATCGCGCCGACGAGATGTCCCACGAGCGACCCCGACACACGGGGATCAAACACAACCGGCACCTTGCAGGTTTCGACCTTGCGCGGATTGGCGCGCGCCACCGCGCGCTCGCCCGCCGAGCGGCCGATGCCTTCCGCAGGTTCGAGATCGACCCCATGCAGCGCGGAGGTGTAGTCGTAGTCGCGCTCCATCGCGGTCCCCTCGCCCGAGATTGCCGTCATCGAGATGCCCTGGTTCGAGCGCAGGTAGGCGCCGTGGAAGCCGGCGCTGGTGACCAGCACCATGCCGCCGACGCCGGCGGAGGCCGACGCACCGCCGGACTTGGAGACACCCTTGACCGCGAGCGCCGCGGCTTCGGCTTCATGCGCGCGTCGCTCCAGTTCGCCAACCGAGGGAATGTTCGGATCGAGCAGGTCGAGGTCCGGAAAGTCGCGCGCTAGCAGCGAGGGATCGGCAAGCCCGACATACTGATCGTCGGGCGCGACACGTGCCATCGCCACGGCGCGCTCGGCCAGTTTCGCGATGCCCGCGCCGCTGACGTCATTGGTTGACACCACCGCCTGGCGCTTGCCGACCAGCACGCGCAGCCCGACATCGTCGCCCTCCGAGCGCTCGCTCTCCTCGACGCGCCCCTCGCGCACCTCGACGCCTTGCGACACGCCGCGCACCGCGACCGCATCGGCAGCGTCGGCGCCGGCGCGCCTTGCCGCCTCGACCAGACGCTCTGCCAGCGCTGAAAGCGTCGATAGATCGAGCAGGTCGGAGTTTGCAGCCTTCAGGGGAAGCGAAGCGGCGGATGGTGAAGAGATCACGAACAAAATCCCTGGCATTGAAGAGGATGGGCCACCAATCGGGGAACCCACCAGATGTGCCTGATCGGCGTGGATCGCAAGGCGAAAGCCCGACATTTGCGCCGTCTCCCGCAAGGTCTCGTCAATCATGCGGACCAAGGTCTTGTCAATCATGCGGCTAAAAGCTTCGCCGGTGAGATCGGATTAACCAGCATTTTTAAGCGGAAACGGACGCGCGCCGGCTAAGGTCGCGCCTATCGACCGGGAACATAATCCCGGCGGGAGACTGAAGCCGTGAGGCGTCAAGCAGCAACAAGCGGGATCAATCCCGCCGGGTCGGGCCGCGCATTGCGGCTCGACCCTTTTTCTCTGCCGGCGATCTTCAGCACGCACGACATCCGCGCGGACGGCGGCGTCCGGCTGGTCGAACTTCATCGCGAACGCGTCGTGCTGCGCCGTGCCGTTCACGGCATGCGGATGGCCATAAGCGTTCGTGTCAGCGACTTTGTCGGGGTCGCGCTCCACGACAGCAACGATGGCGAGATGCTTGTGCTCAAGCACCGCGACCCCTCGCTCACCATTCCCTTGTGCGTCGGCGCCAACTGCGACGAGATCGCGGCCGCATGGCAGACCTGGAGCGAAATTTTCGCACTTCCGCAACTGCACGACGAGGCGCGCTCGCCTGCGCCGCGACGCCGGCGACGCAATGCGATCCGCGCGCGGCGGCCGAAATTTTTGGTGCGACGGCGCACGGGCGGTCGACTTGATCGCGCCAATGTCCATCGCGGCGAGCGCGAGATCATTGCGCGCGACTAGTGTGACGGTTCAGAAGTCCGCATCATTCAGGCCCCGCATCGCCGCGTCGGCCAATAGCCCGGCAAACAGCAGCAGCCCCGCATCGCGATTGGATTTGAAGAGCCTCAGGCACAGAGCCGGGTCGCCGATCCGCAGGGACTTGACCTGCCAGACCAGATGCGCGGCAAAGGCGGAAAGCCCGATCCAGGCCGCGAAGCGGCATCCGGCAAGCACAAGCGCCACGCCGATCAGGACTACGGCAAGGCCGTAGAAAACCACGAGAGCCTGATGGGTGCGTTCGCCGAACAGGCGCGCGGTCGACTTGATGCCGATCAGCGCGTCGTCCTCGGCATCCTGGTGGGCATAGATGGTGTCGTAGGCAATCACCCACGCGATCGAACCCGCATAGAGGGCGAGCGCCGTGGCATCGATCCTGCCGAAGGTCACCGCAAACCCCATCAGCGCGCCCCAGGAAAAGGCCAGTCCGAGGACGATCTGCGGCCACCAGGTGATCCGCTTCATGAAGGGATAGATCGCCACCACCACCAGCGAGGCGAGGCCGGTTGCGATCGCAAAGCGGTTGAACTGCAGCAGCACGATAAGGCCGATCAAGGCCTGTGCGAGGAGGAAGGCGAATGCCCGCGGCACGCTCACCTGTCCTGCCGGGATCGGCCGGCTCCGCGTGCGCTCGACCCTGGCATCGAGATCGCGATCGGCAATGTCGTTCCAGGTGCAGCCCGCTCCCCGCATCGCGAAGGCGCCGACGAAGAACAGCGCAATATCGGGCGAAAGGTGGGAGAGGTCGCCCGCCATGCCGGCGGCCAGCGCCGCCGACCACCAGCACGGAATCAGAAGCAGCCAGGATCCGATCGGCCGGTCGAGGCGGGCGAGCCGCAAATAGGGCCGCAACCAGGGAGGCGCTGCGGTATCGACCCAGTTGCCGGTCGCATCAGCGACGCCTGCCGTGGCTCCGCTTGAGCGAAATGGGCGTTCGCTATCCTGTTGCGGCGATGGGTTCATGCGAACGGGTGCCTATCGATGACAGGTTCGCCCTGCGCGCTTGCGACCGGCGCGAGATCGTCTACGCGAGGCCACTAGTGTGGTGGATTTGACATTCGCTTCAGTATCGCTGCGAGTCCCCAAGGCGAATGTCAAATCCAAAACCACACTAGAATCCAAGGTTTGCTGGTGTCCCTCGGTTCTGACATTCGTAAACGAACCCGCCGCGACAGGATACGAATGTCAGGACCGGGACACCAGTCATCAGCGCGCGAGCACGTTGCCGTTCAGCGTGTCGAAGGTGCTGCCGCCCTTCTTTGCGGTGGTGACTTCGGGAACCGCGGTCGCCGAGCCAAGCACATCGCTCAGGGTCGGACCGCCTGGTCCTCGTGTTTTCACCTGCTCGGCCACGTTGCAAACCTTCTTGAGCATGGCCTCGGTGTTCTTGTGGCCTGCCTTCAATTGGTCCGGGATCTGCGGGGGGATTCCGCACTTGGTCGCGTTGGCTTCGACAAATTTCACCATCTTGAGTTCGGCCTGGCTGTAATTGGCGATCAGCTTGCAGGCCTCCTCCGGCGGCGCATGCCGATCGCTGGCGGCCTTGATGAGCTTGCCACGCTTCTCCGCCTCTTCGCGAAGGGGAACGAACGTACTCATGCACGCTTGCGAAGCACCGGCAGAGGGCCCCGCCGGTGCTCCACCAAACGGGGCGGCACCGGCACCGTCGAACGGGGAGGCGCCAGCGCCGCCAACAGGAGGCGCACCATTGGTCGGGAAGGAAGACGACGGGGGTCTGCCAATGGAAGCGGCGGGAGCCGCGCCATTGACCGGCGGAAAGGCTGGGTCGTTCGCCAGAGGCCGATTTTGTTGGCCAGGCAGCGGAGCGGGGAATGGACTTTGCGCGCGCAGGTGAGCGCCCTGTACGACGAGCATGGTCAGCGCCAGCGGCACAACCAGGTGATGGAATTTCAAACCAGTTTCTCCGGCAAGGTCCAACGGCCCATGGCTATTTCCAACCCCAACGTTCGGAAGCGATTATCCGGTCCAACTTCTTACGATTCCCGCCGGCCCTTAACAAGAACGCGGAATTTGGCAACAGCGCGGCACCGCGCCGCACCTTTTGGGTGGCTAATTGCTCCTGATTCCAGGCTTTTAGGTTAAAACGCGGCCCGGAGGGACTATCACATATGCCTGATTTCGATTTTCGCGCGCCCCGCTTGTTCGTCGACGTCCCTCTCGCCCCGGGCGGGGTGATCGAGCTGAACCGCGACCAATCGAACTATCTCGGCAACGTGCTGAGGCTTTCGGCTGGCGAAACTATTCTGGTTTTCAACGGGCGCGATGGCGAATGGCAAACATCCATCGCGGGCCGCAAACGGCCTGACAGCCTCACGGTCCTGCGTCAGATGAGGCCGCAGGACCGCCAGGGCGATCTTTGCTATGTGTTCGCGCCACTTAAGCACGCGCGTCTCGACTACATGGTGCAAAAGGCCGTCGAAATGGGCTCCTCACGCCTGCAACCGGTCCTGACGCGCTTCACCCAAGTTGCGCGCGTCAATGTGGAGCGGATGCGCGCCAATGTGATCGAGGCGGCCGAGCAATGCGGCATCCTGAGCCTTGCCGAGGTGGCCGAACCAATGCCGCTGCAACGCTTTCTGGGAGAGCGCGATCCGCAGCGACTACTGGTGTTCTGCGATGAGACGGCCGCTGTCGCCGACCCCCTGCAGGCCCTGCGGAAGGCTCCGCCGGGGTCCCAAGGCGTGGACCTGCTGATCGGCCCCGAGGGTGGATTTGCGGGCGAGGAGCGGGCCATCCTGATGCGCCAGCCTCAAATCTTAACACTTTCCTTAGGCCCAAGAATCCTCCGGGCCGATACCGCAGGGGTGGCGGCGCTGGCGCTGGTCCAGGCCGCGCTTGGGGACTGGAGCCGCAGCCAGAGGGCCTGACAGGGGCCTAAAGGGGAGCGTTAAGTGACTTGCCCAATCCCTGTCGAATCCGCTCGCGTGCCATGCTAAGGGGCTGCGCCAACAAAGGCTTTTGGAACCCGCTTTGGGCGGGATGATTGGACTAAAGAGGATGCCCGCAGCCGTCGCCCCGATCGAAGGCGCCCGATCCGCCAACTGGGCGGACGCGCTGCTGCTGTCGTTCGCCCAGGCCGGCTATATCAGGGCCGAGCCTTCGATTCTGCAGCCGGCGGAACCCTTCCTCGACCTGTCCGGCGAGGATATCCGCAAGAGCCTTTACCTGACGACCGACACGAGCGGCGAAGAACTCTGCCTGCGTCCCGACCTCACCATCCCGGTGGCGCGGGACTATCTGGCCTCCGGACAGGCGGGCCGGCCCGCCGGCTTCAGCTATCTCGGTCCGGTATTCCGCTATCGCTCCGGCCGGCCGAGCGAATTTTTGCAAGCCGGCATCGAATCCTTTGGCCGCCAGGACCGCGCCGCGGCCGACGCCGAAATGCTGGCGCTTGCGCTCGAAGCCGCATCCGCCTGCGGCGTGAGCCAGGTAGAGATCCGAACCGGCGACGTGGCGCTGTTCAACGCGCTGATCGATGCACTTCAGCTTTATCCGGTCTGGCGCCGCCGGCTGATCAAGGACTTCAACCGCAAGATCAGCCTGACGCAGGATATCGAGCAACTTACGCTGCGCACCGCGCCCGGCCGCAACGAATATGAAGGCGTGCTTGCGGCCCTTGCGGGCTCGGACCGCAAGGCGGCGCTTGCGCTGGTTACCGACCTGATGTCGATTGCCGGCACCACCAATGTCGGCGGGCGCACGGTCGCCGAAATCGCCGACCGCTTCCTTGAGCAGGCAACGCTCAAGGCAGGCGCCCTGCCGCGCGACGCGCTCAACGTCATCAAGCGTTTCCTTGCGATCTCCGGCGACCCCGACCATGCGGTTGCGCAACTGCGGCTTCTCGCCTCCGAGGCCGGGCTCGACCTTGCGGCTGCGATCGATGAGTTCGAGGGCAGGACGGGTTTCATGGCGGCGCGCGGCATCGATATCGCCGTCACGCGCTTTTCCACGTCGTTCGGGCGTGGCCTCGACTACTATACCGGCTTTGAATTTGAGCTGCATGCCAAAGGCGATGGCGCCGAGCCGCTGGTCGCGGGCGGACGCTACGACGGCCTGATGACCCAGCTCGGCGCCGCCACGCCGATCCCCGCGGTCGGATTCTCGATCTGGGTGGAAGCGCTGACGCAAATCGGCCGCGCCAGTTCCGTCCCGGGCGGGAGCAAACCATGAACACGCCCTTCGTTCTCGCGGTCCCCTCGAAGGGGCGGTTGCAGGAACACGCTGAGGCGTTCTTCACGCACGCGGGTCTAACGCTGGCAAAGCCGCGCGGCGCCCGCGACTATCGTGGAACGATGACGGGTTATGACAACGTCGAGATCGCCTACCTTTCGGCAAGCGAGATTGCTTCCCAGCTGGCAATCGGCGCGGTGCACCTGGGCGTCACCGGCGAGGACCTGGTGCGCGAGACCATCGCCAACGCCGAGCGCCGCGTGCTGCTGATCGACCAGCTCGGCTTCGGCCACGCCAATGTCGTGGTCGCCGTGCCGCAGGCCTGGATCGACGTCCGCACCATGGCCGATCTCGACGACGTCACCACCGGATTCCGCGAGCAGCATAACCGACGGATGCGGGTCGCCACCAAGTACATCAATCTCACCCGAAGCTTTTTTGCTTCGCATGGCGTGGTCGACTACCGCATCGTCGAGAGCGCCGGCGCAACCGAAGGCGCGCCCGCGGTCGGCACCGCGGAGATGATCGTCGACATCACGACGACAGGCGCGACCCTTGCCGCCAACGGTCTGAAGGTGCTCGACGACGGCGTGATTCTGCGCAGCCAGGCGAACCTGGTGGCCTCGCGTGAGGCCGCCTGGTCGGTCGAGGCGCGCGAGACCGCGCGGGTGATCCTGGATCACATCACCGCCCGCGCGCGCGCCAACAAGTACCGCGAGGTGCGCACCCGCTTCGCCGGATGCAACGCACAACTGCTCACCGAGGCGCATAACCGGTTTGGCGTGGTGTCCCCATTCGGCGGGCCTACCTCGTCCGGCATGGTGACGCTGCATTGTCCGCCGTCACAACTTTACGCGCTGGGCAGTTTCCTTCGCGCCCACGGCGCCGACACGGTTTCGGTGGCATCTCTCGATTATGTGCTCGATCGGGACAACCCGCTATTTGCCAGGCTCGAGGCTTTCCTGCGAGACTGAGACGAAGCGCCGCTGTCGCGGGGATGGCGACAAGCCGGCGGATTGCCATATGTTGGGGCAAGCGAGCCGGAAAACTGATCCGATGACACTGGGTAGCGATGTCTCAAACCTGACCACCAACGCGGCTTCCGCCGCGCTGCAAGGCTTGTCGATCGTCATCCCGCTCTACAACGAGGCGGCCGGGCTTGAGCTATTGCACCAGCGGCTCAGCGCGCTCGGCACGCGGCTGAGGCAACGCTTTCGGCTGCCGGCCGAGGTCGTCTATGTCGACGACGGCTCGACCGATGCGACGCTTGCGATCGCGCGCGGACTGAAAGCCGACACGCTCGACGTCCAGGTGGTGTCGCTGTCGCGCAATTTCGGCAAGGAGGCCGCCCTGATGGCGGGACTGGATCATGCCCGGCGCGGTGCGGTCCTGTTCATGGACGGCGACGGCCAGCACCCGCCCGACCTTATCGAGCAACTCGTCGGCCACTGGATCGACGGCGGCTACGATGTCGTCTACACCGCAAAGGCGCATCGCGACAATGAATCGGCGCTACGGCGCCTGTCCGTGCACGGTTTCTACGCGCTGATCAACTGGGGCGCGCGGCAGAAAATTCCCGAGGATGCCGGCGATTTTCGCCTGCTGTCGCCGCGCGCGGTCGCAGCGTTGCGCCAACTGCCCGAGCGCAACCGCTTCTTCAAGGGGCTTGCGAGCTGGATCGGATTCCGTCAGATCCGCGTCGATTACGAGCCGGCGCCTCGCGCACACGGCGCGACCACGTTCAACTTCATGCGGCTGCTCGGTCTCTCGATCGAGGGACTGACCTCGTTTTCGGTCGCACCGTTGCGCTTTGCCAGCCTGCTCGGCGTGCTGCTGGCTTCCGCCGCGTTCCTGTTCGGCCTCTCCATCCTGTGGGAAGTGTTCACCACCGGAAAGCAGGTTCCGGGCTATCCCTCGCTCGTGGTGGGCCTGATGACGATCGGCGGAGTGCAGCTGATCATGATCGGGATCGTCGGCGAATATATCGGCAAGATTCTCTCCGAGCTGAAGGCACGACCGATCTACTTTGTCGCCGAGCATAACGAAAAGCATGCCGAGGCCGACAGCGCCGCCACCGCGAGCGAAAGGACCGCCGCGGAATGAACGGCGCACGGCGTATCTGGCTGTGCGCCGACGATTACGGCATCAGTCCCGGCGTCAACCGTGCGATTTGCGACCTGATCGGGCGCGGCCGTCTCAACGCGACATCCGTGATGGTGGTTGGTCCGGCGATCGGGCGTGCCGAGGTCGAAAGTCTCAAGCTCGCCGTCAAAGGCTGCCCGCGCTGTGCCATCGGCTTGCACGTCACGCTCACGGCCCCCTTTCGCCCCCTCACCATGCATTTCCGTCCGCTCGACGGGGGCGTATTCCTGCCGTTTCGCAAGCTGCTGCGCGCGGGCCTCATGCGACAACTCGATCCCGAGATCGTGCAGGCGGAAGTGAGCATACAGTTGAGCACCTTCCAGGACCTGTTTGGCCGCAACCCCGATTTCGTGGATGGTCATCAGCATGCCCAGCTCTATCCGGTGGTCTGCGACGGATTCCTCGCTGCGGTGGGAGAGAAGGCACCCAATGCCTGGGTTCGCCAGGCCGGGCGCAATCGGCCGCCGCTCCGACGGCTTGCTTCGCCAAAGGCCCTGTTCCTGGATTTTCTGAGCAGGAAATTCAAACGCCGCGCGGAGCGTGCGCGCATCGCCACCAATCCTGCCTTCGCGGGCGCCTATGATTATTCCCGCAAAGCCGACTATGGGGCGCTGATGCGCGAGTTCCTCGATGGATTACCGGAATACGGTGTCGTCATGTGCCATCCGGGCTTTGTCGATGAGACCCTTGTCAGCCTCGACCCGCTGACTGCGGCGCGCGAGGTCGAGCATGCGTATCTCTCCAGCGATGCCTTTCCGATTCTGCTGGCCGCAAGCAATGTCACGCTGAGCTGAGGTTCCTTTTTGCGGCAGCAGTGACGTTGTGTCACATGCCAAAAATTTAATTCGCCGGCCTGCTAATGCCCCCACTAGGCGCGACACAAACCTCCCCTACATTTTGCCTGCGATTCCTTAAGCACGACACCGAGGAGGACGCCAAGGAGGACGCCATGACACCGCAAGAACGCCAATTGATCGACGATCTGTTCGACCGGCTTTCCAGATTGGAGAACACGCCGCGCGATGCGGAGGCGGTTGCCGCCATCGCGCAGGGCCTGCGTATCGCGCCGAATGCCGTTTATGCCCTTGTGCAGACGGTGCTGGTCCAGGACGAGGCGCTCAAGCGGGCGAACAGCCGTATTCTTGAACTGGAACAGGCCAGTGCCTCGGGTCAGGGTTCGGGTCAAGGCTCCGGCGGATTCCTCGATTCCATGCGTGAGAAGGTGTTCGGACCCACCGGCCAGTCCCGCGGCTCGGTGCCGAATGTTCCGCCGCGAGCCCAGGAAAGCCGTCCGGTCTGGAACAGCGGCCAGGTGATGCAACAGGCCTCGCCTCCGCCCCTGCCCCCGTCCTATGGTCAGCCTTACGGTGGCCAGCCCTATGGGGCGCCGCCCTCCGGAGGCGGCGGCTCCTTCCTCGGTACGGCTGCGGCGGCAGCCGCCGGCATGGTCGGCGGATCGTTGCTGCTCAACGGCATCCGTTCGATGATGGGCGGCCAGCGTCACGGCTTCGGCGATACCACGACCGCCAAGGAAGGCACTGCGACCCAGGCGGCGACGTCATCCACGAATCCATGGAGCGATCAGTCCGACAGTCCAATGGCGCACGATCTCGGCGTTAACGACGTCGGCAGTGCCGCCGATCACGCCGACGACAGTTCGCACGCCGGACTCTACGACGAGGACATGAACGATCAGGCCATGAACGACGACAACCACGACGACATGGGTCTGGATTCCGACGACTTCGGCTACGACGACGGCGGCGACGACGGCACCAGCTACGCCTGAGCTTTTTCGCGCTCCGCCGCCATGCCCGGCTTGTCGGCGAAGCAGGCGGCGCCAGCTCACCGCGCCGCGAACAGCCGCATGGTCACTCCGGAAGCCCTGCTTTACGGAGCCCCTCGACGAAGGCGGCCAGGTCCTCGGTTCGGCGAAATGGTGCTAGATCTCCCAGAGTGGAGGTGCGCAAATCGGGATTGAATTCGCGTGCTCGCGCCATGCCTTTCTGTGCTGGCTCAAGGCGTCCCGCGAGTGCATTGCTGGCTGCGAATATGTAGATTGCCAGCTGGAAATCCGGATTGTTGCGCAACGATTTTTCGGCGCATGACGATGCCATGTCATAGCGGCCTGCGAGAAAATGAGCATACGCCATGGCTCCCTGTATGCTGAACGTAGACGGATCGAGCGGGCTCAGGCGCATGGCACGCGCAGCATGATCGAGTGCGAGGTCCGGCTCACCTCTCCAAACTCTCACCCAGGCGCTAAGATACCAAGCTTGCGCCAAGTTCGGATTGACCGCCAGTCCGCGATCCACGAAAGCCAGAGCATCGTCGAACTCACGGTCCACATAGGCGAGTACATACGCACCCATGCACAGCGCTACCGGATCATCTGCTCCCAGATGCACTCCTTTCCGGGCTAGCCGCGTAGCTTCGGCACTCTCCTGCACAGGATCGATCATCCAGCGACGCGCCTTGCGTTGGGTGTAGCACCACGCGGCCATGCCATAGGCGCACGCCAGATGGCGATCGAGCTGGATCGCCTTGGAAAAGAGTTGGAGCGACTCGATGTTCGCATCCCTGGTCCACCGACGAGCGCGCGACAACCCACGCAGGTAATAGTCGTATGCATCTAGATTCTCGGTCGGCTTGCGCCTGGCTCGCTTGATTTCCTCACGCTGCAGCATGGGGGCGATTGTACCCACGACGCTGGAAGTCACTTGGTCCTGTAGATCGAAGACATCTTCGAGCGCACCATCAAAACGGTCTGCCCAGAGATGTGCTCCCGTTTCAGTATCGATAAGCTGACCTGCGATACGAATGCGATTCCCGGCCTTGCGCACGCTACCTTCAAGCACATAGCGAATCCCAAGCTCCCGCCCGACGTGCCTCACGTCTACGGGCCGGCCCTTGTAAGTGAAACTCGAACCACGGTCGATTACAAACAGCCAACGAAAGCGCGACAGCGCCATCGTGATATCCTCCACGATGCCATCTGCAAAATACTCCTGCTCGGGATCTGCACTGAGGTTCTGGAACGGAAGCACGGCAATTGATGGCTTATCGGGGAGCGCTAGCGTAGGTCTTGGTTTTGCCGCTGCAACCCGATCCAGGACTTTGAAAATGTGGATTGGTCGTGCAATGTTCTTAAGGCGCTGCTCGCCCAGATCGACGAACTCGACAGCGATCTTTCCCAGAACCTGATCGTGGGCCGACGACGAGATGCAGATACCGCCAGGTTCTGCGATGCTTTCAAGCCGTGCCGCAATATTTACGCCATCTCCAAAGATGTCATGCGGCTCGATAATTACGTCGCCGATATTGATGCCCACACGGAAAACAATGCGCCTGTCTTCCGCCTCATCGGTTGTAAGTTCATGAATGCGGGTCTGGAACTGCATTGCGGCTCGAAGCGCTCCGACCGCGCTCGGAAACTCCGCCAAGAACCCGTCCCCGGTGTTCTTCACGATCCGGCCGCCGTGCTCGGCTATAGCCGGTTGGACGGCTTCCACCAGGAGCGCGGTTAGCCTGGCGTGTGTAGCCTCTTCGTCGCTATGCATGAGGCGCGAATAGCCAGCGACGTCGGCAGCCAATATCGCCGCCAACCTGCGCTCGACCCGGACTGGCCGCTCTTGTACCATCGCGTGCAATCCAACCCTGGTGCGATTGTACGACGGATCAGATGGGATGCCCATCCAGGCTGGTGTCTGTTATTGGCCCTTAGCGGACATGCTCTCGTGTCTCTGCGACGTCTGCTTCTGCGGATAAGGCGGACATCCTTACGCCGCTTCCGTACGGGCGGATTTATGAGTACATGCCCCAGTTATCTCTGCAA
>Ga0306926_10001973_pt1 | contig 20651 bp, 16 predicted proteins | sample flu12Cox44000178_FD_203759 | JGI IMG/M metagenome (GOLD analysis project Ga0306926, IMG submission 203759) | Lab enrichment of tropical soil microbial communities from Luquillo Experimental Forest, Puerto Rico - flux8day.12C.oxic.44.000.178 (v2)... | ecosystem: Environmental > Terrestrial >...
AACCCTGCTCGCGGGCCGAATGGGGGAGGTTCTCTGTGCGTGGGCTTTTCGTCGATAGTAAAATTCCCGCTGCTTGCGGAGATACGTTTCTCTAAGTACACGTGCGACGAGAGCTGTTGGAAATGACCGCGAGCTTCAACATGAAGTTCGAGAAGTCGCTCATCTCTAAGGCTCGCAAAGTTGGCCAGATTAACGCACGCGGTAACGGTGGATGCCTCATCTGAGTCCTCTCGCACACACCCGATCGGGAAAGCGCCTATTCATCAGTTGACGAGGAGAAGCCGGCTGATCGGCGGTCGGTGTCCCCAATCGAGGCGTTAGAAGACCTCGCGGAATTGTGTGGCCGTGAGAGCGCGAAGACATTGGGGCTGAGTAATGATCTCTATTCGTTAGAAACGTGTAGTTTTCTAATCGGGAGCAGAGGGAAACAGCCTCGAGCCGCTTCCGTCCTAAAAAGCGACCCTGAGAGCAAGCTGGATGATCCGCGGGCTGGAGCTGAAGGACAGGACTCTGCCAAAATTCGCATCACCGATGTTGCTGATTGGGTTATCCCGATTTGCGTGATTGAGCAGGTTGAAAATGTCTGCGCGAAACTCTACTGACTTTGATTCGGAGAAGGGAAACCGCTTACTGATTGAGCAGTCAACATTGGTCTGTCTCGGCCCACGCAGCAGATTTCGACCGACATTCCCTATGTCAGTACCGAGATCGCGGGCTAACGCTGTTGGGTCCTGTGCGCTTGGGATCGGTTGCCCGGGTTGCACGATAGCTTCGGTGAATGCTGAAGGATTGAAATAATAGCCACTAGGGACGTGGCTCGTCGCCGTTGCAAGATTCGCACCGGATGCCCATGAAGGGCGAGCTCCTGCAAGCCCGTAGAGTGAACCACCGATGGGATCAAACGTATCCACCGGCAACCCCGACATGGCCGTTACAATCCCTGAAAGCTGCCAGTTGGAAAGAGCGAGTCGGCGAATTGTGGAAGCGTGAACAAACACAGGCTCCGGCAGTATCCAAACGGCGTTGAGTGAAAAGTAGTGGGTTCGATCAAAATCTGAGAGTCCTCTATTCGCATGGGGCCCGAACTGGCTTCCCCACATGGTCCCCGTATCCAGACCGCCTCCGCGATCGATCGTCCCGTCCGTGTTTGCGCCGCCTCCGGGATTGGAGGCGTTATCGATGGATCGCGAGAAGGTATAAGACGCAGAAAACTGCAGGCGCCGGGAGAAATTCCGGCTCAAGGTCGTTTGCAAGGAATGGTAGGTCGACTGTGCAGCCGATTCGTTCAAAGCAAAAAACGCTGTGCTGATTCCCTGGAGCGGAGCACGCAATGCGGCATTTTCGTTAGTGTTGTCGGTAATTGTCTGACCCGTGATGGCGTTAATGATCGGTCGATCTGGGCTCGCGATGCGCGCTTGATTGACGTTGACGGCTCGAAACAACTTCACGCCCCGCGAGCCCACATAACCCATTTGCAGCGTCGTCCTATCGCCAAACACGTATTGCACACTGGCATTGAACTGCTGCACGTAAGGCGTGCGAGCGTTACGATCGATCACATACGCTTCGATCGCATTTCCTGTCTCGACAAGGGGGAAACCGCTGTCGGGTGGGGCCGTCGCAAACGGAGCGCTGAAGGGTTGTCCTGAAGTGTCGGAGTCCTGAAAAAAAGGCGGAGCAAAGTAACCAAGTGCGAGATACGAGAACGAACTGCGCGAGTAAAAGACTCCATAGCCGCTACGCAACGCTAGGCGACCCGAACGCAGCGGGGACCAGGCAAGACCAATCCGGGCTCCGAAGTTGTTGGGATCCACGCTCTTGACGATTCGCTTTCCTACTCTTAGCACTCCGGGCAGGCTGTATTGAGGAGGACCATTACCTGCTTGCACAATGCCCATGGCGGGCGGCCCCACTGGATATCCGTTCGAGTCCACCTGCACGCGTGGTTGATACAACGCAGGGTCGAAACCGCCAATCCGGCCATGGGAATCGTAGGGCGGCAGGTCGAGTTCGTATCGCAGCCCCAGGTTCAAGGTGACCTTGGGAGATACTTTCCAGTCATCCTGAACGAACAGGTGATAGTTCTCGGCGATTGTGTCTCGATCCGTCAAGCCAGTGCCGAGATGGGCAAAACCACTGGTACCTAAGTATTGCGAGACGCCGGTATTACCAACAAGAAAATCCCGAAAGGTCGGAAAATCGATTTCTCCGTACGAAAAGACTGCTGCCCGTGCGTGCCATGCGGAGTGCTGGATTTCACCGCCAAGCCGGATGTCATGCTTCCCACGCTGCAAGGACAGAGTATCGGCGAACGAGAACAAGGATACATGCCCTGTGTAGGTGATGTCGGAGGTCCCGATCGATCCAGCTCCTTCATCTCGCCCCAGAAGGATTAACGGCAATCCGGGATACTGTGCGGCCGTCGACCGCTGCAGGCCAATCGACGAGTCCTGTAGAGATTCCTGAGGCACTTCGTCATGGCGGAGAAAGCTGTAACCGAAACGCGCTTCGTTCACGGTCACCGGGCTGAAGGTATGAATTCCCTGCACGGAGAGCACGCGGTTATCCACATTGATCTGCGTACCGAAGCCGGGCAGGCTCGAAGGCACGCCGAAGTTCGACCCAGAGAGCGCACTGAATAAGGGTGCGCGTGCAAAAAAGAATTTCGCACTCATCAGATCTCTTGGGCCCGGTCGGTACTCCAGATTGGTGTTGAACTGCTCCTCATGGTAGGTGGACAGTGCTGTGCCGGTCACCAGCCCATCTGATGTCTGAGGCGTGGGGATCAGAAACTGACCGTTGGGCAGTCTGAAGTTAAGAAGTTGCAGGGAAATCGGATCGATTGAGGCCACGTCGAAGGCACTCATCAGCGTCGCGGCCGAGCGATCGTCAGTTAAGCCGGGGGCGATGAGCAAATTCTTGTATAGGCTCTGATCCGTGGCGCCGTTGGCTTCCCGGGTTCCTTGGTAGGAAGCAAAGAAGAACGCACGATCCGTGCGCAAAGGTCCGCCTAAGGTAGCGCCGTAGACATTACGGCGCATCAGCGGTCGCGGATCCCCCGCAGACTTCAGATTGGCATCGTTGGCGTCCAGTATCTCGTTGCGAAGGTACTCGTAAGCGCTCCCATGCAGTTTGTTGCTGCCACTCTTCGTTATCACTTGCACGTTGCCGCCACCGCCTGCCACCGATGCATCGTAAAGCGACGTCTGAACGTTCACATCGCTGAGGGTTTCGGGTGCAGGAACTGCAACGTCGGCGAACACGTGCAGTACTACGTCTCCGGCGTCGATGCCATTAATCCGATAGCTGTTCTGATTCACTCGCAGCCCATTCACTGACACATTCGGTGAGTTGCGTCCGATCGCGTTGTTGTTGGTCAGGGGCGCACTCACACCCGGCGCGAGGGTGAGCAACTGCAGGAAATTAAGTGTCGGAAGCGGAAGGGCTTCCAGCGTTTGGGGGGCGAGCCTTGACGAGAGTTCGGCGCTATCGGTGCGCACCAGTGGTGGCACGTCCCCCACCGTCATCGTGACGTTCCCGGTGGCAACTTGCAACATAGCATTGACAGTTATAGTTTCAGCCGAGCCGACAATGACGTCCGCGAACTGTTCCGGCGTGAACCCCGCCGCCTGAATATTTACTTCGTAACGCGCCGAGGGAAGCTGCAGAACGGAGAAGTTGCCCGAGCCATCCGTTTGCACAGAACGCCTGTCGGCTGTCGCAGGATTCTCGATCGTGACGCTTGCTCCCGCGATAACGGCGCCTTGGGGGTCTTTCACCGTCCCACTGATGCGCCCGGTGGTCTGTGTCTGGGAGACTGCGCACATACCCATTGCAAGTAGCAGGCAACTGAAGACGATGGCCAGGCGGGTACTTTGCAATTAGCACCTTTTGCGATCTCAACAATGAAAATGCCGTGTCGAGCCCAGAATCAACAGATACTTCAGTGCAGTTATTGCGGCAGCCCCACGCGGCGGAGCAGATCCGCGAATCTGGGATCCGAGCGCAGCGGTTTCCAGTCCGGGTCTGCGTTGAGGGCGACCAAGAATCCGTCCCGTTCAACATAGCCCTTCTCCAACCACTTGAAGGCATTGTTCGTGTCGCCGAGGCGAGTGTAGACACCGGCCACCACCACGGGCGACGCACCTACGGTCTGCAGATTCTCCAAGTCCTTTGCCCACACCCTCAGCATAGCTTGTATTCCACCCTTCGCATACGCCCGACCAAGGGGACCCGCCAGTTCGGGGTGTCCATAACAAGCCACGGTCCGTTGAAGTTCCGGAACCGCATCGCGGTAGCGTCCAGTGTGCAAGTAAGCGTCAAATAGGTAAATATGGGCGTCTCCTCGGTTCGGGTGGAGGGCGACCACCCTCTGAGAAATTTCAACGACTCGAGCGTACTGCCCGCGGAGGTTGTAACCGTCCGCGAGATGATCGTTGTCAGGGTCGAGTTCCTGCGCACGCAGCTCCTCGCGATTTCCCTCCTCGAGGCGACCTCGTGTATCCAAAAACCAACCATAGAAATCGTGCGCCATTGCGCTATTGGGATCCGATTCAATTGCGCGCCGGAACTCCTGTTCGGCACCAGTGAAATCCCAGTCGTGAAGCTGCTTAAACCTCGCCATCCAAAGATGTGCTTCGGCAAGTTCGGGATCGAGAGCCAGTGCCTTATCGAGCGCGTCTTTTACGATGGCAACATCCTGCGGCATTGGCGAAACAAAATGAATGTGCGCTCTCGCCAGTCCCACATAAGCGCGAGCAAAGGTAGGGTCCTGACGGATGGCCTCCCGATAATACTCCGCCGCTTTGGAGCTCTCTTCAAAGCTGGAGCCCCCGCCGACACTGTCTTCGTAATACTTGCCTTTGAGGTAAGCTTCGAGAGTTGACTGATCTACTCGCCGAGGTTCTCTCAGCCGTTGCCGTTCGCCGGCCGTCGTCTCGAGCCGAATATGATCGGCAATGTCGCGCGCAACCGTGCTCTGCAAGGCAAGAGAGTCTTTGAAATCACGATCGTAACTTTGCGCCCAGAGGTGCGTTTCCTGTGGCGCATAAACCAACTGTGCGTTGACCCTTACCTGACCGCCAACTCGCTGCACCGATCCTTCCACTACTCCGTCCACACCGAGTTCCTGCGCAATTTCCGGCACGGTCTTTTTGGTGTCCTTGTACTTGTTCGTCGAAGTGTGAGAAATCACACGCACACTGCGGATCTGGGACAGAGAGGTGATCAACTCATCGGTCATCCCATCAGCAAAATAATCCTGGGATGGATCGCCAGAGAGATTCTTCAGCGGCAAGACGGCGAGGGAATGAATCTGAGGAACGCGGGTGCGAGCCCAGACCCGCTCGCGCAGGTCACCAACAGTCAGAGCCGCCACTAGGCCCATGACAGTCAAGGCACTTCCGATTCCGAGCGTCCAGATCAAATTTGTGCGCCTAGTTCGGACCCCACCCCTAACCGATTCCGCTGGCTGGGGCTCCAGTCGTGCATGAAAGCTGTTCACGGGGGTAACCGGCGTTATCAATCTGTACCCCCGCTTAGCAATGGTTTGAATTACCTGCGGTTCTTTCGCGTCATCTTTGAACACTTGCCGCAACTCGAAAATCGAGCGAGTGAGGACCCCTTCCCCGACAAAGGTGTCGGGCCAGACTGTTTGCAGGATTTGCTCTTTGGAAACGGGCTCGCCGGCGTGCTCGGCCAAACACACGAGCACTGACATCAACTTTGGCTCCAATTGAACCGTGGTGCTGTCGCAGGAAACAGTGTTTAGGCTGGGTTGGACCAGCCACGCGCCCAATCGGAAGTCCCCGTCCACGACCTCCCCCCTTAGCCAGCTGATCGGGGCGGATTATACCCCAGTTCAGGACCGCGAAAAATCTGTTCCATAACGAGAACCTAGGCGAAACCTAAGCTTTCCTTAAGGACTTCCTGTTGCCGAACGCACATCTTCGGGCGAAGTGGCGCTTGGGCACACGAACACATCGGAAGATGTGCCGTTCGCCTATTCGAGACCCGAAAATCAAATGCTCGAATTACCCAGATCAGGAGGAGCTCTCTATGTATAGAAGGACATTAGCCGCATTATTGATGGGGTTAAGTTTGAGTGCCATGGCACTCGCCGCCCCGAAATGTAGTCCCTTCACGGTGGCTGGATCTTATGTTCGTCAGGTACCGCCGTACATCGATCAACTCACGCTGGGCATCGATGGTACAGTGTATGCGTTTTCGAGCGCGGCATTTCACTTGATTCTTGAGGGAACTTCGATTCCGGGGATTGGCAGTTGGACTTGTCTCAAGGACGACACGGTACTGGTAACGACCATTGATTCTGGGTACCTCAACAATTTCGGCGACATTCCCCAGCCGGGCCTGCCATTGGACATCTACATTTCTGACAATTTCAGAGTTACACGCAAGTTTTCTGTTCTAGATGGCAACACGCTCCAAGAGACAGAACGGATTGTTACGCGCGTTTCTTTGTCAGATGATCCATTTGGTCCTGGAGTGCTTGGTGGCAGTTCTTGCATGCCGTCGGGAAAGCCTTGTGCTGCAGCTCCATATAGGAGGATTAAACCTCAAGTCGCAGATATACCCTGAGCAACGTGCTTCCCAGCGGGCCCGAGCTTGTTGCTCAGTCCATAGATTGGCATCTCTGCATTCCCTGGTGCTCTCAAGTGTGACTTCCGTCGGCTGAGTCGGGCGTTTCAGCCGATGATCTCGCCTATGACCTCAGCCAGCTACAGGGAAAAAGCGGAACTGCCAAGGCTAAAGACCAGCTGTTTGGCGTTACAAGTCCCGGCAAAAGACCGCCGGGAACCTTCTTCTCCGGAATTCGTAGTGCGTTTGCTTTCTTCATAGGAGTGTACGATGAAGTCTTGTCGTCCGATAGTGGTTCTTCTTCTCCCATTCATGCTTCTTACTGTGGGCTGCGGCGGCGGGTCAAGTTCTCCGCCCCCGCCTTCACTGTCCATTGCTACAACATCGTTGGCAAACGGAACGGTCTTGTTTCCTTATAGCCAGACGATTCAGGCACAGGGTGGGGTTGCGCCGTTTACATGGGCCGTAAGCTCGGGAACCCTACCTCCCGGCATATCCCTGCTCAACGGGTTGGGAAATTCAGCAACCGTGTCCGGCATGCCCAACACTGCTCAAGCAAGCGTAGATTTTGCGATACAGGTTGCGGACGCGAAACAGCAAATAGCAAGCAAGTCGTACACGATCGCCATCAACAGCACAGGTTCCGCTGCTTTACAGGAAGTTCAGGGGGTACAAGTTCCGGCGGGTACTTTGGAGATTCAAGGGTTGAGTGCTGGAGCATTCAATCCTCAGTACTGGCAGAAGAACACCCTGAACTGGGTCCCGGACGTCCGCGAGCCCATGTTTGCGGCACAGCAGACGGGCCCCTATCAGAACATCTACGCGCCTTGGCCGCTGGAGCAGCCTGGGGGTTGGCGCTTGTTTTACGGGGGTTGGGACGGTCAGGACGTTCCGTTCGATCAAATTTATAGTGTTACCACCACTGACTTTCTCAGCTTTCTCAATCGTGATCACATTATTGCCAATGGAGCATTCCTAAATGTGAACAATGTGAACGTGCAGCAACTCCCGGACGGATCAATGCACATGATCTGCACAGGCGGCCAGGCGGCGGATTCGTTTACCAAGCCGGTTTACTTCTCAAGTCCGGATGGAATTACTTGGAACAACAATCCGGAACCATATCCAGCACAAATCACCGATGTCATAGGTATCGAGGGGTATGCAGGATTTAGCACAGGGAACTTCAACGGTGCCAATGTACTCATACGGGACAACGGAACCTGGGCGCTATATTTCAAGGACTGGAACGATTTTGGCACGACCTACCGCGCCACAGCTGTTAATTTGCCGAACTTCCAACTACAGGGTGTGGCTCTCAAATCGGACCATTTAGTTAACGACGTGAAGAAATTTGTCGTAAACGGTACCAACTGGTACTTGATGGGACTTCACTTCAATGCGCAGTCTCTGTGGTACAGCATCTCCAACGACGGCGCAAGCTTCCTTCCAGAAAAGTCGCTCTTCAACAACGTTTCTGTGCAAGATCAATACATTGTTGCGCTCGGTTTTGTGACGAAGGGCAGTAAATTGTTGGGCGTACTCTATGGGGCGAGCGCCGTTCAAAGTCTCGATCAAAATGAGATTTTCGGACGATGGCTGCAAAAAAGAGTGCTGCTAACGGCCTCCAGCGGGGATGAAAGTTCTGCGCAAGGCGGGTACGGTCCTGATCGACAATGGTTTCAACTCTCTGGCTTAGGAACTCTGCACGGGACGATCTCCATTTACGCCGAGGACGGCGTCACGCCGCTTGCAAGCGGTACCGTCGATCTCGCCGCAGGTAAGTCCTATCGACTTACGATCAGCTAACCGCTGAGGCTCAGCAAAGAAATCCCGATCCTTAACCCGCAAAGGATGACGCCCCTCACATGGTTTGATCGCTTCCAGGACCAAAACATGCTGCTTAGCCTGCTTATTAGCGCACGAGTTCCGCGAGCGCCAGCCAATGCCTCGGATGCGGTCGACGTCGGCCAGCACGAATGTCGGCGGCATATGATTGGCAAACGCCGAGCGTGGATGACAGTGTGGAGATGGTAACAGACAAGAGTCGAGGTTGTATCTCGCTCATATACGTTTTCTCGTCGGGCCAAGCCGGTTTCGGCAGACAGCGCCATGCCCGCTTTGCGGTTTCGTGTCTTGTTTGGCTGGCAGAGCGCTTCGCTTGCGATGCTTGAGTTCTGGCCACGACTCGTCCGCGTTTAGCGAGCTCAATCAACTTCTCCCCAGAAACTTTGCGCCCGCAGGGTTGGCAGAGCCGTCGTTCATGCGTGGTAGCCCCGCAACCGGGGCAAACCTTCGGGGGAGGAGGTGTTGATGCCGTTCTCAAAATGAACACCTTCCCCCTGCCTTCACTCCTCCGACGATGCGTCAGACGTGTCGGGAGCGGCTGTTCACCTGCCTTCTTTCTTTGACTCCAGATCGCTTGTGCGACCCACTCTGCAACGGGAGCCACGGCGCGCGCCCAGATCGGAGCTGTCTCGGATAGCTTTTCAGTAAGTGAGGCCATCAACCTCGTGTTCCCATTCCGTTGCTCGAAAAACCATTCTCGCTTGAGCGGTTGTGTAGTAATCCAGTCCAACAGATAGGTATCCACAACCGGCCTGGCAGGTTCAAGCACATCAAATGCTAAGGAATCGCGACCGGCAGCATCTGCATGCAGAACACCAAGCCCAGGGTCCAATCCCAGCGCAGTCACAGCAAGGCGAGCCTCAGACTCCAGCACCGCGTACAGGTAGTTCAACATTGCGTTCGCAGGATTGGCAGCCAATCTGGGCGATCCGGATAACGGCGAAATGCGACCGTTGAATTGGCACCAATGATCGGGGACCCGTCGCAAGTCGCTCTTCGGAAAATTGATGGGAAGAGTTCGCCAGGCGGACCAGTATGCCAACGCCGCTTGCGATTCGATCAAGCAAATGGTAGTGATGCTGTTGGCGGTGGGCAGCTCAACCTTGAATTGTGCGATAGCGTCAGCGGTCGCGGAATCGAGCAACTTGTTCCGTGCGAGTTGCTCCTGCCCGTCGAGCTTTTGGCGGATCAGTTCCCGCGCGATCCGCAACGCAGCCCCGGACGCATGCGCTAGTGCCTGGGCACGGCGCAATCGAGCATCAGAGGGGTGGACAGGTCCAGTCGTTGCGAGAACTTTCCCGTCTCGTTCAAGCATTGTGAACCCAATGCCCTGGTCACTCAGCCAGCGCACGGCGGACAGGGACAAAAAACCGTTAGGGCCGACCACAACGAGACGCCGCAAGCGATGGCCGATACGGGCAAGGCGGTAGTGCCTACAATTGCCATCGATGCCCTCCTTGAGGACTAGATGGCCACGGTTTACGTGAATTTGAATGTTGTAACCGCAAAGCACAATCACACCGCTGTGCGGAGCAACGGATTTGTAAGACTGTGGAGGTTGAGGTAGAACCGTGTCAGCTGCCATGGAGCGATGCCTCCGTGGTGGTCAGGAGCGCGTTCGGTGTTAGCGCACCGGCGCGTTCCGCTTTCTATTATTTTTTAATAGCCTCACTTCGCTTCATTCGAGGAAGGCGTCCTTCCAAGATGAACGTTCGAAAGTCTTGAGCTGAAACACCGAACGTCTCCCGGATTAGTTGATTCAAACGATGAACATGAAATTCCCCTGCATTGGGATTTTTCAGATATCTTTCAACTCTGTCATAGGCTCGGCGAGCCTCGCTACGCCGTGCTTCGAGTTTAGATTTTGGAAAATGGGAGTCGCCGATCTCCTTCCAGGACTTCTTGTCCCTTGCCTTGGCAAGCCAGACTTCGAGGTCGACTGGGCGTTCTGCTATTGCCGACTTCTCCCAATCTGCTCCATACCTAGCGCGACGCAACTCATGCTCTACCCATCGAATCTCATCTTCCTTAGACCAGCGCATCCTGCCCTCCAGAGTGTGTCGCGCTAGATGATGTAGTTCGACATCCTGTGTCGTTTCGTAATCGACCATCCGACACACCTATTGTCTTTCTTTCCTCTGTGAGCGTCAATAGAGAGTCAATAGAGGAAGGAGCAAAGGCTATGTCTGCAAAGCTAATGCCTGGGATGACGCTCGAGCAGCACATTAAGGGTACACGTCGTGCAATCGAGTCTCTGCGATCAAAAGGAAAAGGCCCTACTTGGTTGATCCCGTCGCTTCGGGAGCGATTGCGTCAGTTAGTAGCCGAGAGGAAGCACCGACAAAAGAGCAAAAGGTAGTGACACATGGCGCGCAAACGAATGCGCCGCCCTGGGTCAGCTTCTGCGAAAAGCTCCAGGAACGGCGCTAGACAATCATCGAAACCTGCTCGCAGTTTAGCACGGCTCCCTGCTTCCAAGCCGTTCAAGCTGCAGGACCTCCTTCCGCGTCAACTCCAGGACTACGAAAACTCCCTGGCCGTCCTGGCAGCTGGTAGGCGTGGCTATGCATTCGGGTTCGATGCCGAAGGTCGATTCACCCGGATCCCGGTGCGTGGAGTTCGTCACGCAGCGCGGATCATCGGGATTCCGTTTCACAAGGTCGAACGCTACATCGGTTCACAACTCTTCCGAGACCGCAAGGGACGTATTCAGGTAACTCCAGCCGACCGCCTGCCGCGCAGGATGCTGATCCCCGCTGCCCTGGGTGACGAACCCATCGTGGTGCGCGGTTCGCGCAAGGCGACGCTCTTGGTGGCGTACCGGCTTGCTGTCTTGAGCGGCGATGAAAGTGAACTACAGAAATTCAAAGGTAAGAAGGTCGCCGGATACGAACTCATCACGGACATTAGAACGATTCAAGCCTTGCTAGATGCGGGCGCTATTGACCCGGCTGAGATGTATGTAGCAGCACAGGCAGGGGGCGCTCGGTGACTGCCGAACCAGCCAAAGCCGCGCTGCGCAGGGCTCGTCGTGCCGCGCGACCACCGCGCGAAGTGTGTCCCTTCTGCATGGTTGACCACCATGTACTGGGTCGCAAACACGACTTTCAGTTCATGGTGCGGACTTGTCAATACCATCACGCCTTAACTCACGACGGGATGCTGGATGCAGGAATAAACCTTGAACCAATAGAGGACCCAGTGAGGCGTCAGGTGGAAATTCTGAAAATCGAGGCCTTCTACTACCGTCAGCAGGCCAACCACTTTCGCGATTGGGCCGATGCCAAGGACCGCCAGGCGGAGGCGCTTCTGAAATATCTGGAGGAGAACAGAAAATGAAACTGGATTTCTCTTGCCGTGTGCACACCGTCAATCCTTCGGACTTAATCCAAGAGGAACAAGATACGAAGAGTGATCAGCCCCGGATGGCACCGTCCGTGGTAGTTCTCGACGCTGAGACCAAGGAAACCCTGGGCCTGGAGTTTGAATTCGGTTGCAGTGCGTATTGCGAGTGGGTCAATGGAAGTCAGGTGGTACGCGAAGTGACAATCATTTACCGCGACGATTTAGAGCACAAGTATCAGCGCGTAATCCGCCGCTATGTCGATGCTCATCAAACACACCTCCTAGACCGTAGCCAGCCCTTGCTAAGGGCGAGAACTCGTACCGACTTCGTCAAGAACGTACTTTGGACCACGTTGCGGGCAGGAGGCGCGGTCGTCGCTCAGAACCTTGGTTTTGATATAAGCCGAATTTCAACCCACTACTCGGCGATGCACGATGGCAAGAGCTTCAAATTCTTTACCCTTGACTACCTCGATAAGAAGGCTGGGAAGCGCAAACCGAGCTCCGTCGTGCCAGCAATCGTCCGCACCGCCATCGATAGCAAAAAGAGCTTTTACGGACTTAAGTTCTCCTTCGCGCGTAAGGCGGACGGCAGGCCGGTCCTCAGTGAAGAAGAAATTGCGGAGTTTCGGAAATCCCGATTCATTGACGTTCGCACGGTAGCATTTGCAGAAACCAATGAGAGCCATTCGCTTGAAAGTCTGTGCCGTACCTTCCATGCGCCTCCAGAAATTGCCAAACTCAAGTATGTGCCAGGCTCGATCACTCCCGAGAAAATTCACTATTGCTATCGCGATGTAAAGGCCACATTGTGGGCTCTGAATACGCTCGCAGTCGAGTTTCTCCGTCATCCCATCGACCTGCCTATCGACAAGGCCTTCAGTCCCGTGTCGCTCGCTAAGAGCTACCTGGAGAAGATGAATATCACTCCACCCTCCAAATTCAACATTCCGCCTGAAATTCAGGCTGCGGCGATGGAGGCTTTCTACGCGGGTCGTGCGGAGACAAAAATCCGCAAATGGGAAATGCCGATCGTATACCTGGATTTCAGCTCGCAATATCCAAGTGTCTTCCAACTTCTTGCGGGTCAGGAGATCCTCATCGCGGAATCGTTGACGTTTGAAGAGTGTACGGCGGAAGCGCAGGCCTTCCTTGATCGACTGACGCTCGATGATCTTTTCGAACGTGATATTTGGCGCGAACAACTGCGCTTCTTCGCACAAGTAGTCCCCGATGGCGATATTCTGCCTGTGCGAGCGCCGTATAACGGAAAGACCCTAAACATCGCCTTCAACAACTTCATTTGCGATCAACCTGTCTTCTACGCCGGACCGGCTCTGGCCGCTGCCAAGATCCTCGGCAACGGTAAAACCCCCAAGGTGCTCAAGGCATTCCGAGTTGTGCCGGACAGAATTCAGAATGGCCTGAGGCCAGTGCTGCTGCGGGGAGAGGTAGAGATCGATCCGCTGAAATACGACATGGCACAAAAAGTGGTCGAAACCCGCTACCAAGTGAAGGAGTCGAACCGCACGCTAGCAAATTTCTTGAAGGTAATGGCCAATGGTGGAATGTTCTATGGCCTCTTCGCGGAGGTATCACCGGAGCGCGAGGACGAAGAAGTCAAGGCCCAAGTCTTCACCGGAAGTGAGACTTTCATCTCCACAACCAAAGATATCGAGAAGAAGGGAAACTGGTACTGCCCGATTTTGGCTAGCCTGATAGTCGGTGGCGGACATTTGCTGCTTGCCATGGCAGAGCGCGTGGTCCGGGACGCAGGCGGCTGCCACGTGCTGATGGACACCGATAGCATCGCGGTCGTGAGCAGCGAGCACGGCGGGCTCGTTTCATGCCCGGGAGGACCTCATCGTATGCCGGACGGACGCGAAGCGGTTAAGGCACTCACTTGGCAGGAAACGCTAGAAAAGGTGGTCGAACCTTTTGATCAGCTACATCCCTATGACCGCGATGCAGTGAAGGATCACTTCCTGAAGGTGGATGAGGTTAACCTCGGTCCCGATGGCCAACAGCGTCAATTGCACGCCTTCTCGATCTCATCAAAAAGATATGACCTCCATACGTACACAGCCGACGGCAGACGGGTCATCGTCAAGGTTAGCGCCCATGGGCTGGGCTACCTTATGCCGCCCTTCGACGATCCGCCAGAACTACGCAATATTGAGGGCCGCGAGGAGCACAAATGGATATATGAGGCGTGGCAGTGGATTCTTGCGCGGGAACTAGACGGTGAAGAGGCAGTGCAGCAATACCGCAAATCTTGGTTTGATTATCCCGCTATGATGCAGCTTACCGTTACTACACCACATGTGATCAAACATTTGAAGCATATGCCCTGGGCGCGACCGATGAACTTTATGAATGCGCCGATTGTTGCGCACGCCCTGCTTCCGTCCAGTGTTGAAGACCTTAGCCTAGTCGGACGATATGATCCCGACCATAACGCCTGGAGCGATGCCGTCTACTATGACCGGCACGACGGCACGCCTTATTACATCGGTGCCGAGCCCGGAAAAGTGCCTTATCGCAGTTATGGCAGCATTCTACAAAGCTATCGTCTGCATCCCGAAAGTAAGTTTCTCGGCCCAGACGGCGCACCCTACGGTCCGGATACGCAAGGATTACTCAAACGAATGACGGTCGAAGGCTGTGTTAAACATCCCCTTCGCAAGGAATCAAATCGCCGCTGGGCGGAAGGCAATGATCTCAGCTTGATCGAAGAGGATGAAGATGACGTAACCGGTAAGGTCTTCACACGGGATAGGAAACGAAGTCGCCACCATACCAAGCAGCCTCTCCCCACTGAAGCGCGGGAATGGCTGAAGACCCTGCCACTGAAGCTGGTCGCCAGAGAGCTTCATATTGACCGCAACAGTTTACGCAAGGGTCGGGATGGCAAGCCGTTAGCCCGGAACACGCGGAAGAAGCTCTTGCTGCTCTTCCGCATGATTAAAGGTGGAGTAGATCTCGCCGAAGCTCTTAACGCTATGAGGCTCCAAAAGCTCATGCAGATTCTCTGAAAATGAGGTGCACAGGAATGGCACTGAATTTCGGTGCTCCGGGGAGCTCCTGAGTCTTTCCCCACCGTAGCTGACGCGTCAACTCATGGATTTATGCCACTTTCTTGCATCAGCTGTGCATATCGCTCCTCATAGAGTTTCTTAACAGTGAATGTGGGCAACAAGGCATTCCACACCTCGTGAATGCGTTCATTGATGTGCGCCCCAGCATCGTCGAAATGAAAGTACGCTTGCAGCTCCGTGACGACGCCGATCAAAATACCGGCAGCCTGAGTTATGTGACTGCTCAGTCTTACCGGCTGAATCTCATCTAATTTTGGTCTTTGTTCATGTGGCAGCATATCGACGATGTAATGCGCTGCCGTTTCCAACAGTCCATCAAAAGTCGCATGGGCCAACGCAGAATATTCCCGCCACGGGCCGTAATTCAACAGCTTTAGGGCTTGCTGATGTGGCGAAAACGTTCCACCCGATTGCAGAGCTTTTACATAGCGCCCGAGCGTCGGCCACTGACTCGCCAGTAATACTTCCGATTCTCTGAAACCGTGCTCCCGCATGTCCTGCCTAAGAAATGCACGCCCCCGTGCAATCCACTCGTCCCATTCTGGCCGCCCTCCGTACCTAGCGGCGTCATCGTTGAAGGCGGTGAGCTTAGCCTTGTATCCACTGCTACGAAATTCGGCACCCTTAACAGCCGGATTTTGCAGGATCGACGTAATGTTGTAGAAGCAGTCGATCATGTTACGAATCAACGGAAGCATGACGACGGAATATTGTTTCCTGTAGTGAGGATCGTTTTCCACGCGGTCATCAGCATTGAGATAGAAAAATAAGTTGTAGGTATAGATCATCTGCCGGAGCATCACGTGCAGATCAACTGACACGTAGCCAGGTGTCGCGCCCAAAATTTTAGGTGCCTCTCGCCTGAGTTTTTGGGCGATCACTTCGGCGAGTGTTTCTAGTTTTCTTTGGAACGTCGATGCGTCGAGGTCAGTGGCCATCTGGGATGCTAGTGTAATTCAGCCTGCTCAGGTACCCCGTTCTTCCGGCTCTTCGCAAGACCGGTTGGCCCAACGGTCGCCAAATCGTACGGGTATTCAGTTCCGGTTGTGGATTGTGCGCTTTGTGTAGGCGCTGATGCTCTGACTCCCCGCCGGACATTGACCAGTTACCTGTCCACGCCCACCCTCGGCCCAGTTGCATGAAACGATACAATGTTTTTTCTGAGGAACATTTCTCGGATCCCGCATTTGACGCGGGTTAGGTACGGAGTCGCCTTTTATGCCCTACAAAGATCGAGAAACGTATCTCCGCAAGCAGCGGGAATTTTACTATCGACGAAAAGCCCACGCACAGAGAACCTCCCCCATTCGGCCAGCGAGCAGGGTTAGTCATACTTTAATTCCCTTAACCCGGCTAACCCCGCAAGTTGCAGCGCAAGAGGAGCGTGCTTCCGTTTTTACGCCCGATCCGAACCGCGGTATCGCCTTGCGCTTCCAGCCAGCCGCAAAAGAGAAGTTCCAAGTCGATGATTGTGGCAACGCGTGGCGAATCGTAAGGCCCGACGAATCCTAATTAGGCGCTTTTCTTTCGCGTTCGTCCGCACGCCGCCTGCCGCACGTCTCATCCGCCCCAGGGTGGGGGGCCATGCGCCCCAAACGCGCGCGCCGCTCGTCAGGGGATCGGATCTCCCGTTATCCGCGCGATTGCACACAAAATGGTGCATGAAGGGGGTGGGGGGTGCGCAATCTAGGCCAATTATGCTAACCCCGTCAATGCGGCGGCGGGTAGGATGTGGCTACGGGAAAAACGGCTCCACATAACCAAGTAGTAAACTTTTTGGCTTTGCGGAGCATGGTCCCCCCACCATGGACGGATGAGGATGGGGCGCGGGCGGGGCGCGGGATGAGTGGAGCGCGGGGGCGTGCGGACGGGCGACTCTCCGAGCGTGCGCGTTGCATGCTGGATGGGCGTGGGGATCGGGCGCGGCGGGCGGGCGCCGGCGGGGAGCGGGGCGAGAGCACGTGCGGCAGGCAGGGCGGATCACTGGCTGTCGCTTTTAGAAGTTCTCAACTTTTACTGCAGCTTCGCGTACTCGGCCCTGGCTTCTTTCAGGACGGGGATGTCGGGATGCACTCAGCGCCATTTCAGGTGGGCAGGCGCATCTTCTTCAGGAACGCGGCGTAGCGCGGGTCGTGCTCCAGGCTCTTCAGCAGCGGGTCGCCTTTCAGTTCCGCGAACCCGCTGTCGCGCTGGGCGTAGGCACGCTCCAGCCACTCAAACGCCTTGTCAGACTCCCCACGGAAGGCGTACACCTCGGCAATCTGGAAGGCACTTTCCGCGTGGTACTTCGAGACTAATTCCGCTAGGGCCGCATCTGATTCCTTCTCGCGTCCTAGGGCGTGATACACCAGCGCTAGCCCTTGCAGGCGCCAGGAAGTGTCCGACTCCCGCTCGATTTCGGCCAAGGCTTCCTGCGGATGGGACTCCGCCAGATAGACTCTACCGAGGAAGCTATGTGCAACAGGGCCTTCCGGGTTAAGTTCCAGAACCCTCTTGAAAGCCACCACTGCTTCATCCAGCCGACCGGAGCGGTAAGCGTAGAGACCAATATTGTTCTGAGTCGACGCGCTAAGTGGGTCTAGTTCCGCTGCCCGACGGTCCAGAGACAGAGCCTCTTCAAAGCGGCCCAGCGTGGCAGCAAGAGTGGCAGCGCCCCGTATAACCATCGCATTTCCAGGTTCCAGAGCGAGCGCCCGCTGTAAGGAGGCGTCCGCTCCCACCCAATCCCAGTCGTAGTTGTTCTTGATGTATCCCATAGCCAAATGGGCCTCTGCTAGGTTCGGATCGAGCGCCAGAGCGCGCTCCGCCGCTTCACGCGCCTTCGGAAACCCTACGTCCACAGGAAGGTAGCCCGCGTTCGCCTGACGGCTGCGGGCCCTGGACAACTCCGCCCATGCCAGAGCGTAGCCCGGATCAAGTTTGACGGCCTGTTCGTAGTAGCTGATGGCCTTTTCCATGTTCGCTTTGTCGCGCCGCTCAAGAAAGTACCGCCCCTGCAGGTAGGCGTTGTACGCGTCGGTGTTTTTCTGCTGAGGGGAATCGGCAGCAGTGCTGGCTCCCAGCAGCGCGACTTTCAACGAGGATGCAACCGAACGCGCAATCTCATCCTGAACCGCGAAAACGTCTTTCAAATCGCGGTCGTAGGTTTCCGACCACAGGTGAAAACCATCGGCAGCCTTGATGAGCTGCGCCGTGATCCGCACTCGGTTGCCCTCCTTGCGTACGCTCCCCTCAAGGATGGCGCTCACGTTCAGTTTCTCGCCCACGCTGCGCAAGTCCTCGGTCTTGCCTTTGAACTGGAATGAAGATGTACGTGCTGCTACCCGCAGTCCCGGAATCTTGGCCAGGTTATTGAGTAACTCCTCGGAAAGGCCGTCGGAAAAATACTCCTGCTCCTTGTCTGAACTCATGTTGACGAAGGGAAGCACAGCGATGGAAGGTGTGCCCGATTGCGCTACACTACCTCCAGCACCTCGCCCTCCGCGCCCCAGCCAGAACGCGGCAGCCAGCGCCGCTATGAGCACAACGCCTGCCGGAATAAGAATTTTCCAGCGTTTGCCGCTCGGGATCGTCGCAGAGACCGACGGCGGAGCACCGACTGATGAAGAAGACGAAACCGTCGCCGGAACTGAACCCGAAGGCGGAGGTGGGGTCACGGAAGGTGCCGACTGCGCGGGCTGCGGTGCCGCAGCAACCGCGCCCGAACTGGCAGGCACGTTCGTTACGGAGCTTGCCGCTGCCGTGAATCCGCTCTGCGTGTCCCGCTTGAGCCGCTGCAGGTCGGTCCGCACGTCAGCCGCATGCTGATAGCGCAGATTACGGTCTTTCTCTAGAGCCTTGTTGATGATTCGCTCCAGTTCAGGCGGGAGGTCCGGGTTCAACCGCACTGGAGGCACCGGAGCGCTGTCCAGTATGGCTTTGAAGATGAGTCCGGTTGTCTCGCCGCGGAATGCCAGCGTGCCCGTCGTCATTTCATACAGCACTGCGCCAAAGGAGAATAGGTCGGTGCGCGCGTCCAGTTCCTTGCCCTTAACCTGTTCCGGAGACATGTAGGCGACCGTGCCCAGGACCGAGCCGGGGCTCGTCAAGTGTTCTTCGCTCGCCGCCGTGGCTGCCGTGGCATCCGAACTGGCTCTCGCACCCACCACCTTGGCCAGCCCAAAGTCCAGCACCTTCGCCTGCCCGCGCTTGGTTATGAAGATGTTCGCCGGCTTGATGTCGCGGTGAACGATCCCTTCGGTATGAGCGGCATCGAGCGCGTCGGCGACCTGGATGGCGATGTCGAGCACTGTCTCAGTGTCGAGCGGCTTTCCCGTGATGCGGTGCTTCAGCGTAACGCCATCGAGGAATTGCATGGCGATAAACGGTTGACCATCGTGCTCCCCGATTTCGTGCACCATGCAAATGTTGGGATGATCGAGTGCCGAGGCGGATTGGGCTTCACGCCGGAAGCGTTCGAGGGTCTGCTGGTCCTGGGCCATGCCCTCAGGCAGGAATTTCAGGGCAACAAAACGATGCAGCCGGGTGTCCTCAACCTTGTAAACCACACCCATCCCGCCACCACCCAGCTTCTCGACGACGCGGTAGTGCGAGATGGTCTGACCGATCACTGGCGCGGAATCTTACTTCGGCACGAGATGCAAGTCAATGAAAGCAGAGAATTTGAGAGCGCCATGAAAAGTCTTCATTCCGTGCCCATCCGGACTACAATTCGCAGCATGCACGGCAAACCACAACTGAAGCAGATCTCCGCCGGCATCTACAAGTGCACCGCGTGCGACTTCAAAATCCTAACGAAACGTCCGCGCGGTCTGAGTGGCAAAGAATGGAAGGAGCACTTGGAGAACCGGCTGGCGATGCGCGTTGCGGAGTCGCACAAAGCCGCCTGAGAGAACGGGGACCGAAGGCTAGCTAGCCCGCGCAAGCACCGCCCACAGCTGCTGCTTTTGCTTTAGCTGTTCCTCTCGCAGCCGCACCTTCAATTTTTCCACCTTGCGGTCCTCAGATTTTCTATCGATTTGTCGCGCGGTCATTTCAATTGCGTGGGATTTTGGCTGGATCATGCAACAAGTCTAGGAGCCGGGCCGGAAAGGCGTCAAGCGGTCGAGGGGATAGGAGGTAGAGCGATCTGAAACCGGTCCCCATAGTAACTATTAAGAATAATTATCCCTTTGACACATGTTATCTTTTCTTAGATGATGGATGCGAACGAGGTTGGCGATGAATCTCTACGCTCTGACGCGGCGGTTCCCCACGGAAAAAGATGCACTGGATCACCTGGTCAGGACGCGCTGGCCGAAGGGAGTTCGCTGCCTGGCTTGCAATCACGGCAAGTGCTGGCAGATCGAATCCACGAACAAGACTGGCGGCCCGCGGCGTTTGTTTCAGTGCGCTTCCTGCAAGTTCCAGTTCAGTGCCACGACCGGCACTCGGTTCCACGATTCCCACCTTCCTCTGACCAAATGGTTCGCCGCGGTCTCTTTGATGAGCGATGCCAAGAAGGGCATTTCAGCCAGCCAGCTCGGCCGCCACATTGGCATGACCTATAAGACGGCATGGTATGTGGCACACCGGATCCGCGAAGCCATGCGGGAAGCCAAAGACATTCAGCTGGGAGATCCCGACACCACCGTGGAAATCGACGAAGCCTACATCGGAGGCGGCCTTCGCCATCACGGTTCCAAGGTGGCCCAAGCATCTAAAACCATGGTGATTGGAATGGCCGAACGCAACGGGCGAGTTCACCTGGAGTCGATGTCCAAT
>Ga0306926_10001974_pt1 | contig 20646 bp, 19 predicted proteins | sample flu12Cox44000178_FD_203759 | JGI IMG/M metagenome (GOLD analysis project Ga0306926, IMG submission 203759) | Lab enrichment of tropical soil microbial communities from Luquillo Experimental Forest, Puerto Rico - flux8day.12C.oxic.44.000.178 (v2)... | ecosystem: Environmental > Terrestrial >...
TGGCGAGGCCGAGCCGCTCTATCGTCGGTCTATCGAGATCGGTGAAAGGGTTCTGGGCAAGGGTCATCCCGACGTTGCTACTGGTTACAGCAATCTCGCCAATCTGCTTCGGGACCAGGGCAAGTATGGCGAGGCCGAGCCGCTCTATCGTCGGGCCATCGAGATCGGCGAAAAGGTCCTCGGCAAGGATCATCCTAACGTTGCAGGGGGCTACAGCAACCTGGCCAATCAGCTTCGCGACCAGGGCAAGTATGACCAGGCCGAGCCACTCTATCGTCGGGCGATGGAAATAGTCGAAACTAAACTTGGTTTGGACCATCCAAACACTATTCTAGTGAGAAAAAACTACGCTCGTCTACAAGAGCTAAGGAAACAGAATGCCGGAAATGCCGCGCGGTAAGCCGGATTAAGTCGGATCAGCAAGATGCGGCTTCATACTCCCGCGTGCCTTGATGAAATCAATAAGATTGATCTCGCTCGATTGAAATTCGGCATCAGTTAGCCGACCGCGCGGCGACGTTCATCTGTGCGCCTTCGATCTGGTCGAGATCGACGGGCGCGATCTGCGCCTGGAGCCGCTAGCAGTACGCCGGAGACTTCTGGCCCGGCTGGTGCGCAAGCCGCGATCGGGGCTGGTGCTCAATGAGCAATTCGAGCAGGATGGGCCGCTGCTCTGCGAGCACGCCTGTGCCCTGGGTTGTGAGGGGATCGTGTCCAAGCGCAAGAGGGTCGCGCTGCCGCTCAGGCCGGTCACGCGACTGGCTGAAGACCAAGAACCCGGCGGCACCGGCGGTCACGCGCAAGGCTACGGAAGACTGGGGGAAGGGAAGGTGGCGGTGATCGCCCGCCTCATGCCGACCGGCTACGACCTGGTTGCGCCGATCCGCAGCCTATTGGGGGGAGGTTTGACAGTCGCTGGAAAAGCCTTTTGATCCCAATGCGCGTGAATGCGCCCCTTTGACAGCGCAAGTGCCTGAAATTACTTCCGTGGTACGTTCCTGTCTGGGTCATTCCAGCGAAGGGAGCCGCCCGGTTGCCGAACCGCCGCTCACGCAACGTCGCCAAGCCCAGCGTCGCCGTCATCGGCGCCGGCGTGATCGGGTTGGGGCTGGCCTGGCGGCTTGCCGCGCGCGGCGCGCAGCTTTGCGTGTTCGACAAGGGCGCTGCCGGCGCGGGTGCTACTCACGCGGCCGCGGGCATGCTGGCCGCCTGCGCGGAAGCCGAGCCGGGCGAGGAACTGCTGGTCGCGCTCGGTCGCGAAAGCCAGGCGCGCTGGCCCGCCTTCGCCGCGGAGTTGGAACGGGCGTCCGGCATCGACGTGGAGCTGCGCCGGGAAGGAACGCTGGTCGTCGCGCTGACCGCGGACGACCAGGCGCGGCTCCATCATCAGCTGATCTTTCAGCACAAGCTCGGGCTGCCGCTGCAATGGATCTCGGCGGCGGAGACGCGCAGGCGCGAGCCGCATCTTGCCGGCAAGCTTTCCGGCGCGGTGTTCAGCCCGCAGGATCATCAGGTCGACAACCGCAAGCTCGCCGCCGCGCTGCGCATCGCCGCGCAGGCAGCGGGCGCGATGATCTGCGAGCATCGGCCGGTGCGCGCGATTTCCGCAAACGGCGGGCGCGTCGACGGCATCGTGCTCGCCGACGACACCAAGGTCGCGGCCGACGTCGTCGTGCTCGCGGCCGGCGCGTGGTCGCGCAGCATCGAAGGCCTGCCGCCCGAGCTGCGGCCGCCGGTGCGGCCGATCAAAGGCCAGATGCTCGCGTTGCGCATGGATGCGGCCGCGCCGCTTTTAACTCACGTGGTCTGGGCGCCGGGCGCCTATCTGGTGCCGCGCCGCGACGGGCGCCTGCTGGTCGGCGGAACCGTCGAGGAAAAAGGGTACGACGCGGCGCTCACCGCGGGCGGCATGCTGATGCTGCTGGACGCGGCCTGGCGCGCGGTGCCGGCGGTCGAGGAGTTGCCGATTGCGGAAACATGGGTCGGCCATCGCCCGGGCAGCCGCGACGACGCGCCGATCCTCGGCCACGGGCCGCTCGACGGGCTGTTCTATGCCACCGGCCATCATCGCAACGGAATCCTGCTTGCGCCGATCACGGCCGACGCGATCGCGCGCCTCATCCTCGACGACGTGGCCGAGCCGCTGATCCGCCCGTTCGACATCGAACGTTTTGCGCCGCCACAGCAAGCCGCGGCGGAATGAAGGAGATCGCCATGACCGACGCTGCTGTGGAGGCGAACATCCGGGTCAACGGAAAGGACGAACCGCTCGGCGCCGCGACGCTTGCCGCGCTGCTCGCGGAGAAGGCGGTCGACGGCGGCAAGCGCGGAATCGCCGTTGCGCTCAACGGCGGGGTCATCCCGCGCGCCGCGTGGCCGGACACGCCGCTCAACCCCGGCGACAAGGTCGAGATCGTGCGCGTCCTGCAAGGCGGCTGAGGAGTTTGTTCGCGATGTCCGATCCCTTGATCATCGCCGGCCGCGAGTTGCGCTCGCGCCTGTTTCTCGGCACCGCCGGTTATCCGAACCGCCAGCTGATGCTCGATGCGATCGCGGCCAGCGGCACCGCGATGGTGACCGCCTCGATCCGGCGCATCAGCCTCGCCGGCGAAGACGAGAGTCTCATCGATCTCATTCCCAAGCACATCCATTTTCTTCCCAACACCGCCGGCTGCCAGACCGCGAAGGACGCGGTGCTCACGGCCGAGCTCGCGCGCGAGGCGCTCGCAACCGACTGGATCAAGCTCGAAGTGATCGGCGACCGCGAACTGCTTTATCCCGACACCGAGGAGTTGCTCCGCGCCACCGAGACGCTGGTGGCGAAGGGATTCACCGTGCTGCCGTATTGCACCGAGGATCCGGTGGTCTGCCGCAAGCTCGCCGACGTCGGCGCGGCGGCGGTGATGCCGCTCGGCTCGCCGATCGGCTCCGGGCTCGGCATCTCCAATCCGCATCTGATCGAGCTCATTTGCACGCGCTCGCCGGTGCCGGTGGTGCTCGATGCCGGCATCGGCACCGCCTCCGACGCCGCGCTCGCCATGGAGCTCGGCTGCGCCGCGGTGCTGCTCAACACCGCGGTGTCGAAGGCGCGCGATCCGGTGATGATGGCGAAAGGGATGCGCGCGGCGGTGGAGGCGGGGCGGCTGGCGCGGCTCGCCGGCCGCATCCCGAAGCTCGCCCATGCCGAACCCTCGAGCCCGCAATTCGGCCTCGTCGGCACGTGACGCCGATGCTCAGTTCTCACCCCGTCATGGCCGGGCTTGTCCCGGCCATCCACGTCTTCCTTTGCTGATGCCTCGAAAAGCAAGACGTGGATGCCCGGCCCGAGGCCGGGCATGACGGCGGAGAGGTGGTGCCAATTGGCATGAGGCTTCCCCACCCGCCGCTGCTGCTCGTCACGGATCGCCGACAAGCGCGGCTGCCGCTTGGCGATGTGGTGACGGCGGCGCTTGCCGCCGGCTGCCGCTGGGTCAGCGTGCGGGAGAAGGATCTTTCGCAGGACGAGCAGATCGCGCTGGTCGCGAAATTGCTGCCCGCGGCGCGGCGCCACGGCGCAACCTTGATGCTGCACGGCGATGCGGCGCTGGGGGAGGCCTGCGACGCCGACGGCGTCCATCTGCCGGCCGGGAGCGATCCGGTCGCGGCTCGCAAGCTGCTGGGAAGCGGCAAGCTCATCGGCGTTTCGATTCACACCGTCACCGAGGCCGAAGCGGTCGATCCGCGCGCCGTCGATTACGCGATCGCGGGACCCGCCTACGAGACGCCGAGCAAGCCGGGCTACGGACCGGAGATCGGGCGCAAGGGCCTGGCCGAGATCGCCGCTGCGGCGCGCGTCCCGGTCCTCGCCATCGGCGGGCTCAACGCGACGCGCGCCGCCGAAGTGCTCGCGGTCGGCCCGGCCGGCATCGCGGTGATGGGCAGCATCATGCGCGCCGCCGATCCCGGCCGCGAGATGCGGGCGCTGCTCGCGATCGTTTCTGCTGGCCCCAAAGCGGCGCGAGATTAGGCTGAGTCGTCATGCCCGGCTTTATGCCGAGCATCCACGTCTTGCTCGCTGCATGGCGGCGAAGAAAGACGTGGATGCGCGGGCCAAGCCCGCGCATGACGATGGAGAGGCCTGCGCGCTAGCTGGAGAGCTCGTCATGGCCGGGCTTGTCCCGGCCATCCACGTCTTCCTTGTGCTGCGAGAGATAAAGACGTGGATGCCCGCGCCAAGCGCGGGCATGACGATCAGTTCGGCGAGACAATAAGTAGCAAAACGCGATTCACCCCCCTGCAAAAACCTGTCAAGCACTTTATCAGCTACAACGAGAAATAATTATTTTGACTACGAATTGCACCTGATATAGATGCGCATCGTCCTTGCTCATCGAAGGGGCGCTTCTAGAGGCGATCCTGAAGGCGGAGCGGGGATGGCGCCCTCGACAAGCGGCTCGGCCGCCCCGAGGAGGCCGGTGTCCGACGCCCGGAGGTTACGACCGGGTGCGCAAGGAGCGCTAGGTTTTGTCCCGTAGCAGTAGCGGGGGACAAATAGGAAGTGCGGACACTTGCAAGCCTAAACCGCGGTACGCGGAGCGCCAGGTTGGAGCGCCGTGAGGCGAGCGCAGCCGGACCGAGATCCGGTGCGCGCCGCGCCTCGTAAGCGTGGACTATCGCGCCTCGCAGGCGCGACTTTGAAATACGCGCCTCACGGCGCTCCGCCCACCCCTTCACCGGGGTGGGCAGAAGAAGATGAGAAGCGCGGTGAAAGCGGGCCGCGCAAAGGAAAGGTGTTGGGTGTGATGACAGGTTGAAAGGTTTGAGAGGAATAGCAACGCAAACCGACGCTGTCGTCCCGGCCAAGCGAGCGCAGCGAGCCGCGAGCCGGGACCCAGTAATCACTGCTCTTTCGGTGATTACTGGGTCCCCGCCCGCCGTCGCCAAGGCTATGGCGGACTTGCTCACGTGCCCGCCGAAGCTTCAGCGAAGGCGGGCGCTTGCGCGGGGACGACACTAGTTGATTGGCTGTTTGACAGGTGAATACGGTGCTTCGACTCCGGCGCAGATTGCACGCGGATCGCGGGTTCTGTCGTCCCGGCCGGAGCGAGCGCAGCGAGCGGAGAGCCGGGACCCATGACCACAGGGCCCGCCGTTCCTCGCAGTCGAGAGGCCTGTGGTCCTGGGTCCCCGCTTGCGCGGGGACGACAGGAGAGAGTGCGCTCACGGCTCCGTCGCGAACCGCAGCCGGCCCACCGGCTTGAGCGTCTTCACGTCGAAGGTGCGGATCTCGGTCGCGCCGCCGACCTCGATGGTGACGGCGATGCGATCGCCGGCCGCCGCCGTTGCAATGATGCGCGCGCCTTTCGGCAGCAGCGCGGTGATATCGGCCGGCGCGCTCGTTGCCGACACGCCCGGCGCGCTTCCCTCGACGTGGAAAAGGCGATAGCCGATGACGCCGAGCACCGCCGCGACCGCAATCAGAGTGGTGGCGCCGGCGATCGCCATCAGCAGGCGCACCCGCGCGAGCACGCGCGCGAGGTCGGGGGCGGCGGGGGCGGCGGGGCCGGCGGGGGCCGCCGGGTCGAGTTCAGCATCCGCCGTCGAATTGGTCATGGCGCAGGGACGCAGCGAGAAACTGGTGGTTGCCGCCGCGGAGGCGGGCGAACGGCTCGACCGCGTGCTGGCGGCGCGCGTGGCGGAGCTGTCGCGCTCGCGCCACAAGGCGCTGATCCTGGCGGGTCACGTGGCGATCGACGGCGCCACGATCCGCGATCCCGGCCACAAGGTCAACGCCGGCGCCGCGATCACGCTCGCGCTGCCGCCGCCCGAGGAGAGCGCGGTCGGCCCGGAAAATATTCCGCTCAAGATCGTCTACGAGGACGACGAGCTCATCGTCATCGACAAGCCGGCGGGCCTCGTCGTGCATCCCACCGCGGGAAAGGCGAGCGGCACGCTGGTCAACGCGCTCATCGCCCATTGCGGCGAGTCGCTTTCCGGCATCGGCGGGGTGAAGCGTCCAGGCATCGTGCATCGCCTGGACAAGGACACGAGCGGGCTGCTCGTGGTGGCGAAGACCGACCGCGCGCATAGGGCGCTCGCGCGTCAGTTCGCCGACCATGGCAAGACCGGCGCGCTGCGACGCGGTTACCTCGCCTTCGTCTGGGGCGTGCCGGACCGCCCGCGCGGCACCATCGACAATCCGATCGGCCGCCATCCCCACGCGCGCGAAAAGATGGCAGTGCGCCAAGATGGGCGGCCCGCTGTCACCCATTGGCAGGTGCTGGAACGCTACGCCGACGCTGCCGGCGCGCCGGTCGCGAGCCTCCTCGCCTGCCGGTTGGAAACCGGGCGCACGCACCAGATCCGGGTGCATCTTGCGGCGATCGGTCACCCCCTCATGGGCGACGCGGTCTACGGTCCGGGCTTCCGCACCCGCGCCAACCGGTTGAGGCCGCAGGCACAAACGGCGCTCCAAGCCCTTGGCAGACAGGCGTTGCATGCTTATCTACTGGCTATCGAACACCCGGTACGGGGCAACGTCCTGGAGTTCTCCTCGGAACTGCCGGACGACTTATCACGTTTACACCATAGCCTCGGTGCGCAGGGCATCGGCCTGGGCGAAGATCATTCAGGCCGATCAAGGGCTTGACGCTACACACGAGGGTCACACCAAGGTGACTCCGTTGTAATTTCCGTTCGCCCCCTTTGTCCTGTAATGTTGCGCTGCGATCAAGGATTCGCGGTCGCAGCAGGATTGTCACCGCCGGCTCGGGGAAGCGGCGGTGTGCTCCGCCCGCCGGCCACCGGGGGCAACTGTTGGAGGGCGCTGTTATGGCCCAGAGTGCAGCTTTGTCGATTCCGTCCGCGGAATCCGGCCTTACCCGATATCTCGAAGAGATTCGGCGGTTTCCCATGCTGGAACCGCAGGACGAATTCATGCTGGCCAAGCGCTGGCGCGAGCACGGCGACCGTGATGCAGCGCACAAATTGGTCACCAGCCATCTGCGCCTGGTCGCCAAGATCGCCATGGGCTACCGCGGCTACGGCCTGCCGATTTCCGAAGTCATCTCCGAGGGCAATGTCGGGCTGATGCAGGCGGTGAAGCGCTTCGAGCCGGACAAAGGCTTCCGGCTTGCCACCTATGCCATGTGGTGGATCAAGGCGGCGATCCAGGAATACATCCTGCGCTCGTGGTCGCTGGTGAAGATGGGCACCACCGCGAACCAGAAGAAGCTGTTCTTCAACCTGCGCAAGGCGAAGAGCAAGATTTCCGCGCTCGACGAAGGCGACCTGCGGCCCGATCAGGTCAAGCTGATCGCCAAGCGCCTCGGCGTCACCGAGCAGGACGTGGTCGACATGAACCGGCGGCTGGGCGGCGACGTGTCGCTCAACGCGCCGATCCGCGAGGACGGCGATTCCGGCGAGTGGCAGGACTGGCTGGTGGACGAGGTCTCCGACCAGGAGACGCGGCTCGCCGAAAGCGAGCAGGCGGACAACCGCCGCGACGCGCTGCACCAGGCGCTCGGCGTGCTCAACGACCGCGAGCGGCGCATCTTCGAGGCGCGCCGGCTGGCGGACGATCCGATCACGCTCGAGGAGCTGGCGGCGGAGTTCGGAGTCTCGCGGGAGCGGGTGCGGCAGATCGAGGTGCGCGCCTTCGAGAAGGTGCAGCGCGCGGTGAAGAATCGCGTCGCCGCCATGGAAGCGCGCCCTGCCGAGGCGGCGCTGACCGCGCATTAACCGCGCAGCGATTAACTAAGCGCGCCGCAATTCACTCCTGTCGTCCCGGCCAAGCGACCCCGGCCGACCCCCGCGAAAGCGGGGGGAGAGCCGGGGGAGCGCGAGCCGGGACCCAGTAATCACTGCGCGCGCAGTTCCCCGCCTTCGCGAGGGCATGGATTACTGGGTCCCCGCTTTCGCGGGGACGACAATCGTAGAGATTGCTACTGCTTCCACGCCTTGAAGGCGTCGGCGAAGGCGCGCTCGCCGGGCGTGCCTTTTTCCATGGCGAGAATGGCGCGGCGATTGTTGTTGTAGACCACCGGAATGTCGAACCACGCGCGTTCCTTGAGCAGCTGCAGGTTGCGCTCCTTGTCGGCGTCGACGTTGGACAGCCCGATCAGATAAAAGCCCGAGGTGACCTTGACCGCGAGCCCGGCGAGCGGCGTGCCGCGCGTCTGCTCGGCCTGCTTCATCAGGATGCCGGGAACGTTGGAGATGCCGCCGGCGACGAAATCGGTGGGCAGCTTGAACATGATCTCGACGGTGTGGGTCGCCGGCAGCCCCTTGTCGGTGTTGCGGCGCAGCGACCAGGTCATCGCCAGCTTGCGTTCCGGCACCTCGACGTCAGCGCGGATCGCGAGCTCGGGCGGCTGGCCCGGTCCCGGCGTCACCGTCTCGGTGCGCCAGACCGCCGAGCCGACGAAGCGCTTGCCGTTGGGATCGGCGGGATCCTCTTCGTAGAGCACGACCTTCTGCGCGGCGGTTGCCGGCGCGGTGGTGAGTGCCGCCGGAGCTGCCTGCCCCGGTTCGATCCGGTCTGCGATTTTTGCGCGCGCGGCCGGCGCCGGCGGCGCCTCGCGGTTCGCCTCCGCGCTCGGCGCGCGGAAGCTGCGATAGAGGCCGACCATGGTCGGCCACTGCCAGTAGGCAGCGCCGCCGATCGCGATCACCACGATGGCCGCCGCGAGACCTCCAATCAGCCCGCGGTACGAGCGGCGCGGCGCTTCTTCGACGTCTTCGTATTCCTCCTCGACGGGAGGCGGTGCGATCTCGTCTGCATCGCTCGGCTGCTCTTCGCCGTAGTCCGGCTCGAGCATCTCCTGCGCGAACTCGCGGCCTGCATCGGGCGCGCGCGCGGCGGCAGGCGCCGGCGGGAACATGCCGTCCTGCGGCGCACGCCGGTCGAACATGCGCAGCTCGGAATCGTAGCGCGACGTCGGCGGGTAGACCCACTCGTCGGTCGGCGGCGCCTTGGCGGCCGGCGCCTCGGTCTCGCTCGGCTCGGTGCGGCCTCTGCCGAAAAACTTGAACCGCGATTCCGACGGCGCGCGCGCTTCGGGCGCGGGGGGCGCGGGCCAGCGCGGCGGCGGTGGCGATGGCGGAGGCGGCGCCGGCTCGGGCTGCGCTTCAGCTGCACGGCGCGCGAACAGGTCGGATGGACGCAATTCCTCCGGCGGCGGCGGCGGCATCCGCGGCGGCTCGGGACGCGGCGCCGGTTCCTGCGGCGCCGGAGCGGGCGCGCTCACGCGCGGCGGCGGAGGTGCCGCAGGCGCGGGCCGCGGCGCGGCCGGCGGCAGGCGCGGCTCGGCGACGCGCAGGCGCGATTGCCGCTGCGCCTCCGCATATTGGCGCGCCGATTCCGCTTCGACCTTGCGGATCGATTCCTCGAGCGCCAGGCGCTCGCGGGTGATGTCGGACTCGGGCAGCGCCGGTTGGATGCTGCGCAGCTGGGTGAGCAGCGCGGTGCGCGCGCGGTCATACACGCCGCGGCGGTTCTCGCCGCTATTCTTGGCGAGACCGGCGACGGCGCGGGCGATGAGCGGATAATAGTCGGCCATGGGAGCTTGCTCGCTTTGCTGTTGCGGCTTCGCTCAGTTCTCGAACGGGTTGTGCATCAGGATCGTGTCCTCGCGCTCGGGGCTGGTCGAGAGCAGCGCCACCGGACAGCCCACCAGTTCTTCGATGCGGCGCACGTATTTGATCGCCTGCGCCGGCAGTTCCGCCCAGGAACGCGCCCGCGCCGTCTCAGCCCGCCAGCCCTCGACTTTTTCGTAAATCGGCTCGACCTTGGCCTGGGCGTGCTCGCTCGCGGGCAGATAGTCGATCTCGCGGCCGTTGAGTCGATATCCCACACAAACCTGGAGTTCGGTCAAGCCGTCGAGCACGTCGAGCTTGGTGAGCGCCAATCCCTGGATACCGCTGGTGCGCACGGTCTGGCGCACCAGCACCGCGTCGAACCAGCCGCAACGGCGCGGGCGTCCGGTCACGGTGCCGAACTCGCGGCCGCGCTCGCCGATGAGGCGGCCGATCTCGTTCTTCTGCTCGGTCGGGAACGGCCCCTCGCCCACCCGCGTCGTGTAGGCCTTGCAGATGCCGAGCACGTAGCCGATCGCCGACGGTCCGAGACCTGAACCGGTCGCCGCCTGCGCCGCGACCGTGTTGGACGAGGTCACGAACGGATAGGTGCCGTGATCGACGTCGAGCAGCGCGCCCTGCGCGCCTTCAAAAAGAATCCGCTTGCCCTCGCGCCGCTTCTGATCGAGCAGCGACCAGACCGAATCCATGTAGGGCAGGACGCGCGGCGCGACTTCCATGAGGTCGTCGCACAGTGCATCCGCCGAAATCGGCTTGAGCTCGAGCCCGCGCCGCAACGGATTGTGATGCGCAAGCAGCCGCTCGACCTTGCGTCCCAGCGACGGCGGATCGGCGAGATCCATCACCCGGATCGCGCGCCGGCCGACCTTGTCCTCGTAGGCCGGACCGATGCCGCGGCGCGTGGTGCCGACCCGCGTCGGCGCATTTCCCGATTCGCGAATCTCGTCAAGATCGCGGTGCAGCGGCAGGATCAAGGTGGCGTTCTCGGCGATGCGCAGGCTCTGCGGCGTCACGGCGATGCCCTGCCCCTTGAGCCGGTCGATCTCCTCGACGAGCGCATGCGGATCGATGACGACGCCGTTGCCGATCACGGACAGTTTCCCCGGCCGCACCACGCCCGAAGGCAGCAGCGACAATTTGTAGGTGATCCCATCAATGACCAGCGTGTGACCTGCATTGTGCCCACCCTGGAAGCGCACGACGATGTCGGCTTGCTCGGACAGCCAATCGACGATCTTCCCCTTGCCCTCGTCCCCCCATTGGGAGCCGACCACGACCACGTTCGCCATCAGGGGTCCTTCCTGCGCGTCGCCGTCGGCGCGACGGCGTCACGGCAGCAAAGGCACGGCCTGCCGACGCGGCGTCGCTCGAATAAGCGATCAAGGCTCCGCAAGCAGGCCAGCGCGGCCGGGACGGAAGCAGCCATCCGCGTCCAACCACCTGATTTTGTGATCCTTTAATGACCCCTGACGGTCGCCCCTTACCAAGCAAGCCTAATGATTTGGCTCTCTCCAAGGCAAACTCGCGGCAACATCGCGGCGGCCGACGCGTGGGTGCCGAGCCGCAACCGTCATGGCCGGGCTCGTCCCGGCCATCCACGTCTTGCATGGGCACATCGAGAAGGAAGACGTGGATGCCCGCGCCAAGCGCGGGCATGACGACGGAGATTATCGGCGCTCAAAACTTCAGCGGGCGCGCCTGCTGCACCTGCGGCAGCGCGCGCACCGCCGTAAGGACCGCGGGCGGCAACTCCCCGTCGATCTCGATCAGCGCGATGGCGTTGCCGCCGGGCGCGTCGCGGCCGACATGGAAGGTGGCGATGTTGATTCCGGCATCGCCCATGGTCGACGAGAACTTGCCGATGAAGCCCGGCTTGTCGAGATTGGTGATGTAGATCATCGAGTGGCCGAACTCGGCATCCATGCGGATGCCCTTGATGTTGACGATGCGCGGGCGCCCGTCGGCGAACACGGTGCCGGAGACGTGGCGGGTCTGGCGCTCCGTCGTTATCGTGACGGTGATGAGGCTCTCGTAGTCGCCGGCGGCATCGCGCGTGACCTCCTCGATGAGGATGCCGCGGTCCTTGGCGATGAGCGGCGCCGAGACGACGTTGACCTCCTGCAGGATCGGCCGCAACAAGCCGGCGATCGCGGAGGACGTCAGTGCCTTCGTGTTCATGGCGGCAACGCCGCCTTCGTAGGCGAGCTGCACCTTTTTCATTCCGCTCTCGGTCAGCTGGCCGGCAAATGAGCCGAGCTTTTCCGCAAGATCGATGAACGGCCGCAGGCGCGGCGCCTCTTCCGCGGTGATCGAAGGAAAGTTGACCGCGTTCGAGATCGCGCCCCGCAACAGGTAGTCCGACATCTGCTCGGCGATCTGCAGCGCCACATTCTCCTGCGCTTCGGCCGTAGCGGCGCCGAGATGCGGCGTGCAGATCACGTTGGGATGGCCGAACAGCGGATTGCTGGTCGCCGGCTCCTCGGTGAAGACATCGAACGCGGCGCCGGCGACGTGGCCGGAATCGAGCGCCGCGCGCAGCGCCGCCTCGTCGACCAGGCCGCCGCGCGCGCAATTGATGACGCGCACGCCCTTCTTCGTGCGGGCGAGCGCTCTGGCGTCGACGATGTTCTTGGTCTTGTCGGTGAGCGGCGTGTGCAGGGTGATGAAGTCGGCGCGGCGGATCAGATCGTCGAACTCGACCTTTTCCACGCCGAGATCCTTGGCGCGCTCGGCCGAGAGAAACGGATCGTAGGCGATCACCTTCATGCGCAGCCCGTGGGCGCGATCGACCACGATCGAGCCGACATTGCCGCAGCCGATCACGCCGAGCGTCTTGCTGGTGATCTCGACGCCCATGAAGCGGTTCTTTTCCCACTTGCCGGCCTGGGTCGAGACGTCGGCCTGCGGGATCTGGCGCGCCAGCGCCAGCATCAAAGTGATCGCGTGTTCCGCCGTCGTGATCGAATTGCCGAACGGCGTGTTCATCACGATGATGCCTTTGGCGGTCGCCGCGGGAAGGTCGACGTTGTCGACGCCGATGCCCGCGCGGCCGATGACCTTGAGGCGCTTCGCCTTCTCCAGAATTTTTGCCGTGACCTTGGTGGCGGAGCGAACGGCGAGGCCGTCGAAATCACCGAGCATATCGGCGAGCTTCTCCTTGTCGGCGCCGAGCTTCGGCTGGAATTCGACGGCGACGCCGCGATCCTTGAAGATTTGCACCGCAGCAGGCGACAGCGCGTCGGAGATCAGGACTGTGGGGGACATTGGTTTCCGCTCTTCACATTGATGTCGTCCCCGCGAGGGGCTCCCCAAAATTCGCTTTGCGAATTTTGGGGACCCCGATAGCGGGGACCCATGAGCACTGTTCCTTCCGTATCACACGCATTCGGTGGTCATGGGTCCCGGCTCGCGCGCGCTGATGCGCGCTTGGCCGGGACGACACGGACGGGGAAGTCACGCCGCCTTGCGCAGCGCGTCCTTGCTGCGCGCGAAGGCCCAGTCGAGCCAGGCTGTGAGCGCCTCGACGTCGGCACGCTCGATGGTCGAGCCGCACCAGATGCGCAAGCCCGGCGGCGCATCGCGATACGCGTCGATATCGTAGGCGATGCGTTCTTTCTCCAGCGCCGCCGCGATGCCTTTGACGAACGCCGCTTGGTCTTCCGCGGGAAGTTTTGTGACAGCGGGATCCACGATCTTCAGGCAGACCGAGGTGTTGGAACGGATCGCCGGATCCTTCGCCAAAAACGCGATCCACGGCGTGGCCGCGACCCAATCGGCGATCGCCTTGGCATTGGCGTTGGCGCGCGCGATCAGCGCCTTGAGGCCGCCGATCGATTTCGCCCAGCCGAGCGCGTCGAGATAGTCCTCGACGCACAGCATCGACGGCGTGTTGATGGTCTCGCCCTGGAAGATGCCTTCGTTGAGCTTGTTGCCTTTGGTCAGGCGAAAGATTTTCGGCAGCGGGCGCGGCGGGTGGTACGTCTCGAGACGCTCGACCGCGCGCGGCGAAAGGATCAGCATGCCGTGCGCCGCCTCGCCGCCGAGCGCCTTCTGCCAGGAGAAGGTGACGACGTCGAGCTTTCCCCAATCGAGCGCCTGCGCGAAGCACGCCGACGTGGCGTCGCAAATCGTGAGGCCCGCGCGGTCGGCGGCGATCCAATCGCCGTTCGGTACGCGCACGCCGGAAGTGGTGCCGTTCCAGGTGAACACCACGTCGCTCTTGGGATCGACCTTGGCGAGATCGGGAAGCTCGCCGTAATCGGCCTTGAGCACCGTCGTGTCTTTGATCTTGAGCTCCTTGACGATATCGGTGACCCAGCCTTCGCCGAACGATTCCCACGCAAGCACCGTGACCGGACGCGCGCCGAGCAGCGACCACAGCGCCATCTCCACCGCGCCGGTATCGGACGCCGGCACGATGCCGATGCGGTAATCGGCGGGGACTTCGAGCACCTCGCGGGTGAGATCGATGGCGCGCTTGAGCTTGGCCTTGCCGATCTTGGCACGGTGCGAGCGTCCGAGCGGAGCGTCGGTAAGGACGGAGAGGCTCCAGTTGGGACGCTTGGCGCAGGGACCGGATGAAAAATGCGGCACGGTCGGCCGCACGGCGGGCATCGCGCTGGTCATGGTCTATCCTTCCAGATAGGCGCCCCTCGGTGGGGAGGGGTCTCCCGCGGCGGGACATAGAGGAAGCAACCAAGTCGCGTCAAGCCATGCCTGTCATGCCCGCGCAAGCGGGCATCCAGCAAACACCGGTCGCTTGGGATTCGCGCTACCGAGAGGTCGTTGCTTACTGGATTCCGGCTCTCCGCCCGCTTTCGCGGGCGTCGGCCGGAATGACACCGAGCGCGCTCACTCCTTGTCGTCGTGGTGGGCGGCGCCGATGTGGTGCTGGGCGTAAAGCTCAAGGCCGAGCTTGGCGACGAGATCGAGCTGCGTCTCGAGATAATCGATGTGCTCTTCCTCGTCGTGCATCAGCTCCTCGAACAGGTCGCGGGTCACATAATCCTTGACGCTGTGGCAATGGGTGGCAGCCTCCTGGTAGAGCGCGCGCGCCTCCATCTCGGCCGCCAGATCGCAGTCGAGCACCTCGCGCACGTTCTGCCCGATATGCAGCGGATCGAGCACCTGCATGTTGGGAAAGCCATCGAGAAAAATGATGCGCGCGACGATCTTGTCGGCGTGCTGCATCTCCTCGATCGATTCCTTGCGCCATTGCTTGGCGAGGGTGCGATAGCCCCAATTGTCGAGCAGCCGGTAATGCAGCCAGTACTGGTTGATCGCGGCGAGCTCGTGCCGCAGACCGCGATTGAGATATTCAAGCACTCGGGCGTCGCCGCGCATCGCTGATCATCCTGCCCGGAGACTGGCAACCGCACGTGTGCACAAACCTGGCCGCGCGACAAGCGCGGAGTCCGCTCATTGGGGAAGTCTGGTCGAGTGGCCGACTCAGGCGCGGGCCTGAGGTTCACAGCATCGGCAGCCTGAGTCGCACGCGCCCGCGAGCGCCTCGTCCATGATGCGGCGGATGGTGCGCGCGCAGCGCCCGCATTGGGGGCTGCACCCGAGGCAGCCATAGACTTGACCGGTGGTGCGCGGCTTGCCGCCATGGTGGACCGCGGCGCGCACATCGCGATCGCTCAGCACATTGCAGGAACACACGATCATGGGCGGGCGGCCCTCGGAAATTGGTTCGGTTTGAAACTATCTACTTCGGCGCCGCGCTTGGGGCAAAAAGAAAACGCGCGATTTACACATATTCCAATCTGCGGGCGGCGGCTCATCCAATGTTGCCAAAGATCGTCCAATATTGCTGTCGCGCCCGGCCTTTTGTCGTGCCAGGCTTCAGCAGTTTGGCGGAATCAGCTTGGACTCAGGCCGCTTCGGTGAGGGCGTCGACGATGCCGTCGACGATCTCCTCCACCAGCACCTTGTCGTCGCCTTCGCCCATCACCCGGATCACCGGCTCGGTGCCGGACGGACGCACGATCAACCGGCCATGGCCGTCGAGACGCGCCTCGCCGTCCTTGATGGCATCGCGGACCTTGGCGCTTTCCAGCGGCTTGCCGCTCTTGAAACGCACGTTCTTGTGCACCTGCGGCAGCGGATCGAAGCGGTGGCAGACCTTCGACACCGGCTGCTCCTGCTTCTTCACCACGGCGAGCACCTGCAATGCGGCGAGCAGGCCGTCGCCGGTGGTGGTGTGGTCGGAAAGAATGATGTGGCCGGAAGCCTCGCCGCCGACATTGTAGCCGTGGTTGCGCATGTGCTCGAGCACGTAGCGGTCGCCGACCGGTGTGCGCACCAGCTCGAGACCCAACTTGGCGAGATAGCGTTCCAGCCCGAGATTGGACATCACGGTCGCCACGATGCCCGGCTTGGCGAGGCGGCTCTCCGCATTCCAACTTTCGGCGATGACCGCAAGCAGCTGATCGCCGTCGACGATGCGGCCGCGTTCGTCGGCAATGAGCACGCGGTCGGCGTCGCCGTCGAGCGCGATGCCGACGTCGGCGCGCATCTCCTTCACCTTCTGGCAGAGCGCCGCCGGTTCGGTCGAGCCACATTCGTGGTTGATGTTGACCCCGTCGGGCTCGATGCCGATCGCGATAACCTCGGCGTCGAGCTCGCGCAGTGCCTCCGGTGCGACCCGGTAGCCGGCCCCGTTGGCGCAGTCGACGACCACGCGCAGCCCCTCGAGCGAGAGGTTCTTCGGCAAGGTGCGCTTGGCAAATTCGATGTAGCGATCCTGCACGCCGTCGATGCGCCTGGCCCGGCCGAGATCGCCGCCCGTGGCCAATTGTTTGGCAAGGTTGGAGTCCATAAGGCTTTCGATCTGCTGCTCGACTTCGTCGGAGAGCTTGAATCCGTCCGGGCCGAACAGCTTGATGCCGTTGTCTTCGAACGGATTGTGCGAGGCCGAGATCATGACGCCGAGCTCGGCACGCATGGAGCGCGTGAGCATCCCGACCGCCGGCGTGGGTACCGGCCCGGTGAGCAACACGTCGATGCCGACGGAGGTGAAGCCGGCGACCAGCGCGGTTTCGATCATGTAGCCGGAGCGCCGCGTATCCTTCCCGATCAGCACCCGGTTGCGATGATCGCCGCGGCGAAAGATCAGCCCGGCCGCCTGGCCGGCGCGCAGCGCCAGTTCCGGCGTAATCGCCGCATTGGCGCGGCCGCGGATGCCATCCGTGCCGAAGTACTTGCGAGCCATGGTCCCCTAAGCCCAGTGGAACTCCTCAGTCCAATCATAGGTCAAATCGATGGCCAAAATCTGCAAAAAAAAGCATGCGCGATTTTACCTCCGGCAAAAAACAAACCGCCGGCGCAGGGGCCGGCGGCTCAGTCTGGTTAACCGTCTTTATTATTTTTTCCGCTCGCCGCGCCCCTTCGGCACGGGCTGCGTGACGTTGACCGGATCGGAAGCGGGAAAGCTGTCCTCGAGGCCTTGTTCCAACGACTCCTCGAGCTTGCGCCGCTTGGCCTCGTCCCGCTCCTGCCGCGCCTTTTCGTCCCGTTCATGCTTGGCAAGGCTCTCGTTCGGAATTCCCATCGATCTCTCCTTGCGGTGACGGACCGCGGTTGTCAGGAGATAACGCGCAAGGCGCGACCGGCGTTCCCTGCGCCCTCCAGCCCTGCGCACAAATCATTCGCGCCGTGCTAAGGAAACCCGATGAACACGCGCACCATAACCTGCATCGAGGATCTGCGCGCGCGCGCCCGGCGCAAGGTGCCGCGCGCCTTCTTCGACTATGCGGAGGCCGGCTCTTACTCACAGCAGACGTTGCGCGCCAATCGCGCCGATCTCGAGCGCATCGCGCTGCGGCAGCGCGTCCTGGTCGACGTGTCGCAGCGTGATCTCACTACAACGATCATCGGCGAGAAGGTTTCATTGCCGCTTGCGCTCGCGCCGATCGGACTGTGCGGCATGCAGCACGGCGACGGCGAGATTCTCGCCTGCCGCGCCGCGCAGGCAGCCGGCATTCCGTTCACACTTTCCACAATGTCGATCTGCTCAATCGAGGACGTGGCCAAGGCGGTCGAAAAACCGTTCTGGTTCCAGCTCTACGTCATGCGCGACCGCGGCTTCATCCGCGCGCTGATCGAACGCGCCGACGCCGCCAAATGCAGCGCGCTCGTGCTCACGGTCGATCTGCAGGTGCTGGGCCAGCGCCACTGCGATATTCGCAACGGCATGACCGTGCCGCCGGAGATCAGGCTGGCAAATCTCATCGATATCGCGACCAAGCCGGCCTGGGCGCTGTCGATTCTCAAGGGCAAGCGCAAGACTTTCGGCAATCTCGCCGGTCACGTGCGCGGCATGGAGAATGTCACTTCATTGGCGCAATGGACGGCGAGCCAGTTCGATCCGGCGCTGAGCTGGAAGGACGTGGAATGGATACGCAGCCTCTGGCCGGGCAAGCTCATTCTCAAGGGCATCCTCGATGTGGACGACGCCAAGACCGCGGCCAAGACTGGTGCCGCGGCGCTCATCGTCTCCAACCATGGCGGCCGGCAGCTCGATGGCGCGCCGTCGTCGATCTCGACTTTGCCGAAAATCGCCGACGCGGTGGGCGGCGAAATCGAGGTGATGTTCGACGGCGGCATCCGCACGGGACAAGACGTGGTGCGGGCGGTCGCGCTGGGCGCACGCTCCTGCATGATCGGCCGCGCCTATGTTTATGGGCTCGGCGCGGCCGGCGAAGCCGGCGTGCGGCGGGCGATCGAAGTGCTTGGCACGGAGCTCGATGTCACCATGGCGCTGTGCGGGGTGAAGAGCGTGCGCGAGATCGATCGACGGGTGATTGCAGCGGTGTGAAAATTCAAAGATGTTAATTGCTTAAATCGTTTTTCAAAGATGCTAAAATTGTTAGCTGGAACTACAGATACTGCCACGCCAAAACAACCAGGAAGACGCCGGCGGTAAAGGCCAGCATCACGTAGGCCCATCCATACGGAGAGCGGCGCGTCATCCATGCCACCAATGGTAGCATGGCGATTTTACCGCAACCTTAAAAAAGACCTTGCAAACTGACCCACTATCCGGAATCAATTAGAACAAAACAGGAACAAACTCCTGCGCAGAAAATGGCGGCATGACGTTAGTCGGGCAACAAACCTTCGCGCTCGCCGCCGCCACGGCAAGTCGGATCGCTCGCCTGCGGGAAGAGCTTCGCGTCGCCGAGGCAACGAGCTTCGGCGAAGGCGGCGCGCCGTTGCCGTTCGGCATTCCGGCGATCGATGAAGTGCTCGGCGGCGGACTCGCGCGCAGCGCGCTGCACGAGATCGCCGCCGCCTGTGAGCCGGAGAGCGCCGCCGCCACCGGTTTCGCCCTGGCGCTCGCGGCGCGCAGCAATCACGTCTCAGTGCCAGAGCAAGCGCCCCACCCCCCTGGCCTCATGCTGAGGAGGCGCCTAAAGCGCGTTGACACGCGTCTTCGACGCGCTATGGCGCCGTCTCGAAGCATGAGCGAGGTCCCCAAAAATTTGCATTCGCCAATTTTTGGGGTGCCCCAGCCGCCCTCATCCTTCGAGACGCTCGCTACGCTCGCTCCTCAGGATGAGGGCGGAAGAAAAACCGTGGTGTGGATCGCCGAGGATCTCTCGCTTGCCGAGAATGGCGCGCTCTATGGACCGGGTCTCGACGAAACCGGCATCGCGCCCGAACAACTGATCACGATCGCCGCCGCATGCGCGCGCGATGTGCTGTGGGCGATGGAAGAGGCGCTGCGTTGCCGCGCCGTCGGCGTGGTGATCGGAGAATTGCGCGCGCGCGCCATCGATCAGGTGGCGACGCGCCGCCTCTCGCTCGCGGCCGCGGCCGGCAACGCGCTCGGCCTGTTTCTGCGCACTGCGCCCAACGATGACCATTCCGCCGCAGTGACGCGCTGGATCATTGGCACCGCGCCATCCGCTTGCCCGGCAGGAAGCGGGCGCGGCGTCGGCCCGCCGCGGCTCACCGCGCGGCTCGTGCGCAACCGCCGCGGGCATCTCGGAACATGGATCGTGGAGTGGAACAGTGTGGAGCAGCGTTTCCAGCTCGCAACGGATTCTGAGCCTGTGGCTCGACCGGCTTTCGACCGATCGCATCGCGCGGCAGTGGCGTGAAACGCCGGACGCGCGTCCTTCATCTCTCCCCGCTTGCGGGGAGAGAGATTTGCCTCTCGTCGTGTTCGGCAAGCGCGGCAATCTCGATCTCATCGTTGCGGTGGACGCAACGGCGCAACGCCTCGGACTGCATGCCGGCCTCGCACTGGCGCAAGCGCGCGCCATGCATCCCGCGCTCACCGCCGTCCCCGAGGATCAGGCGGCCGACGCGCGCCTCATCGACGCCCTTGCCGACTGGTGCCAGCGCTACACGCCGCTCGTCGCCGCCGATCCGCCCGATGGAATTTTGTTCGATATCGGCGGCTGCGCGCATCTGTTCGGCGGCGAGGAGAAGCTGCGCGCCGACCTGCTCACGCGGGTGCGGCGATGGGGTTTTTCCGCGCGTGCCGCGATTGCCTCGACCATCGGCGCTGCCTACGCCGCGGCGCGCTTTTCCGATGTGGCAATCGGCGATGACCCGCGCGCGCTCCTTGCGCCATTGCCGCTTAAGGCGCTGCGGCTGCCGGACGAGACGGTCGCCGCGCTCAAGCGCGTCGGCCTCAAGCAGATCGGCGACATCATCGATTTGCCGCGCGCGCCGCTCGCCGCCCGCTTCGGCGACGATCTCCTGCGCCAGCTCGACCGCGCGCTCGGCCGCGAAGACGAGCCGCTCACGCCGCGCCTGCCGGTTCCGCCTTTTGTCGCCGAGCGCAGTTTTCACGAGCCGATCGCGCGCGAGGAGGACGTGCTCGCGACCGTCGAACGCCTGGCCATGCGGCTCAAGAGCGCGCTCGCCGCGCGCGGCGACGGCGCGCGCCGGCTCGAGCTTGCTCTGTTCCGCACCGACGGCGCGGTCAAGCGCATCGCCGCCGGCACTTCGCGACCGCTGCGCGACCCGCAAGCGATCCGCGCGCTGTTCGTCGAGCGGCTCGCCGCGCTCGCCGACGAATTCGATCCCGGCTTCGGCTTCGATCTGACGCGGCTC
>Ga0306926_10001975_pt1 | contig 20638 bp, 13 predicted proteins | sample flu12Cox44000178_FD_203759 | JGI IMG/M metagenome (GOLD analysis project Ga0306926, IMG submission 203759) | Lab enrichment of tropical soil microbial communities from Luquillo Experimental Forest, Puerto Rico - flux8day.12C.oxic.44.000.178 (v2)... | ecosystem: Environmental > Terrestrial >...
CGATCTGATTTTCCCCGGGCAGCTCATCAGAATCCCCGCCAATGTCGTGACCTATGTCATCCAGCCGGGGGACATCCTCGGCGGCATTGCCGATCGGTTCGGGGTCAGTCTGGGGGCCCTGGAAGCGGCGAATCCGCAGATCACCAATCCAGATCTGATCAACCCCGGGCAGGTCATCAAAATCCCGTGAACACCGCCGAAACTTGACACACCCAGCGGGCTTAGAGCCGCAACCACGCCAACGCATTTGGCATGCAACACGTGCACCGCGTCGAGGTCATCTTCTGGGAGCCATCGGACGTCGGTCTCACCGTGCGGCTTGATGATGATCGCTCGCTGTTCGGGCATCGTGGTCTGGCAATGCAGCATGTCGAGGTGCTTCTCCTCGTCGCCGTAAACACCGCAAATTTTCCAAGATCACATCATGCAGCCTCTGTGGTAGGTGGGCCAGAAACGAACGTGTGTCGTGAATACACCGCGGTGAAGATCAACCCGTGCACCACGCGACGCCGGCCGTCACCGGTGTCGGTGAGCAGGCCGAGCCGGCCGAAGTCGACCTGCAGCTCCGCGCCTGGTTCGAAGTCGGCCACCGGCACCGTGGCCTGTCGCCGACCGAAGTCCAATTCGTCTGTGGCGTAACGATGCACGTCCGATACGACACCACCACGCCGCGACGTCCCAGCAGGGTACCGTTTTGCGATCAGTGCCCGATAACCGGGCCACCTCCCGCAACCTCACTTATGTCTCGACCTGGTCAGGATTCGCCTGCGTCGCCTTCGTCACCGACGCCTACGCCCGCAGGATCCTGGGCTGGCGGGTCGCGGCGACGATGGCCACCTCGATGGTCCTCGACGCGATCGAGCAAGCCATCTGGACCCGCCAACGAGAAGGTGTACTGGATCTGAGAAATGTTGTACACCATACGGATCGTGGATCTCAGCCCAGGTTCAATGGGTCGTCGCAACACCGGCTGATTGAACCGATATTAGATGTTCGTTGAAGGGTCTCGGCCGGTGTTTTCCAGTTCATTGTCTTGCGTGGTCGGTGGTTGAGTGCCATCGCGACCGCGTCGATCCCCTCGGCATCCCAACGCGACAGGTCGGTTCCCTTCGGAAAATACTGCCGCAGAAGCCCATTAGTGTTCTCGTTCGTTCCCCGCTGCCACGGGCTGTGCGGGTCGGCGAAGTACACCTGCACCCCGGTGTCGACGCTCAACTGGGCGTGTGCGGCCAGTTCCTTGCCGCGATCCCAGGTCAGCGTTTCGATGCAGATTCTGCGGTAGCGTCGTGATCTTGGCGGCGATCGCATCCTTCATGGCCAGCGCGCCATAGCCGCCTAAGGCGGGGCCATTCTTGATCGGTGCGATGATACCGTAACCAGCCATCCGCGGCAGATGCAGCAGCATCGTAAAGCGGGTGGTTCGCTCCACCAGGGTGCCGATCGCTGAGCGGTCCGAGCCGATGATCAAATCCCCTCTCAGGGCCCTGGAACCGCGCGATCGGTGACCTCAGCCGGACGTTGACTAATCATGACTTCGGCTGTCACGTGCCCGGCGGCTCGTTGCCGGGCACGTGCACGAGGCACACGCAATGCGCGTCCAGTTCTCAAGCACGCCACCAACTCTCGACGCAAAGCGCCACGCCCCTGGACGTACAACGACCGGTAGATCGCCTCGTGGGAGATGCGCATGGATCCATCATCGGGGAAATCGATCGGCAGCCGGTGGGCAATCTGCTCGGGACTCCAGGCCGTAGCCCATCGCCGGTCCTGTCGCCGCCCCTTATTGCGCCCCTCCACTGCGGTGCCGAAGGTCCTGAGGCTGGCGATCCGTAGGCCAGGCGAATCATTCCGGCGAGCCGATCGGCCACGTACTCCCGCAGCGCTGCGTTGACCGCCAGTTTGGCCGGCTTGGGGCGACGCGCCATCAGCTCGGCCTTCCACTGCGCCACCGACGCGCGATACGCCAAAGATCCACTGTGATGGTTGCGGTCCAGCCGCGTTGACCCCCGGACGACCCGGCCGCCAAATGTCATCGACGCTGCGTGCGATTCCGAAGTCGGCCAACAAGATCTCTGCTCGAAGACTTCCGCTCGTAACCTCACCGCTTCCCGAGCTTCACGCCGGCAAAGATCGCAATCAGGAGTGCTGCCAACATTGGTAACGACAGGCCGCCATGGTCCCCTTAACCGCTGGAGCTTGTGTGTCGAAACAGACGACATACGAAAGTCTCAATCTTCGTCTTCAATCCGAGCACAGCAGTGCGAACTCGCCGCCTCGACGACGTCGATTTGAGTAGTCGACTACGCACGTTATGGTCGTCCACGCAGTGTACCTTTAGCGAAACTGCGCGAGGTCCAGCGGCTCTTCGTCCCGCCCCAGGGAGGGCGCGAAGGTGGTTCGTGCATCACACGACAGAAGGGTGAAGGAAATGGTCAACAACGAACGCAGTGACTCACTGTTGCAGGCGCAATTCCGTGCAGTGCAAGAGTCCAGCGCGCGCCGCGAAGCGCAGAATACCGACCAGCCTGTCTCGCAGGTCCTCACCGCCTTGATGCGCCACGGGGGGGTGTACTCGCTGACCGATGTGGAGATGATGGCGGCTCGCATGTCGCCGATTCTCAGCTCGATGCACGCCGATCCCAAGACCGGGCTGACCGCCGCGGAGCACATGACTCCCAAACAAGTGGCGGCGTTCGTGTCGACCGTGAGCACCACCGCCGCGTCCTTCTTTCAACATCTCGTGAACAGCAACAACGGTAAGGATCTCAGCTACGCGATCCCGTCGAGCCTGATGTCACACATCGCACTGCCCGGTAAGGGTGTGGCGTACGTCGACCCCACGGGCGGCCCGGAAAGCCCGGAGATTCCGGTGGCATTCACCTTCGTGGGCCAGTTCACGGACCACGACCTCACCATGAACGCCGTCAATCTGTTCGAGGTGCAGGACCGCGACATACCCAACAACGCCTCGCCGCTGATCGACCTGGACTCCGTATACGGTCCACGCTCCACGCTGAGCACCGTGAATTCGAACACGCTGTTCCATCCCGATGGTCGCTTCCGGTTGAAGGACCATGGCAGCTATCACGACCTGGAGCGCGACGCGATGGGCAACGCCTTCATCTCCGACAAGCGCAACGACGAGAACCAGCTGATTTTGCAGGTCCACCTGCTGGTCATGCGCACACACAACACCCTCATCAAGGGTGGGCTGAACCTGATGGAGGCGTACAGGGAGACGCTCTTCAACTGGCAGTCCGTGCTGCTGACCGACTACCTGCCGCGGCTCCTCGATCAAGATGTGTATGCCGATCAGCTTGTGCAGATCCAGCAACCAAACTTCGGCAACTTCCGCTACAAGCCCTATCTCAACCTAACGGACAACAGTTACATCGCGCGGATGCCGCACGAGTTCGCGATCGGCTTCCGGATGGGTCACTCTCAGCTGCGGTCGAAGTATCAACTACAACCGAGCGGTCAGGCTTTCGATCTGTTCAACAACGCGCTCACCTCCGCCGGTGGACCGAGTGTCAACAAGTTCGCCGACCTGCGCGGCTCGCAAGTACTCACGCCGGAGAAGGTGATCGACTGGCCGTTCTTCGCGGGCGGCGCGGAGAAGTCTAACCGGATCGACAGCAAAGTGACGCCGGTCGTGGACGACCTGCCGGAGTCGGCCATTCCCGACGACATCAAATACATCGGAAACCTGGTGCACCGCAATCTTATCCGCTCGCGGCAGGTAGGGTTGTGCGCAGGCGAGGACCTGGCCGAGTTTTACGGCTATGACCGCAGTCATCTGCCGATATCAGTGATCGAACCCGACCCGGCGGCGCGGCATCTGTACCACCAGGGCGCCGATTTCCGCACACCGCTGTGGTACTGGGTGCTCAAAGAGGCCGAACACACTGGAACCGCCACCACCTCGCGGCTGGGCAAAGTGGGCAGTCACATCATCGGCGAGGTCATTCTCGGCGCAATCAAGTGGGCCCGCGAGTCGGTGCTGAACGAGCCCGGATGGACGTCGACGATCACCAACTCGCGCGACGTCAAGCTGCTCGATCTCGCCGAATTCGCCGCCCCATAGGCAAAGATGCTTTGCGACGTTCAGTTATCTCCGATCGGGTCTGTCCCATGAACGATCAAGGCTCTCAGAGCAAATGTGAATGCGACTCCGCCATTCTCGGAGGCGGAGACGTCGAGTTCGCCCACCCGGGCGGTGCGATCACGATCCGGTACCAGTAATAAGAAGGATGGGACATGGCGCGACTGGGCAACGTCTGGCACCTTCCTACCAACCCCGAGCCGCCGGGCCGGTCGGGCATGCGAGACCCCGTGTTCCCGACCACGCCGGTCGGGACGGTGACCATCTGGACCGGCAACCAGTGGGCCGGCGGCGGCAACGCCGGCAATCAGCTGCAGGACGGCAGCACGCTGTTCTTCCGGCAGGTGGGCGACGTCGCATGGACGGCCGTACCCCTGCGGTGGGCCGTGACGCTGGGCAACAACAAGTACTATTCGGCTGCCATCCCCGCCGCGACGCTGGTTGCAGGCACTCGGATCCAGTACTACCTGCGCATCGCCTACGACGACCACGACACGACGTTTTTGCAGCTGAACGCTGACAGGATCACGTCGCAGACGACCCCAAACGAGGGTGCAGCGCAGGCCGCCCCGTTCGGCTTCACCGTCGACACACCGGCCAAACGGGGCCAGTGGGGCCCGGTGTTCGGGCTGCCCAACGTCGGGGTCCACGCCCACGTCCTCCCCACCGGGCAGGTGCTGCTGTGGGGTCGTCGCGACCAAGCTGACCAGTCACTCGACGTCGACCCGCCCGAACCGCTGCAACCCGGCGCACCGCCCGCGCCGCCGGCACAGTGCACGCCGTTCCTGTGGAACCCGACCGACGGCCGGATCACCCCGACGCCGCAGCCGACCCTGGCCGGCGACACCAGCAGGGCGAACCTGTTCTGCTCCGGCCACAGCTTCCTCGCCGACGGCCGCCTGCTGGTCGCCGGCGGCCATCTCGCCGACGGCGCCGGCCTGAACCAGACGATCGTCTACGACCCGGTCAAGAACACGTGGACCCCGAGTGCGGTGATGAAAAACGGACGGTGGTACCCGACGCTCACCACGCTCGATGACGGCAGCGTGCTGATCCTGGCCGGGAGTTTCCGCAACGCCGCCGATAGGTCGAACGTGCACAACACCGTGCCCGAGGTGTGGAAGGACGGGGTGCTGAGCCCGATCGTGCACAACCAGAACGGGCCGCCGTTCGACCTCTACCCGCGGGTGCACGTGGCGTCGAGCAGCCTGGTCTGGACCACCGGATCGCTGCAGCAGACCTTCACCCTCGACGTCACCAGCGGGGGCACGTGGACCGCCGGCGCGAAGCGCGACAACGCCCAGCGGGACTACGCGCCATCGGTGCTGTACGACACCGACAAGGCCATCTACATCGGCGGCGGCAGCCCACCGACGGCCGCGGCGGAGCTGATCGACTTCAGCCAGTCGGCCCCCAGATGGACACCGGCCGCGGCGATGAACTTCCCCCGCCGCCAGCACAATGCCACGATCCTCGCCGACGGCACGGTCCTGGTCACCGGCGGCACCCGCAGCGGCGGCAGCGGCCCCCCGGAGAACTTCAACAACCTCGACCCCGGCCAGCCGGTCCACATCGCCGAGCTGTGGGACCCGGCCACAGATCGCTGGACCGAGCTGGCCGCCGAGACTGTCGACCGGTGCTACCACTCGACCGCCGTCCTGCTGCCCGACGGACGGGTCCTTAGCGCCGGCGGGGGCGAGTTCCACCCGATTGAGGGCATCCAGCAGCAGAACGACCCGGCTGACAGCCACCGCGACGCCCAGGTGTTCTCCCCACCGTATCTGTTCAAGGGTGACCGGCCGGTCATCACGAATGCGCCGGATACCACCCGCCTCGCCGACACGTTCCACGTGGAGACCGCGGAGGCGGCGGACATCGCCAAGGTGACGTTGATCCGCCTGTCGTCGGTGACGCACTCGTTCAACACGGGCCAGCGTGGCGCGATGCTTGCCTTCAAGGTGGCAGGGGACGGGCTCGACGTGACGTCGCCGAAGGTGTGCCCTCCGGGTCACTACCTGCTGTTTCTCGTCAACCGGGCTGGGGTCCCGTCGGTGGCGAAGATCATCCGGGTGACGCCCGGGGTGGCGGCCGGACCGGCAACTGCGGTGGAGGCCGCTGCCGCCGCGCCGATGGACGCGCTGGCCCTCCGGGAGGCGGTCCACGCCGCCGCCGCGGGCACCAAGGTGGTCGTGGGCCTCACCGGAACGTGCCCTTACGGCATCTCGGCGTGCTGGGGTGGCGCCCACGAGGCGCTCCGGCAGCTCGACGGCGTCGAGCTGGTCGACCCGATCCCCGACGGTGAACGCTCGACGGCGACCGTGTTCCTCGTCGACGACCGGCTGCCCGCGGTGGATCGGTGGCGGCAGGACTTCCACGCCATCGTCAACGACAGCTATCAACTGCGCGGCGTGGAGGTGACCGTGAGCGCTCCGGTCGTGCGTCGCGACGGCCGGCTGTTCCTGGTCGGCGACGCCGAGCGGCCGGATGTACTGCTCGTCCCGCTCGACGCGTCGGACAAGGTCCAGTGGAACCGCGCCGCCCGCATCCCGCTGCCGGCCGGTCCGGAGGAGGCCGACGCGTACGACCGGCTCGCCGGCGACGTCGCCGTCGCCGGCGGGCAGGTGACTGCGACCGTCACCGGACCGCTGACGACGAGTGACACTGGCCAGCGCATCGAGGTACGGGAGTTCGCGCCGGCCGGTCCGTAGCGCGCGGACATGCCAGCGCGCTTAGCGGCGCGCGGTCCGGCGCGCCACCCTGTCGGTCCAGAGGTTCCGCGGGGCCGTGTCGCGGAACGCCGACGCATTGCACACATGATTTAGCACAGCGAGCGGGGCCCGGGTGCCAGCGGGGACAGACAGCGAGGGCAGCGAGCGGGGCTCGACCGGCGAGCGGGATTACATGACCACGAGCCGGATCGGGAAGAAGACGTCGGGTGGCGGTTGGCTTCGACGAGAGCGTAGTAGTCGTCGTGGCGCTCGCCGTTCCAAGATGGGCGATCAGATCGCGTTTGAGCCCGCGGGCATGGTCGAAGTCGAACTCCTCCAACGATTTGCGTGAACCGTGCAGCTCGGATAAGGCCCTCTCCGCCGTGGGATCCCCGGGCGGAGACCTCACGCTGCAAACACGCTACGAGAAACTCTTCGTGGGTCCAGGACTTCGCGCGGGCCCGCTCAGCCAGTCGGGGCACCGCCTCGCGCATCGTGGGCGCTTTGAGCGCGCGGGTGAGGAAGCTGATTTCAGCGCCAAGGTCGCGGTTGGGTAAGGGTGGCCGCGTGGTCTTGGTCGTCATGACACCAACCCGCCCTCGCCGAGGTCGATGCCCAAGGCCGCGTCATAGTCACTTAGCGACCGCTGTTGGACAGCGATCTAGTCCTCATATTCATGCACGGGGCCGCAAGGCACCGATTCGGTGATGGCGCAGCATGTTCGCCGCCTCACGATGTTGAGGGTCGGTGATCGTCTGGTGCCAGGCCCAGACCCGTTCGTGATCGGCGACGGTCTTGCCGTCACAGAACACCTGGACTCGGTCCAGATCTGCGACGATTTCGATGCGCCGGCCGATCACCCCGGGATGCACCGAGTATTCATTGGAGTCCAACCGCACATTGTGGTCGCGCCAACCGCGCCCCGTTGCGCCACCCCACTTCCGGAGCCACCGGCGGCACTGCCACCATCGCATGATGGTCCGCCCCGATCCGATCAGTCGGGGCGCACCCCAGCCGCCCGACGCCAGCGCCCGTTGGCGATCTGCGGCCACTTATGCTGCTGATATTGAAATCGCCTGGGCCACTGGAGGTTCGACCCGGCAGAAACGAACGCTCCAAATAGTCATGGGCCCGTTCGATGATGCCCTTATGCTCCGGCTCACCTGGTTTGAGCACGACGACTTTGGTTCCCAGCACACCGCGGAACCCCTGGCAGTCCCGGGTCAACTCCGAACGGCCGGACCGCCATCGCCCCACCGCGCCCTCGCCGTCCCAGACCAGGGTGCGCGGCACTGCACCCAAAGCGCTGATGACCTTCTACCAGCCCGCGAACAAATCCTCAGCCCGCCGCGACGGGATCAGGATCGCTGACAGCCACCGCGAATAGCCGCAAACCATCGTCAGCACCGGCAACTGCGTCGCAGTGCGGGCCTGCCCATAACCGACGGGCACCGTCGTCGGCGGGAACCAAAAGTCGCACTGCGCGATCTCCCCGGACGCCGACAGAAGTAGCTATCTGAATGGCCACGTGGTGATGGAGAACTCAAGGCTCCTTGGGTGCCGACCACGACACCGCTAGCAATGGCATAGCGCCGCGCCGCGATCGCCCGCCACCTGCACCACCTGCAAGGCATGGTTTCGACATCGCGGCACACGCCCGCGCCCTGCTCGTCGGAGTATGCGACATGGCTGAGCTCGCTCGAGGACGCCGATCGTCAGTCGATGGGGTATCCCAACGGTGGCAGTGCTCGAATACCGTAGGGTCCGCGGGAGCCTAGCGCTGGATCGCTATGCTTGCCGACCCACCGCGGTGGCCGAATTTGATGAAGGCGAAGCTGGTGCCGGTGTCGTAACGCCATGCGGCGTCGGCGGCGTCAAACTCCTCGGGCGTGGCCGCCTTGTCCAAGGAGACGCCGTCAAGCGCAACCGCGCGCGGCTCTGCGGTCAGGATTTGCAGACCGATCCGCCGCGCCACGGACGTCAGCCGCAACGTGGTCGCGTCGCTGTTCTGTTGGCATTCAACAGTCGTGCCGTCGTAGACGGTGAAGCTTGACTGCCCTTCGGGGTAGACGAGAAACAGCAGATTGTCATCCCGGCAGACGATGCCGTTATTGTTGACGTAGTCAGGGCTGCACAGCGTTTGCGGGACGGGCAACAGCATGGGGATGATGGCGCCGGCGCGCACAAAGAGTGGGAATTGCTGTTGATTGCTGTTGCGCCAGAAGAGGTCTTGGCGGCCGGAGTGGCGCTCCTGGGTCCAGAAGTCGAACCACACCCCTTCCGGCAGGTACACGACACGCTCGGTCACCGATTCGGGCCGTGTCGGCTCGAGCACCGGCGCCGCCAGCAGCTCGTTGCCGAAATAATAGGTGTGCTTGAGGTTGTGCGTCCGGGGGTCGTCCTGGTGCAGCAAGACCGGTGGGCGGATAACGGGAAAACCCCGTGTCGCAGCCTCATTCGCGTAGGTGTAGATGTACGGGAACAGCTGGGTGTGCAGGCGGGCGAAGAAGATGAAGTTCTGCAGGCCGAGTTGGCCGTAGCCCCAGGGGTATTGCCGCAGATCAGTCGGATTGTCGAGGTTCAGCTGGGCGACCTGACGGTGCATCTGCATGATCGGGGAAAAACAGCCGAACTGCGTCCACCGCATGAATAGGTTTTCAGGAGAGACGGGTGAAAAGTTGCCGTTCACATATCCGCCAATGTCGTGACCCCAGAGCGCGAAGCCGCTCATCGCCGCAGATTGGCCCGCCACGATGACAGTGGGCAGCCCATTGTCGTCGCCGAAGTTCGGCTCGTTGTCGCCGGCCCAGCAGACCGCGAACGCCTGTGAGCCGGTGAAGCCGCTGCGGGCGAAGATCACCCCGTTCGAGCCGAGTACACCGTTGATGGTCTTCTGGTATTCCACGCAATAGCCGTTACGCATCTCGCGACCCGTTCGGCCGTCGGCATACCGCAAGTCCAGCGGTATGTACTCGCCGCCCACAGGTGCGTTGATGTTGCCGGCTGCCGGCTTGTTGGTCAGCGCTTCGGCATCATCGGTCTTGAACCCACCGATCGCCGACTCGGACAGACCCGATCGGGTCGTCACTGCCGTGTCAGCCACCAGCTTCTCAAGCTGGGCGAGGAGCCAGTTGCGCGCGGTGCCGCTGGTGAAATCGATCGGGGCGCCGCTGCCTTTCCACCAGCGCGTGGTGAAGGTGTTGCCCTGCTTGTCGGTGACGAAGACCTTGCGCTGCTTCCCGTCCTGGAACGTTGCGGCTTTCGGCAGTTGCCCGTTCGGCTTGGGCAGTTCCTCGTCCAGCGACCTGTCGTTGACGAACGGCGTCATCCAGCACATCACCTTCAGCCCGCTGCGCTGCAGGAAGGTCATCATCTCGGACAGGGTTGCGAACCCGTCGAAGTGCGCACCCTCGAATGTGCCACCCTTTCCGAACTGGGTCATGTTGAACGTGAAATCGTTGTAGGCGGTCTCCCATGGTGAGTCGAAGACGAACATCGACGCCGGGATGCCACGTTCGCGAAACTTCGTGACGGCATAACGGACTTCACCGCCGCTGCGCCAGGTATCCGCTGAGATCCACGGCCCGAAAGCGAACGGCGGCAGCAACGCCGGCCGGCCGGCATAGGCGGTAAACCTGGTGAGGACATCCGTGAGCCGAGGGCCGTATACGACGTTGAACGCCAACGTGCTGGCCGGATTGCGCACCACGTAGCGGTCTTGCTGCGTCTTGCGCATGTCGAAGAGGCTTTCGGCCGACGAGTCGAGATGAAAGCCGTAGCCGCGGGTGCTGACAAACCACGGCATCACCGTGTAGCTGTCGCCGTTCACCCCCTTGCTGGCGGGCTGGTCGAATGTCGCGATGCGCACCGCGTTGCCGGCCTGGTCGACGCCGTTGAAAGTCTCGCCGAAGCCGTAGAAGCGTTCCGCCGGATTGGAGGCGGCGACGATGTCGGTCGCCTCGGGAATCACCCCGCCCCAGTCGACGACTTCGTAACGCACCACACCGTCGTGGGGAAAGGTGAGGCGCGCGGTGATGGTCTGTTGCCCGAGTTCCTGGTCGAGTTCCAGACCGTTGCCGACGGACCGCGACGACAGCGTGCGCCCGACGGTGTGCGTCGCGCCGGAGAAGCTCACCGAGGGCGGCTGAAACGTAATGACGTTCGCCAGTGGGTTCCCGTCCAGATCCGGGCCGGCCAGTTCGATATGGCCGCTGTTCCCATACACCCGCGCCTGCAGTTGGCCCGACGGAATTGAGAGAAAGTCCCCGGTGGGTCTCGGAATCATCGGGGGCGCACCGTGTCTCGGATAAGTGACGGCTCAGGCCTAACCAGGCGGACATAGAACCGATAATCGGATGCCGTCTCAGTGAGCGGACTGGTCAACGTCACCTCTTGGTGATCGGAAAGGCGAGTGGCGGCGAGGTCGTCGTACGCGCGGATCTCGCTCTTGTCGGCTGTTTCGGCGCTGCGCGCTCGCGATCCCACTGGATCTTGTCGATCGACAGCGGCGACAGCGCTACATCCGGCCAGTGTCGGGTGCCTTTCAGTAAGAGTTGCCCGTCGCGCGCTGTGACGGCGCCGCGCATGGTGGCCTCGAACCCCCGCAGCTGATATGTCCCGTTCACCCCGCGTTGGAACTGCTCGGTCCATCGGTCCAGCGGGGGGTAGGCCGGAGTCAGTGAGGAACACTTGAGCAGTCGAATCGTGCGTATTCGGCACGGGATTGACAGGTACATGTCCGTACGGAATCGGCTCGTGCAGGGGCGGAGCATACGACGCACGTGGTCGGCTAGAAGGCGTGGACACTGTTGTTCCCGGCCTCGCTGCGGAACTTAAGGGGTAGTTCGGTCCAAGCCGGCTCGGCGGCGCGTTTGAAGAACAGGCTGCTGCCCGTCTGTAACTGGTTGCCCGGATTGTCGCCACCCTGGAATTGTTACCGGTGAAGATCGTGATGTCCATGCCCGGCACGTTCGTGCCGACCGGATCGCGCATGGCGCCCCGCCCGCGTGGCTCCGGGTTTTGCGGGATGTGCCAGGTGTTGCCGAGATTCGCCATAGGATCACGTCCTCACGCCGGGCTGATGTCGACGAAGACGGCGGCGTGGTCAGAGAGGCCGCCTCGCTTTGTCTGGTGACGGTGTCGAAGTGGGGGAACAGCGTGCCTTTGGTTCCTCCCCACACGCCTTTGCGGAAAATGCCGGCACCGGTTGCGCGGGCGAACAGGCTCGGCGACAACAGCTGATAGTCGATCTTGTTGGATTTCGTGCCGTTGCCGAAGGTTCCGAGCCGGTTTTCATCGGGGTCGCCGTCGTCGAAGGGAGTGACTTCGGCGACGTCGGTGAGGTCGGTATCCGCGAGCAGTGGCTGCAGGGGAGCGCTGTGCGGTGTGTCGTTGAAATCGCCTAGCACGACAACGTTTTCGACACCGCCGTTACGGATCTCCTTATAGATCTTGGCGACCTGCTCGGCTTGGCGGCGGCGCCGCCGGACGCTGGTCTCATCGTTGCCGCCAAACTTGCTCTTGAGGTGGTTGACCAGGATGGCGATTGGTTGGCCGGCCAGCGCGCTGCCTTCGGGAAAGCGGAACCAGTACTCGGGACAGTCACGGCTGAATATCCGGTTGCCGACAGGTCCGTCGTCGACACGGGATCTGATGGTCTGAATCGGGTAATCCTGGTTGGCCAATATCCTCACGTCGATGCCGCGGGGGTCGTTTCCGTCGATCACCATGACGTGCGGGTACAACGGATTCGTGTCGTCCTGGTCACGGAGCAAGGTGTCGGAGAAGCGCTGCTGGGTCAGGCGATCCTCGGCCTCCATAACTCCGACGATGTCGGCACCGAGCTCCCTGATGACTCGGGCCGTGTTTTCGATCGCCACCGCCTCGATGCGGTCGTTGATCAGGTCGACCCAACCGGTCCAGTCACCGCGGCCCTCGGCGACCACGGTGACAGCGTCCTCGCCACCACCCCGTGGGCGCTTCAGCAGGTGGCCCCGAACCACCCGCAACACCGCGAAGCTGTCTTTGGCTGACGGGTCGCCGTCGCTGAGCAGCGGCCCCAATATCTTTAGCAAGCGCAAGATTTCCTGTTTGTCTTCGCTGCTGTAGGTTTCGTGTTCGAACAGCTCGTTGACTTTTGCGTGCGCGTCAAGAACCTCCGCGGCGACGTTCTCCGGCTGGTTCATCGCGCGCGGGCGCGAAAACGGTTTTCGACGTTATAGGAGGCGATCCGAATCTGTTGGCTCGGCATGACGTGACCCCCATCTGCTGCACAGCAGTATCGGAAGTGTAGCTGCGAAGCGGCTGTCGGTACTGAAGATCGCATTTCCGTTCGGGCAAAGTTCAGAAGAACCGGTAATACGTGGTGGGCGTAGCCATTCCGTCCTGTTGAGGGCCTTCGCGCCGCCAAACGCCGCTGGGTGTCCGACCGGTCCCGTTATCGGCACAAACATTGCCGGTTGCGGTTATTGCGCTGCTGTCAACTCTTACTGGCTGACTGGATCCGGGCAGCTGCGGGGGAGCCCTCCTTGACAAGGCATCCGGTCACGGACGTGAAGAGAACCGTGACCGCTGACCCGACCTCTGCGGGCACGACGACATGGAACAGCCCCAGGACGTACACCAGCACGACGGTCACGGCGCCGGCCGCCGCAGTTTTTCGAAGGAATTGGAAGAAGGAGTCGCCGTGCGCAGCCTGAAACGGAGCCGCGCCGGTGCGGACGCCATGCTCAAGCTCGGTCCACGCACGAAACGACTCGCCGCCAGCGTGCAGCGTGCAGAGCCACGCTACGCATCGAAGCCGGATGGTCGACGGCGAGGAAGCCGCCCATCTCGGTGAGCGAGCCCCGATCGTCGGGCGCCAGCTCAACTGCGCCCCCACAACCTCATCCACAGACCTCCGAGGCCTTCGGAATGTACACGCGCCGAACCGCATCGGGTCCCAGCTCGCGCGACTGCGGTGCACCCGCACCGCCAACTCCGCCCACTCTGGCGACGACAAGGCAACCTCGCCGTCGATGCCCGCCGTCCGACGCCCGGCATTGCGCTGGGTGACCTGCCGCACACTGATAAGCGTGTTCGACCACGACCCCAGCATCAATTTCTGCAGCGACCGGACCGTGGCCCAGTCCTGCTCCCGCGTCGCCTTGAAGATCCTGCGCCGCAACCGGATTACGTTCTGCTCATGGACACGCCAATCGACGAAATCCCACTCCACAGCCACGTCCTCGGGTCCGTTCACCGCGATGGTGTCCAACTTGCCCCTTCGGTTCATCAGGCCACCGGCCTCGGTGTTCAAAGGCTCACCTGCCCACGTCAGCACCCTTGCGAGTCCGGCCCCGCTCGGGCCGACATCCGGCCGGTTCCCCACGACGACCGACTAGAGCAGCAGCCACGCTGTCGTGAGTCCCGTCGCCTTTCGGCCACCGGCATCCGCTTCTTGGGCATCCTGTCCCCCCGAGGGATTCCGCCCCTCTTACGATCGGCCTACCAAAACCCTTGACGGGTTTCGGACCCCGACGGGGTTTCCACGTTCCACGCACACGAGAAACGGCCGGGGTGGGCGCCCCCTATACCCCGAGGCCAGCGGTGTTCCCACGACCGGCCCTCACTTTCCGGTCGCCGCTTGCCGCCTCTCCCAGCGGCCAGGCCCTATCACCCAGGTATTCGTCCCGTCTTCCAGGGTTAGAAATAACGAAGCATCATCAGGGGTTCACTCACGTTCACCCGCCCGGCCTTCCCCTCGCCCGGTTGCTCCCCCAGACGGAACAGGGGCCCTTAGGCTTCTACCCTGGGCTTCGCACCCCGACGGACAAGACCCGTCGACGCACGCCAAGGCGGGGATCGATCCTGAACACTGATCGAGAACTACCCACCCGGCATGACTGGCCTCCAATCTGGGAGTTCACTCGCTATGCGCGACCTCGTGTCGCACGTGAGGATTTCCTTTACTGAGATCAAGTCTGTTGGCGTCGATGAGCGCAGAGAACACCACGCGAAGCCAGAACTCGATGCGACGCTTGCCGTCTGCATCAATCGCAGATCCGGGGACAAATCGCGCTGGAATGAATTTCCGCACATCTGGCCGCGTGATATCAAGCGTCTCGACGCAGTTAATCGCGGCTCGCTGCCTTGCCGTGTCGGTCCGTCCGCCATCCTGGAACGGAGTTCGGCCGCGTTGGGTCTCGCGCAGGTGGACCAACTACATCCGATACGCGGCCTGCAAACGCACCCTCAGCCGCCTGTTCCACTTCGTGTGGTCACGGGTGATCCGGTGGTTCCGGGCGCTGCATCACTGGACGTGGAAGGACGTCCGCCGCCGGTTCACCACCCCCGACGGACCGTGGAAACCGATTGGGGCGGACGGGATCACACTGTTCAACCGGGCACGCAGTCCCCGTTTTTTACGACCCCGCCGGCGTGTGCGCAGCAGTAGTCCATACCCGCATTGAGGTTTTTCATGCACCAGGTGTAAAACTCTGGATTGTAGTCGGCGCGCGCGACGGCGGGGTGTGCAAGGGGGCTGGCTGCAAGCGCGAGCACCGCGGTGAAAAGGGTGGCGCGCACAAGCCGACGCACACGTGCGTGACGGGCAGGACTGGTCGTCGGGCGGGTCGTCATCATGGCGAGAGTCCTTTCGCGTAGCGGCCTTGAGTCTGATGTATCTGGGCGGGCCATTGTCATCGCGTCCCTAGTTCGATCCCGTGAGGTGCGGATTTGTTGCGGTATCGGCCGTGCCGGTGTCTGGGGGGTCTGGCGATAGCTGGGCCTGCGTAATCACATCGACTGTGGCCACGCCTGCGGCCGTTGTCGGCGAGTCCGCATGCCCTTCACCATCGGTTGCCGCCTCCGGTGGGGATTTCGGCCGGGGAACCTGCGCCCGCATCGCCTGCACCGCGATATGGCGGCCGAGCTCCGTGTAGGTCGCGAACTGCCCCTCGGTAAACCACTGGTCCGACGTGTTGTCGTGAGGAAACTCTGCGCCACCCTTTTCCGCAGCGTAGGTCAAAACCCAATCGGGCAACTCGCGCCACAACACAGCTTTGGCGACAATGAGCCATCCGCTGCTGGCCTCGGCGTCGAGTCCGGCCGCCCGAGGGTACTTTATTTCCCCTCTGACCACAGCGCCTTTGGTTATGCGGGCGTTGAGGCTATGGAACCCATTGCCATCGCCGAACTGGTCGCCGGATCCCGGTGCGAGATTCTCGACGCCGAACGGCCCGTCATTCTCGAGCGTGATCTCGACGCCGAGTTCGAATCTTGCGAGCCTAATTGCGTCGGCGAGACCGTACAGTAGGGGACCGGCGTCGCCGCCGCCGTCGATGCAGTAGATCATGCGGCACCGACGTCGCAGCGCTTCGACGAGACCGAGGTTTTCGTAGTGTCCGCCGTCGGTGACTTGAACGAGCCGCGCATCAGACTTATTGATACCAAACAGTTCCCGGTAGAAGTACCCGGCGCCGCGCACGGACGCCAGCGCCTTGGGGAAAGACAGTTTGGCAGCCTTGCACTGAGCGATTCTCGCGAACCTGGGGTTGGGGAGCCAGGTTCCCAGCCGCGCACCGGACAGCGCCAGCAGCGTCTGAATGCCTTTGTTCTGTCGTCCCATCGCCGAGGAGAACGCCGCTCCGCTGACCGCCACCGCTGCCTCTACGGTCAGGTCGCGTTCAATGCGCGGGGGAGCCGCTTGGCACAGTTCCGGAGTCTTGAGCCAGCCAAGGGCCGGTCCCCCAACGCAATCGGCGGTCATGACGAACGACACGGCGTTGAGGCCGGGCGGGGGCCGGATGTCGCCGTCGGAGATGGCGGCGGCCGCGGCGAACACAAATTTTGGGCCACCGGCTTGTGCTTTGCCGTACTTGTCGAGCCGCGTCGCTTCGCTAGGCTCGTATTTCACGGCCTTTTCCACGTCCTCCTTGCAGAGGCGGCGGACAGCGAATGTGCTTGCCAGCCGTTGCCGATAGAACGGATGCAGGCTCAACGAGGTGACGTCGAAGAAACTCAGCAGCAGCGCCAGCAGCGCGATCAACCCTAGCCATCTCGTCATATGGTCAGAAATCAGTGGCAACGCGGCCAGACGAGGCTCGCTGGTCTCCGCGTTGAAGACTTGCCCGGCGACGATGCCGAGCGCCAGCAGCCATCCGACCAGCAGCACACCCAGGGTGAGCAGCACCACGGCGATGCGTACGACACCCGACGGCACGAATTTCAGCCACCGGGATGGATTCAGAAAGCCGTCCTTCTTCGACATCGTCGACAGAGTCGCCCCGTATTGCAGGACCACGACTGCCGCGATGCCGCCAATCGCCCCCGCCGGTCCCTTGTCGGGTCGCTGCAGACACAGCCACATCAGTCCGGGTCCGGCAACGGTGAGAGCGAACACCAGCAGGGCCAGGAATACGGCCCCTCGGGCCACCTCGGCGAACCGCGCTTGCCACTTGGCGGTGCGCGGCGACGTGGAGAGCCACTCGCACAACAGACCGAGCGCGACGCATATCACAGCTGCGACAACGGGAATCGCTATGGCCGCGAGCGCCGCCACAGGGTGGTGCGGCATTTCTGGGTTAGGCAACGGTACAGCCTGTTTGAGGGTGACCACGGCCGCCAGCGGAAGTCTGGCCACCAACATCCCCAGCAGCCACCCCAGAATGATCGCAGACAGGGACACGATGAGCAGTGACGCCAGAAGGTTCTTCAGGACCTCCGTGAGTGCCCGCAGCAGAGCGAGCGGTGAACCGGCGATGTAGCTGGACCGGCGGCGCAGGAAGTCGAATTCGACTGAGCCCGGGCCGAAGCGCTCGCACAGCGGAGCGATCGCGCCGCCGGCTTGACCGTTGGTTGCCTCGCATTGGACGCCGAGCAGGCGTGCCCCAGCGCTGAACCCGCCGCCGGACACCGAGATCACCCAGTCGAAGCCGTCAAGCGCCGGCGGGTACATTTCCCCGTCGTCGCCTCGCGGGCCGGCGAACGTCTGCATCGCGCCCATCGACACACAGGCAGAGCGGATTCCGCCGCCGGACAGGCACAGTGCCGTGGGCCGCAGACCGTAGTCGCTTTGCTTAGGGATCCGTTCGGGGGCGTCGGGTACGAAATACGCTTGACGCCAGGCCACTTCGTTGTCGGTGTTGGCCTGGACCGGATCCGGCGGCCACAACGCGTCGTCCCACCAGTTCCTGCCGTCATGTTTTCGCCGGTAGCGTCCTAGGCGCAGATACGCCAGGATGAGCCGCATCACCGACAAAAAAGTTGCTGGTATCGCCGCCACCGCCACAACTAGTGCGGCCCATCTGATGACGTTCACGGCCGCGGGCGATTCACTCCAGAACGCGCCGAGCAGTCCTGTGCGGGGTCGGTTGAGCCCAGACGAGATTAACGTGTTCTCAAGTAGATGTGCTGCCGTGGCGACAAGCACTGCGGCGAGGATGTAATGGCTGAATTTCTTGCCGGACTTGGAGCACGACATCAGGGCGGTGAAGACCACGGCGCACGTCATCAGCACCAGGAAAGAACCCAGGATCACCCATCGGTCGTGCGCGATCGCGGACCTCAGAGCCGTCGCTAGAAATGGGGTCTCGGCAAGCGGCAGTGGGTGCCCTTGCTGGTCGAGTTGAGGTTTGGTGGCGGAAATCTGGCTAAAGAGGGTGCCGGTGTCAGCCCGCGCGGAATTCTCGGCATATATGTAGGCGCCCGCGCAGATCAGGCCGATCGTGAGGCTTACGACCAGGATCAATCTGAGCCAAAGCGGCACTTTTAGCCAGGCACCGTGGATCGTGGACCACCTGCGACGCGGCATCGACACGACACTGTCTGAGTTCTCCGCTGTGGTCATATCGGTCGCCCCAGGGGATCGGTGGTGCAGGAGGCAATTGTCTCACCGTCGTGTCTGTTCTGGGCGCGATTGCACCCAATAGTCTGCATCAACCCGAATAGTCTGCATCAAATAGCGCCCCGGCCGTCAATGCGATAGCGGAGGTGCAGTCTTCCTCGCCGCCTCGCCGAATCCATCACCGAGTGGCCGGCGCGCACCCAAATTCGAGTAGCGCACTGCGCTAGATGGTATGGAGGCTGACTCGAGGCCGAAGGCCTCGGGCTGCAATCGGACATGGGTTGCCGGCGGCGGGTGAACACTCGCTACGGTCGAGCCACAGTTGCAGATCAGGAGGCCTCCGGTGAGTTTCAACGGTACGAGCCATTCTGACCTGGTGGTCGCCCTGCGGGACTGAAAATTGTGTGGTGGTCGCCTGTCGACGCCGTCTAACACTGTGGTCCCTGCGAGGCCGTGTATCGAGCCAGGCGCCGGATGTCGTCGTATGGGCCCTTGACTGTTGCCGCTTCATCGAGCACGAGGATCAGATTTGTTGTCCCCGTTGCGATATCCGCAGGCGACCACTCCCAGGTGGTTGGTGTTGAGGAGGAATTCATGTTGGCCGAGTCCCATGATGACGAGCAGATCATTGCCCGGGTGGCCGCCCTGGATATCGCGAAGGCGGAGTTGGTGTGCTGTGTACGGGTGCCAGCATCGGCAGGCGGTAAACGACGGTTGCAGGAGGTGACGACGTACTCCACGATGACTCAGTCATTGACCGAGCTGGCCAATCGACTGGTCGAGATGGGTGTGCAGCGGGTGGTGATGGAGGCGACGTCGTCGTATTGGAAGCCGGTGTTCTACCTGTTGGAGGCGCACGGGCTGGACCCGTGGCTGGTCAACGCCCGCGATGTCAAACATCTGCCTGGTCGGCCGAAGACCGATGTGCTCGACGCGGTGTGGTTGTGCAAGGTGGCCGAGCGGCAGATGCTGCGGCCGGGCTTCGTGCCGCCATGGCCGATCCGACGGCTGCGGGATCCGACCCGCTACCGCACCGATCTGGTGTCCGCGCGCACGGCCGAGAAGAACCGGGTCGAGAAGCTGCTTGAAGACGCCTGCATCAAGTTGTCGGTGGTGGCCTCCGACATCTTCGGGGTGTCGGGGCGGGCGATGCTGGCCGCGCTGGTGGCTGGCGAACGTGACCCCAAGGTGCTCGCCCAGCGGGCGCGAGCGCGGATGCGCGGCAAGATCGATCGACTTGAACAGGCCTTCGACGGGCATTTCGCCGATCATCATCGGTTCTTGCTGTCGCGCATGTTGGCGCGGATCGAGGGGCTTGACGCCGACATCGCCGCTGTCGACGCCCAGATCGACGTGCAGCTGGCCCCTTTCGCCGAGGCGGCGGCCCGGCTGGATGAGATCCCCGGTATCGGTCCGGTCGCTGCGGCCGCCATCATCGCCGAGATCGGGGTCGATATGTCGCGGTTCCCGACCGCCGGGCATCTGTGCTCCTGGGCGAAGTTCGCCCCGGGCATCAACTCCTCGGCGGGTAAGCCCCAAGGCAGCGCGTCGTCTGGACATGGCGATCCGTATCTGGCGCGTGTCTTGGGTGAGGCCGCCGTCGGCACCAGCAAGACAAACACTTTTCTGGCGGCCCGGTACCGCCGCATCGCCAGACGCCGCGGCCAACCCCGGGCAGTGGTCGCCATCGGTCGCTCCATCCTGGTGATCATTTGGCACCTGCTGCATGATCAAGACGCCCGATACCAGGATCTGGGCGCCGACCACTACAACCGACACGTCGATCCGTCTGCCATGAAGCGCAGTCCCATTCGACAACTCGAGGCCCTCGGGTACACGGTCACACTCACTCCGGCCGCCTAACAACGTGGTGCGCACCGACGCCAACTCACCATAATTTTCGGATCAGTAAACCCCGCCGCTGGCGGCCGCCGTCGAGGCGGGAAAATGGGCGTCGCGTCCGTCCGGCACGCCGATATGTCTGTGATGCCGTTTGAGCTCGTT
>Ga0306926_10001976_pt1 | contig 20636 bp, 18 predicted proteins | sample flu12Cox44000178_FD_203759 | JGI IMG/M metagenome (GOLD analysis project Ga0306926, IMG submission 203759) | Lab enrichment of tropical soil microbial communities from Luquillo Experimental Forest, Puerto Rico - flux8day.12C.oxic.44.000.178 (v2)... | ecosystem: Environmental > Terrestrial >...
CAGTGTGATCGCCTCCTGGCTGCTGGACCTTACGGCCACCGCCTTGCTCGAGGATCCGACGCTTTCGAAATTCGCCGGGCGGGTGTCGGACTCAGGCGAAGGGCGCTGGACTATCAAAGCAGCAGTCGATGAAGCGGTGCCCGCACCAGTGTTAACCGCATCTCTGTACGAGCGCTTCAGCTCACGCGGCGAAGCGGACTACGCGAACAAGCTCCTATCTGCCATGCGTTACGAGTTCGGCGGCCACTTGGAGAAAGCGGCTGGAAAATCAGGAGCTGCTTGAGAAGGCATATCATGACCAACTTTCACTCGGACGCGCTTGTTTTCTTTGGTGCTACAGGCGATCTTGCCTATAAAAAGATCTTCCCAGCCTTGCAGGCAATGGTGAAACGCGGACACTTAAATATACCGGTCGTCGGTGTAGCCAAAGCTGGATGGAATCTCGATCAACTTCGCGCGCGTGCAAAGGATAGCCTCGAGAAATACGGTGGGGTCGACGCCGCCGCGTTCGAAAAGCTCTGCACCTTGCTGCGTTATGTCGACGGCGACTACGAGAACCCGGCCACCTTCGAAGGCCTTCGCAAAGAGCTGAGGGACGCACGTTATCCCGCTCATTACCTGGCTATTCCACCTGTTCTGTTCGAAACCGTTGTAGAACAGTTAGCGAAATCGAATTGTGCCCGGGGTGCGCGAGTTATCGTTGAGAAGCCATTCGGGCACGAACTTGTCTCGGCGCAAGGTCTTAACAAAGTCTTGCTTGGCGTTTTCAACGAAGCGGACATCTTTCGCATCGACCACTATCTTGGCAAGCGCCCGGTGAACAATATGTTGGCGTTCCGTTTCGCGAATGCTTTTGTTGAAGCCTTTTGGAACCGCACCTACATCAAAAGTGTGCAAATCACCATGGCAGAGGACTTCGGCGTTCAAGGTCGAGGAGGCTTCTACGATCAGACAGGAACCATTCGCGATGTAGTCCAGAACCACCTCTTTCAAGTTCTTTCCAATTTGACGATGGAACCGCCAGCAAGATTGGACAGTGAGTCCGTGCGCGACGAGAAAGTAAAAGTGTTGAAAGCGATTTCACCCATCGAAGAGAAGAATCTCGTACGCGGCCAGTTCCTCGGCTATCGCGATGAACCTGGCGTTGCAAAGGATTCGAAGACGGAAACGTTTGCTGCGCTTAAACTAGAGATCAATTCCTGGCGCTGGAAAGGAGTTCCCTTCTACATCCGTGCCGGAAAGTACCTGCCGGTGACTTGCACGGAAATTGTAGGCAAGTTTCGCAAACCTCCTACATTGGTCCCCGAAAGTGCCTTGACGGAAAACCATTTGCGGCTCCGTATCAGTCCTGAGGTCACCATCGCGATGGGAATGATGGTGCTGGCCCCGGGCGAGGGCATGGCGAGCCAAACGGTCGAGATGGTAGCCAGCCGGTCTCCACGTGCTGCCGACATGGACGCGTACGAAAGAGTGTTGGGAGCAGCAATGGAAGGAGATGCGTCGCTGTTCGCGCGAGAGGACTACGTAGAGGAGGCCTGGCGCATCGTCGATCCCGTGCTCAAGACGGGAACGCCGATTTACCAGTATCAGCCGAATACCTGGGGACCTCGTGAGGTTGAACGAGTGACACCCATGGGAGGCTGGAGCAATCCAGCCAGCCATGAAGAATCGGTGGCCGCAAGCGGGGCGGCGGCATAAGAAACAGGCGACGTTGGCGCAATAGTGTCCGCCAACAAAGCTCCGGGAGTCCGCGCATGCCTGATCACCGACCACTTCTTTCTCCGGCGAGGGGTCGAGGACGAACACCTGAACATCATTTGCCTGGGTGGCCGACTTACGGGCCCGATGCTGGCTTGGGACCTTGCAGAGGCCTTCTTGTGTTCCAGTCTGGTCAGGTGGAGTGTCATCCGCGACGCTTGCGCAAAGTTGCGGCGCTGGAAACACGAAACACATTGAGCACGGGTCTGAGGAGAAGCCACCGAGATTTCGGCTTCATGCGGCAGCCGGGTGCCAACTTCCGAAGCAACGAAGTATGAACCCATGCCAAGGAGGCATTCATGAGTACCGCGCCAGCGATTGCTGGAAATTTGACCCCAGCACAACTCGATCAGCTATGCGTCAACACCATTCGGACGCTCTCAATGGATGCTGTGCAGCAGGCCAACTCGGGACATCCCGGCACGCCCATGGCCCTCGCACCGCTCGTTTATGCGATCTGGAACCGCGTTCTTCGTTTCGACCCGCAAAACCCGATCTGGCCCAACCGTGATCGTTTTGTACTGTCAAATGGTCACGCCTCCATGTTGCTGTGGTCCGTTCTCCATCTCACTGCAGTCCAGGCTGTGAATGCCAGCTATGAAACGCTGGGAGAGCCTTCTGTTTCGCTCGACGATATCCGTCGTTTTCGCCAGCTCGACAGCAAGGCTCCAGGCCACCCTGAGTACCATTGGGTTTCCGGTGTAGAAACCACAAGCGGTCCCCTCGGCCAGGGCGTGGCCACGAGCGTTGGCATGGCGATCGGCGAGAAGTGGCTCGCCCATCGCTACAATCGGCCCGACTTTGACATCTTCGACTACAACATCTACGCCGTGTGCGGCGACGGCTGCCTGATGGAAGGGGTTTCATCCGAAGCGGCATCGCTGGCCGGACACCTCGGCCTCGACAACCTCTGCTGGGTCTACGATAACAATCACATTACGATCGAAGGCAGCACGCGTCTCGCGTTTACTGAGGACGTGCAAACGCGATTTCTCGGGTACGGCTGGAACGTCTTGCGCGTCGGCGATGCGAATGACCTCGAACGCATCGAAAACGCCCTGGAAATTTTCCGCAAGACGAAGGGCCGCCCGACATTCATTGTGTTGGACAGCCACATCGGCTACGGCGCACCACACAAGCAGGACACAGCCGCCGCTCATGGGGAGCCACTAGGTGAAGAGGAGATCCGGCTAGCCAAACGCAGCTACGGGTGGCCGGAGGAGGCAAAGTTCTTCGTTCCTGAAGGAGTGTATGAGCACTTCGCGGCCGGCATAGGCAAGCGCGGCGCCAACGCAAGGAGCAAGTGGCTGCAGCTTTTCGATGCGTACCGAGCGAAGTACGGCGAACTCGCCACTGAGATCGACCTGCTGGAGCGGCGCGAGCTTCCGGCAGGGTGGGATCGTGCCCTCCCAGTATTTCCGGCCGACTCGAAAGGCCTTGCCGGCCGCGACGCCTCGGGCAAGGTCTTAAACGTACTGGCGCAGAACATACCGTGGTTCCTTGGCGGCTCCGCAGATCTAGGCCCATCGAATAAAACCACCCTCACCTTCCCTGGCGCAGGGGACTTTCAAGCGGACACTCCGGGAGGAAAAAACCTGCACTTCGGTATTCGCGAGCACGCGATGGCCGCCATCGTCAATGGCCTTTCTCTATCCAAGCTTCGGGCTTTTGGCGCGACATTCTTCATATTCAGCGATTACGCACGGCCTGCGATTCGGTTGGCGGCAGTGATGGAGCTGCCCTCTGTCTTCATTTTTACCCATGATGCAATGGGTGATGGCGAGGACGGTCCTACCCACCAGCCGGTGGAGCACCTTGCTTCCTTGCGCGCGATTCCGGGACTGATCACCTTGCGCCCCGGCGATGCCAATGAGGTAGTGGAGGCGTACCGCTATGTCCTGCAACAGCGCCATCAGCCTTCGGTGCTAGTGTTATCGCGACAACCCTTGCCCACTCTCGATCGCAGTAAGTATGCGCCTGCATCCGGTGTCGCTCAGGGAGCCTATGTGCTCGCAGATTGTCCCGGCGGGAACCCCGAAGTGATCATTATCGCCTCGGGCAGTGAGGTCAGCCTCGCCGTGCAAGCGCACGAGGACCTGCTTACAGAGGGCATTCGTTCACGCGTGGTATCCATGCCGTCATGGGACATTTTCGAGCACCAGCCGCAGGCTTACCGAGACAGCGTGCTGCCACCGAATATCACAGCACGGGTGGCCGTGGAGCAAGCCTCCACCTTCGGCTGGGAACGATATGTTGGCACCACGGGGCACGTTGTGGGCATGAAGACCTTCGGAGCTTCGGCGCCGCTCAAGGAACTACAGAGAAAGTTCGGCTTTGAACCTGACGACCTGGTTCGGGCTGCCAAACAGCAACTAGGGAGGAAGTGAGTTCAAGCACGTAGCCAACCCAAACTCCAATCGTCGAAGTCTTGAGGGCTGAAAGAAATGCACTGATTTGATTCCTCTTGAGTTCTTCCGGCTTGGGGTCTGAAAAACTACCCTAACCCGTATTGCTCTCGTCATTTCTCATCTTGCCGGCATTCCAGTGATGACGGCGTCACGACCGCTTCTCACCACTTGTTGTAATGAGCGATTCATCTTGCCGTCATACGCTAGTTCATACACTGTAATTCGATTGACCCATGAACATCCTTGTTGTCGAAGATGAAACCGAGCTGGCATCCGCCCTCGTTTGCGGATTGGAGGAAGAAGAGTATTGCGTCCAGCTTTGCGGAGAGGGAAAGGCCGCATTGCAGAGGTTCGAGGAAGCTTATTTCGATCTGATCCTGCTTGATGTGATGCTTCCCGATTTGAATGGCTTTGAGGTTGTCGAACAATTGCGTATGCGCAGTCGAGAAACGCTCGTCTTGATGCTGACCGCGCGCGATTCGCTTACTGATGTCGTTAGAGGGCTCGATTCGGGCGCGGACGATTATCTGACCAAGCCGTTTTCATTCCGAGAGTTACTTTCGCGTATTCGCGCGCTTGAGCGCCGTGCAGGCAGCAAACCGAGGAATGTAATCGAAGCCGGTGAGCTCCTGCTGGACGTGGCCGCACAGCGAGCATTTCGCGGCGGCCGACCTCTCAGTCTGTCCTTGACCGAATTTCGTTTACTTGAGGTGCTGGCTCGGAACAAGGGCCAAGTAATTCCTCGCCACGCAATTATTTCGGACGTATGGGGCAGCCGTCGCGACGTCGCAGAGAACACACTTGACGCGTACGTCCGGCTATTGCGAAAGAAGATTGAGAGTGATTCGCAAGCGAAACTCATTCAAACTCATCGCGGCATTGGATATTCCATGGGCTTGCCGGCCGTCCCATGACTTTAACGATTCGAATCAGGCTCACTGCTCTATATTTCGTTGTGCTTGCCGCCGCGTTCAGCAGTTTTGTTTGGATTAGCGATGTCGGCTTTCGCCGCAGTATTGAAGTCACGGTAAATGATTCGTCGAACGTGAATCTGCAGAGCCTTCAGCGCCTGTTGGAGGGTGGCACTCCAAACGATGATGCGAAGGTTCGCGAAGAACTGACGAAACTAGCAAGCTGGTGGCCCAATGGAGCTATTTTTGAAGTGGCTGATGCCAACCGGAATTGGATTTTCCGCTCGCCACAATTCCTTCAAGCTCAGGATCCGCTTCCCGTTGCCGGCCCATTACCTACCTTCCTCACAACAAATCTGAATTACGTTCAATACCGCATCGCCTCACAGAAGATCCCAGCTGCCGGACAAACGTACGAAATTCATGCAGCGGTACCTACCGAACCGTTCGATCGGGCCCTTGACCACTTTCGCGACATCGAAAAAGAAACCGTGCCTCTCTTGGTTCTATTGGCGTCATTGCTGGGTTATTGGCTCAGCGGCAGATCGCTTGCGCCGGTAACGCGAATCATCGATACGGCGGAACACATCGGCATAAATAGTCTTTCCCAACGCCTGGACGTGCCCAGGGCGCGCGATGAATTGCGCCGCTTGACGGAAGCACTTAACGCCATGCTTGGACGCATCGAAGCCTCTTTCAAGCGCATTACACAATTCACTGCGGATGCGTCGCACGATTTGCGTACGCCCCTCTCGGTGATCCGGACCGTCGCCGAGGTTGCTTTGCGCAAACCGCGGACGCCTGAGCAGTACGCTGACGCACTTTCGAAAATTCTCCGCACGTCCGAGGAAACCACCGGCCTGCTCGAAAATCTCTTGACCCTCGCTCGCGCCGACGCTGGCGCCCTGGGAATGGAACTCCATTGGATTGACCTTGAGGTCCACGTACGAAGAGCGCAAGAGCGCGCTATTTTACTCGCAGGCAACAAAACGCTCGACATAAACCTTCGAACGCCCGGCAGGCCCATTTGGGCCAGGGCGGACTCCATTGCCATTGATCGGCTGCTCCTGATTTTGCTCGATAACGCGATCAAGTACACGCCCGAGGGTGGTTTTTGCGAGATTGAATTGATCGATGGCTCGCAAGAAATTCAAATTCTCATTCGGGATTCAGGGATCGGTATTCCGCAACAGGAGTTGACCGCGATCTTCGAACGCGCCTACCGCACGGACCGTGCGCGATCACGCGAAACCGGTGGCGCAGGATTGGGCCTGGCAATCGCTCGATGGATTACCGAAATGCACGGGGGCACTATCATTGCGGAGAGCCAAGTCGGCGCCGGTTCTGTATTCCGCGTCACCTTACCTGCGCAGCAGGGCATCGAAATCCATTTGGCCAGTGCCCCTTCCGCTGCCGCGGCAATCTGAAAAAAATTCAGGCTCTATTCAAGTCCGCATCAAGTTTCGTTCACGCGCCGTTCGTATTTGCGGCGCCTAATCGCTAAACCAAGTAATGCTGGGGAGTGTCCTATGCGCCTTAATGTATTTTGCGGAAACACCAGAGTGGCACGATGTTTCCAAGCGCTTTATTTCCTGGTATTTATGGCAATAACGCTCTTTCCGGCGTCTTTGTGCGCCCAGACTGACCGCGCCACATTGGAAGGCACCGTCATAGATTCAAAAGGCGGCACAATAGCTGGGGCGAGGGTCCAAATCACAGAAGTTGAAACCGGAGTCGGACAGGAAAGGGTTACAAATGAGCATGGCTTTTACCACATCCCAGGAATCGCGCATGGCACATATGCGGTTCTCGTCTCCCGCGATGGATTTCAAACCAAGCTCATCAATGATGTTGAAGTTCAAGTAGGTGACACGCGCACGCTTGACGTGACCCTCGCCGTAGGAACGGTTACCGAGCGACTCGAAGTCAAAGCCGAATCGGAGCCTTATGAAAGGAGCGACGCTGCGAGCGCTATCGTCATCGGAACAGAACAGATTCACAACCTGCCAACCAACGGGCGCAACTGGTCGACGCTCACGATTCTCGCTCCATGGGCCCAGGACGACGGAGGAGGCGATCAGCGGACCATCCGATTTGCTGGGCGAGCCCGAGACGACAATAACTTTACCTTCGACGGCGTAGACGCAACTGGGATCCAGGAACAAGCGCAAAAATCAACGACGCGCCTCCAGATCTCGGAAGATGCGATTGCTGAATACCGAGTGGACTCGGCCCTCTACGATGCAGAACATGGTTCACAGGCTGGGGGCCAGGTAGACGTCGTTACGAGATCGGGAACCAATCAATTCCACGGCTCCATTTTTGGTTATATTCGCAATTCGGTCTTCGACGCCCGCGAGTTTATCGACCCGGTTCCGATTCCAGCTTTTCGCCTGGGCCACTTCGGAGGCACTTTTGGCGGTCCTATTAAGAAGGACAAAGCATTTTTCTTTTTGAGTTATGAGGGTTTAAGGCAGCTTCAAAACGTTACCACGAGCGCCGCCGTCCCCGACCCCGGGTTGCAGGCAGCCATCCTTACGAATTCCCCGGTGCTATGCCCGATTCTGCAGGCATGGCCCTGGAGACAATCCGCCGTTGCACAAAATCAAGCACTCGGCTGCACAGCCAAACATGTCTTTCCCGATTCAGCATTTAGCGTCGATCAAATGCCCTTCGATCCTGCAAATCCTGACACCACAGGAATCGATGCCTTTAACAGTGCGCCTACCACGGTTATCCATGAGGATAGCTGGCTGGCCCGTTTCGACTATACATTTTCGAAGAACACCACTTTCTATGCCAGAGCCCAGCGTGACATCGCTTCCACTACCTCTCCGCTTGGCAACGCTCTCGATCAGCAAGGCGTCTTCAACAATCCCGCAAACTACATTGCCGCAATCCAGCACACTTTCACTCCCACTCTGTTTAACACGTTCAAGTTCGGAATCAACCGCTCCCCATTTCACAATCCTCAGATTTGCAATTTTCCGCTCGCCGTAAACACCGACAACTTCGAAGCTCTCAACAACTGCAACACCGACAACGAGGTGGGGACGACGTTTTCCTATATTGACGATGTGGTGTGGACGCATGGGCGCCATACATTCAAGTTTGGAATCGATGTTCGACGTGTGCGACTGAATCAGGGGATCACTGCGGATGACACAATCACTTTCAAGAGCAACTCCGACGTAATCGACAATCACATCGACAGTCTTTTTTATCGGTCATCCTGGTCGCTTCATTATTTGCGCCATTTGTTCATTCTTCCTTATTTCCAGGACGAATGGAAACTAACCCCCAACCTCACACTGAACATGGGGCTGCGATGGGAATACTACGGCGTGCCTAATGAAGCGCATAATCGCACAACTGTTTTCGACCTGCAAAACTTCCAGGGTAGTTGCTTCGGAACCGGATCCGCCAACCGCGCAATCTTCAGTGCGCCGGCCGGTTGTCCAAATAACCCGACCCTCCTGCAGCCCAACTACCGGAATTGGAATCCGCGCATCGGTGTTGCCTGGGCTCCTTCGCAACTCGGGGGCAAGACGGTAGTCCGCGCAGGCTTCGGCATTTATTCCGGCGCGGCGCAGAACGACGATGAAAACGCCGGTCTCGAAAGCGATAACATACGCCAGGCTCTTACGTCTGGAATTAACGGTGCCTCGCCTCAGTTATCATACGGTCCGGGTTACTTAACAAATCCGCCTGACTTCGGAACTACGGCAACCTTGGAGTTGCAGCCAAGAGCGCTTTTTCGGCATCGGCGTGACCTCTATGTCGAACAGTGGGGATTAACGATCGAGCATGAATTGCCCGCCGACATGTTGTTCAGAGTTTCTTACTTAGGTACGCACGGCGTCCGACTCTTTGCGCGCAACTACGAGAATCTGTGTGATCAGGCGCTTTACCAGAGTTCGCTTGGAATGAATTGCACCAGGCCTCTCGATCCCTTCCCCGTCACTGTTCTTGCTACAGGGCAGTTAGCGTCCTTCGGGGACGTGGACGTTAAGCGGGACGACGGCGGTAGTAGCTACAACGGACTGTTGCTGTCGCTTCAGCGCCGCTTTAGCGCCGGCCTCCTGTTTCAGGCCAACTACACGTGGTCGCACTCGATCAATGACGGTAACGTGGGGGGCGGCGAGTCTAATGCCCCGCAGAACGCGCTATGCGTGCCTTGTGAGCGCGGCCCGAGCATCTTCGACATTCGCCACAACGTCGTTGTGAACGCCGTCTACCAATTGCCCTTTGGCCCCAGCAAGAGGTACCTCTCCTCGGGCGGAGCGGTTGGAAAGATCGTTGGCGGCTGGCAGATGAGCGGTCTCGGTACTTGGCATACGGGACATCCTCTAACCGTTCTTGCGAACATCCCTGTGAGTCAGGTTCCCGACAACAACTCTGGACCGAATCAGCGCCCGGACGTGATACCTGGGATTCCGCTGACAGTGACTCCAACGGCCGCAAACACCTTCCAGCTAATTAATGCCAACGCTTTTACGGCCCCACCCGTCGACCCGAACAGCGGAATCCTGACTCGTTATGGCGACGAACCTAACGGTCTCATTCGCTCCCCGCATGTGTGGCAAATCGATTTTGCGCTGACAAAAGAGACGCCTCTGACGGAGAGATTCAGCCTCGAATTTGGCATCCAGGTATTCAATATCTTCAACCACACGCAATTTGCTGATCCAACGAATTTGACCCTCGACTTCAATTGCACCCAGACGGCTCCATTTGCGTGCACGACGGCGGGAAGCGGGAATTTTGGGGCGATTAATTCCATCAACGGCCACAACAACAACAATGATACGTTCTTCACCGACAATGTCGGAACCGGACTGGCCAGGCAGCTTCAACTGATGGTCCGGTTCAAATTCTGACCGGGGCCGTAAGGGCACGGCACAATTTATCCAAATTTTATCCGCGTCATTCGTTTACTTTTCAGATCGCAGGAGTGCAGTTCGTTCGGGGCTAATCAACGTGGCGATTGTCTTTGTCAGCCGTACTCTTCTCACTCGAAGTGCGGCCAGCTTTCTATTACTTGTTGCCGTGGGTGGATGCAAAAGGGGTGAGAAGAGACCATCTGCTTCCGCGAACTGGGTGACAGGCGAGCCAGTTTTGGTCGGCGCCGGTGACATTGCTGACTGTGTGAACCTTCTTGGAGCTGGAGCTACGGCTAAATTGCTCGACTCGATTCCAGGGACAGTTTTCACCGTGGGTGATAACGCCTACGACTCAGGCACTGCCGAGCAGTTCGCCAACTGCTATGACCCAACTTGGGGTCGCCACAAAGCGCGTACTCGCCCTGCCGCCGGCAACCACGAATTCCATTCCGGTGGCGCTACTCCCTATTTCAACTATTTTGGTGCGAATGCCGGGGACCCAAGTAAGGGGTATTACAGCTATGACTTAGAAACTTGGCACATCATCGTGCTCAACAGCGAATGTACGGAGGTAGGCGGCTGCCAAACTGGTTCGGCTCAGGAAAAATGGTTGCGAGCGGATTTGCAAGCGCATCCTGCTGCGTGTATCGCCGCGTACTGGCACAAACCACTCTTCAGCTCTGGCGCGAGGCATGGGAATGATCCCGAGGTGAGGCCATTTTGGGATGACCTTTACGCCGCTCATGCGACGCTGGTTCTTGGCGGCCACGATCACGATTATGAGCGATTCGCGCCGCAGGATCCAGATGGCAAACTCGATCCGAAGCATGGCATTCGTGAGATTGTGGTTGGGACGGGCGGCAAAAGTCATCGCCCATTCGCAGCGCCTCTTCCGGCTAGCGAAGTCCGCAATGACGATACCTTTGGAGTGCTGAAGCTCACACTGCACCTCAAGAGTTACGATTGGGAGTTCGTGCCTGAAGAAGGGAAGACTTTTCGGGATTTCGGTTCTGACTCGTGTCAGTAGAGCGTTCCAAAATATTAGTCGCAGCGATTCGCCACTGCGCCACGGAGACAGCTTTGAAGAAAAATATCCTCCCAATCCTTCTCTTACTTTCGGCGTTCGCGGCTTTCGCATCCAGTGGCTATCATCTGCTGAAGACGGTTCCCGTTGGGGGCACGGGAGGCTGGGATTATCTTGCAGTGGACGAAGCGAACCGCCGCCTCTACGTCTCGCATGAGACCGAAGTTGATGTCTTGGACGTGGATTCCGGCGCTGCCGTCGGCAAAATCACAAACACTCTCGGCGTGCACGGAATCGCTATCGCTCCAGAGTCGAATCGCGGCTTTACAAGCAATGGGAAAGCTTCGTCTGTCACAATCTTCGATTCGAAGACGCTTGCCACAATCGGAGAAGTACCTACTGGAAAAAAGCCTGACGCGATCGTGTACGATCCTGCTACGCAGCGCGTCTTTGCCATGAACGGCGCTAGCAACACCTCGACTGTCATTGACGCGGCAAGCGGCAAGGTCATTGGCACAATAGAACTCAACGGCGGCCCTGAATTCGCCACCGCGGACGGCTCAGGCAGCGTCTATGTCAATCTTGAAGATGAGAGCCTAACGCTGCGTATTGACTCGCGTAGTCTCACTGTGAAGGATCGTTGGCCGGTATCGCCCTGCCAAAATCCCTCGAGCATGGCAATTGACCGTCAAAATCGTCGGCTGTTTATCGGCTGTCGGAGCCATGTAATGGCAGTGGTAAATGCGGAGACGGGCAAAGTGGTTGCGACATTTCCAATAGGCGATCACGTGGATGCCACAGCTTTCGATCCCATAACCGCTCTCATTTTTAACTCAACGGGCGACGGCAACGTCTACATCTTCCATGAGGAATCACCGGACCATTACTCTCAAGTCGAAAGAATCTCCACACGTTCGGGATCTAAGACAATGGCTCTCGATCCGAAGACGCATCACTTCTTCGTTCCAGCCAGGGGGCCAAACGGGCTCGAGATACTGCTGTTCGCCCGGTAAATCCGGAAGCGCGAAGAATTGCAAAGCTTCCTCCGCTATTGAGAAGCGGTCACTTCCCTGTCTTTTTCTCACTTGCCCTTAGACCTTCTGCGCGGTATACAGCATTTCTGAAATCTATGGACCATCAAATTAGGCGAAGGCGCACAGGAACAACTACGGAATGCAACAGCAGAACGATGGGGAAGGTATCGATTGAACTGACGTGATACGCAAGAAATCCGGTGTGACCGGAAGATGTCCTCGCGCACGCGTTGCACTGAGCGGAGCATCGAACTGTAGGAGAGACAATGCGTAATACGAAAATCACGGTGGAACAGAAAGAGGAAATTCGAACGCTCTATGCTTCTGGCGCTTTCACTCAAGTGAAGCTGGCAGAGAAATTCGGACTGCGCCAAGGCACGATTAGTGCGATTGTTAAGAAATCAACGTGAACGGAGGCTGTATGCCAAAAAGCTTAGACTAGTACCCAGATGACACCCTGGTTGCATTATTGACACCTATTAGGCGCGAGCGTAGAGTGCTAGTTCTCCCATGGTTATCTTCCCCACTCGAGGTAAGAAATGACCGCGGAAGCAAACAAATCATATCGTGGTGTTATTTGCATGCATTGTCATCAGCCGACTCCGCTGACGGAAGCCGCAGAGGATAAAGAAACGAGGTTCCAGGAGCACGGGCATCAGGATTCAGACGAGTTCGCAATCTTTTCGAGTCTCCTGCGCTGTCGAGCGTGCCATGGTGAGGCCGTTTATAGCCATAAGGATGTGAGAGAATTTGACGGCAGTCCTAGGAAAAGAACTCGTAAACGCGCGGCAGCCTAATCTTAACGCCCTACGAACGTTTGACCCTATTGCGTGCTCCGAAGCCACCGACTTCCATCGTTGAAACCTTATCCAGATATGTCGACCTCGGTCAGGCGAAAAGCAGGAGGGTCGTATAAGCGCGACACCGAGAGTGAGCTCCAGATTACAAACTGCCGTCCCAGAAAGCCTTCGCGGCGTTGACCAAGCCACTCTTGCACAAGCACGAAAGCTGGTGGCCGAGGCTCTCCTAGTGAAGAAATTTCTTCTCGCATTTTCATTTATCCAGTTGTGGACGTGGTTTCCCTCGACGTGATCTCGTATTTGAAGCCATCCGGATCAAGCGAGTCGAGGCGGCCGTTTGCTGTTTCGGCCTGAGGATACATCAAGAAACCGATTGGCGCGCCGCTTGCACCAGGCAACACAACATCATGTGCAAAGTTGTAGGCCATCCAGTTCATTTCCCACGATCCGAAGAGCCGCGCGCGGGCCTTCTTCACCATTTCATCATCCAAAGGACGATTTCCAGGCGGCTCCTCGAGCACCACCTTACGCACATCCGCGGGGTCCACCGGCACCCAGCCGTAGCTGGCGAGGTATACCTCCGCACGGCAGTGCTGAGCTTTCGTTACGTTTTCCGTTGACGCACCGAGGCTCTTATATCCCATCTCCGATTTGGCGATGCGAAGGCCATACACGTCGCGCGCCGGGAGGCCAGCCGCGCGCGCCAGGCCGACATACAGTGCGTTGAGGTCGGCGCACTTACCGCCCAGATCCTTGGACTCAAGCATGAAGCGGATATCTCCGACGCCGCAACCGCGCGTTTTTGGGTTCCGAAACGTGTTTTCAACGATCCACTCGTAGATCGCTCGCGCTTTCTCGATGTCCGTGTTTGCACCCGCAGTGATCTCGGCCGCCGTCGCCTTCACTATACCGTCTGTCGGCAGCAGCTTCGTCGGCTGCAAGTAACGCTCCAACTCTTCGGGACTCGCTTTCGGCGCCGTTCCGCGCACAGAGAGGTCCACTGCATAATTTTTCGTTGTGACCCGGCTCGTAAGGGTGAGGATCGGCCTCACCCCCGCCGGATATTCGGCTGCGATGATTCCGAGCGCATCAAACTTGCCGTCGACCACCTTAACAGCCCCGCCCTCGGCGTTGAAGTTATTCGCAAGCGTCTTCTGGAAGGGCGCCGGATTGATGAGCGCCATTGGTACCCATATGCGTGTGGTGCCGGCTGGTTTCAGCACTTCGATGCGCGTCGTCACTTCGAACCTGCGGCAGTTGCCAGGCGATGCAACCTGCGCAAACAACCGCTCTGCTCTTCTGAACGCGAGACCTGCCGACGCCATGCACGCGGAAGTTAGAAAGTCACGACGGTTCATTGAGTCACCTCTTGGACCCGATTTTCGTCCTTTCGTAAATTACTCCAGACGCCGCCTCTCAGCAACGACAGCGAGTCGCTACGGATGGGAGGAGATTGGAGCTCAGAGAACTCGCAACTTGCAACGCAGTAGCACACAGGGCAGGGCGATACCCGTTTGTTCCCGGCTGGCAACACAACTTCCGCTTGTGTATGCTTTGGTGATTGGTTCCGGTTCGATGAGGGCGAAAGTGGCGCGGTGTTTTGTAGGAGTCTGAAATGCGCACGCTGGACACTGCACGATTTCGAGATGCAGATAAATATCTGTCCTACCTGAACACCAGGTCCGGCAGGTTGCGTTCTGAACTAGCCTTGGAAAACTTGCGCGGCTTTCTGCCTAGCCAAGGTTACCGGCTACGCGTTTTGGACTTAGGCGGTGGCACCGGTTTCGCGAGCATTCGTTTAGCAAGGATGGAATTTGAGGTTGTGCTTCTTGACAGTTCAGAAGAGATGCTCGGGATCGCGAGAATGGAAGCGGAAGCGAACGGGGTCGATGCCAAAATTGTTTTTTGCCAAGCCGATGCAGCCCAAGTGTGCCGCCTCTTCGAAGCCGAGTCTTTCGATATCGTCGTTTGCCATAATCTACTCGAATATGTCGCGGACCCCCGTGCGATTCTTCGCAGCCTTGGTAAGATCGTCCGGCAGAACGCAGTCGTGTCTATTCTCGTGCGCAATCGTGCCGGAGAAGTGCTAAGAGCTGCAATCAAGTTGGGTGATTTTGGACTCGCGCGAACTAATCTTACCGCGGAGACCGTAACGGATTCGCTTTTTGATGAGCCGGTGCGAGTGTTCGACCCGACAGACTTATCACTTGCGCAAGCCGATCAAGGCCTCGGCATAGTCGCTGAATATGGAGTCCGCGTGTTTTCGGACTACGTGGATACGGATCTCAACGCTGACACATACCGGCAGCTTTTCGAATTGGAAAGTATTCTTGGGGCCCAGCCGAAGTTCGCTGCGATTGCGCGCTACTCACAATTGATCGCTCGCCGCTCCAGCGCGTCCACAAGTCAGGGGACAACGGGATGACGCCGCCCGCGCCATCACCGATTTTGCAATCGACCCTGGTTCGGCCCGTGCCGGCCGGGAGTTTTGCAATCGGACTTGGTTTGACGAACGAATGCAACCTGGCTTGCTCGTTCTGCTATCGCGATCCGGTGCGGGTCGATCGGGTCAGCCTCGAACAAGTACGCTCCGCCATGGCGAGCCTTCCGGTCCGCTCTGTCAATCTCGGCACGGGCGAGAACGGAATGCATCCGCAGTTCCACGAGATCCTAGCTTTCCTTCGCACTCTGCCTGTGAAACTCACCATCACCTCCAATGGGCATAGCGCAGCTTTGCTCGCAGATGACGAACTTCGAGCCTTTCACGATGTCGAATTTTCCTTGGATTATCCATCACAGCTTGAGCAAGATTCCCAGCGCGGCTCCGGCAATTGGACGCTAATCCACCAGCAGGCGGAGCGTTGTATGAGGGTGGGAATTCCGGTTACCTTCATCGCCGTAATGATGAAGGCCAACTACTTGCGCTTGGCGGATGTGGCGCGGGTTGCCAAGCGTTATCAAGCTCCGCTCCGCGTCAACGTGTATCAATCCGTGCGCTCAGACCTTTATGCATTGAGTTACCAGGAATATTGGGACGGGTTTCGTGCCTTGTTTGCTGAAACTGACGTAATCGCAATTGGGGAACCCTTAGTCCGCGCGATGGCGGGTCTGCCTCCCAGAGTCGGCGGTTGCGGGGTAAGTACCGTGCGCGTTACACCCCGTGCCTCTACCCAGCCTTGCGTCTACTGGCCGGGAGTTGGCGAACCCCTCTCGCTGCTGCTATCGCTTGGTTCGGGAGTTGTTGAGACTTCGTCCTTTGTCGAAGCACGCACCATTCCGGAGGTGTGCCACTCCTGCGCTTATCTTCAGTCTTGCTACGGTGGATGCGCCGGGCGCCGTCGCCTGCAGAATGCTCTCCATCAACCGGACTTCTATTGCCCAATCGTCCGTGGCGAAGTGCAGCACCTGGAGGTCAGCATGGCTCCCGCCCGCGAACTCCCGAAAGGCGAGAGCGCTTGTACTACCATTGTGATGGCGCGCGATTAGAATCGCCTGGCGTTTGGGGGCGTCACAATAAGCTGCGGTTATCGGCTAGGAAGCCGATTTAGAATCGAACCCAGCGAGGTCATCTCATGACGACGAGTAGAGCACAAATACGCGAGGCATCTTCAACGCCGGTCCAACCAGAGGCGCGAATCGGGTTGGCTATGGTTCGCCTGACGATCGGCTCGATGTTTGTATGGGTCTTCTTCGAGAATCTCGGCAAAGGACTGTACACGCCCAGCGGTTACGCAGGACTCATCAACTACTATATCGCGCACGATCACGCGCCAGCCGCATGGAAGGCCATCATGGCGGTTGCGGCGGGGCACGCCTCGATGGCCGCGCCGCTTCAGGGCCTCACCGAAATCTCGCTTGGCGTCTTGCTGCTGTTGGGATTGCTAACCCGTCCTGCTGGCCTCGTAGCATTCGGATTCCTCGCGAGTCTTTGGGTGTCGGAGTGGGGCACGTCGTGGATATGGGAACTGCTCGTACCCGTTCTCGCGTCGCTTTCGGTCGCGATAGGGCGCGCGGGCCTCACGTGGGGTATTGACGCGTTGCTCGCTCGAAAGTATCCATCTTCGCCGTGGTGGTAATTTGAACCAAGGTCACATGCGCGTGTCAGTCATTATCCCAACCCGCAACGAGGCTCTCGCCTTGAAACATGTCCTTGCCGATGTCCCTGCCGACCTCGTCACTGAGGTCCTGGTTGTAGACAGCAACTCTACGGACGGAACGCCCGAGATCGCGGCGGAGATGGGCGCCCGCGTTGTCAGCGAACCGCGGCGGGGATATGGGCGTGCTTGTCTGACCGGGCTCGCTCAAGTGAACTCGCCCGATGTCGTCGTATTCCTGGATGGCGACTACAGCGATAGACCGGTTGAACTTCCGCGTCTTCTCGCACCGATCGCAGAAGGGCGCGCCGACATCACGCTCGGTTCCCGCCTCGCAGGGCCGCGCGTTCCTGGCTCGATGGTTTGGCACGCCGCGCTGGGCAACCGGCTTGCTGCCGGTTTGATCACGCTTCTGTTTAAGCGGCGTATCACTGACCTTGGCCCATTCCGTGCTGCACGCGCCGATGTTCTTCGCACGCTCGCGCTCGAAGAGGCAACCTACGGATGGGCGGTTGAGATGATCCTAAAAGGCATTGTCCACGGCTTCCGAATTGCCGAAGTTCCAGTCAGCTATCATCCACGCATCGGGAAATCGAAGATCAGCGGCACGATCAAAGGCACTGTGGGCGCTGCTTGGTTCATCTTCAGTCGAATTCTGGGCTATTATCTGCGACGCTGCGCTCATGTACCGGTGTTGTCCTCGGAAACCGGGGAATCGTCTCGATGCAAATCCCCAACCAGACCATAGCTCATTTACCGAATCGCGATTGCACACTGGTCATCATGGCAAAAGCTCCCAGAGTTGGAGCGGTAAAGACCCGGCTCGCAGAGTGCCTTCCGCCATCGGCGGTTATTGAGCTATATCGGTGCCTCTTGGAGGACACCTTGATTCTGGCGCAGTCACTAGCTGGTGTGGAAACAGCGATGATGTGCCCGGCTTCTGATCTCGATGAGCTAACTCGCTCATTCGGCCACAGAGTGCGCGTGGTTGCACAGACTGGCGAGGGCCTCTCCGCCGCCCTCACGTCGGTCTTTGCACATTTCACGGCTGGCGGCCGGCGCGTCGTCGCATTCAACAGCGATAGCCCGCACCTGCCTTCGTCTATACTCCATGCCGCGTTCGGCGCACTTGAATCGTCTGATCTCGTTGTAGGTTCGACCGAGGATGGCGGCTATTACCTCGTCGGCGCGACAACATCCCATCCCGGACTGTTCAGCGCCAGTGCAATGGGAACGACGAATGCGCTTGACGCGCTACTGGCGAATGCCCACTCACTGGGCCTTTCTCTACGCCTCACCGATACGTTCTATGATGTCGACGTTCCTGCCGACTTGAGTCGGCTCGAAGCTGAATTGCTTCTATTCCCGGCGAGAGCGCAACGCACTGCGGTCTGGTTGGCAAAGCGCGGGCAAGCAACGGCGAGGCCACGAGCCAGCAGCATGGACTTATGACAACCACGCCGTCGCACCGGCTCTACTGGCTTGCTGCGGTCATCTTCTCAGCGCTGATAGCTTGTGCCAGAAGTCCAGGCGGTGTCGGAACACCTCCTTACCTCATCGCACTGGCCGTTGCTGGCATTGCCTACCTCTTAGCCGTGCGCGAGTTCTTTCGCAAGCAGCGGTTCTCGCGAAAGGTCGTTCTTATCTGCCTCGCTTTGGCCGCTTTGTGGCGAATTCCATTCCTGCTGATGCCAATAGGTCCAGATGACGACATCCACAGATACTTATGGGATGGCCGTGTACAGCGGCTCGGCTATAACCCATACAACTTGATTCCTGGGGATCCAGCATTGGCTGGGCTACACACTGCTGAGACGCGTGGCCTGAACAACCCGGAGGTGCCAACTCCCTATCCCGCCGGTGCGCAGCTTTTCTTTCGGGCGGTCACGACGATTCACGAATCGATCTTTGCATTCAAGATGGCATTTGTTGTCTGCGACTTCGCAATCGTGCTTCTATTACTTGACGAATTGCGGCGCAGCGGCCAAGGAGAGCATTGGGTCCTTGCCTATGCCTGGCATCCGCTCATCGCGTTGAACGTGGTTGGCAGCGGCCACGTCGATATTCTGGGCGCCCTGCTGCTGTTGGTCTCTGCTGTGGCGATTGGGCGCAGCTGGCGGATGATTGCAGCGGTCGCGTTCGGGCTGGCCATTGCCGTGAAATTCCTTCCAATCGTGCTGACTCCGCTTTACTGGCGGCGTGTGCGCATCCGTGATGCGTTCGCTGCTGCGGTTGTGTTTGCAGCGTTGTACGTGCCGTTTCTTAATGGCTGGCACGCCCCGGTCGGATCGCTTGGAACCTTCCTTCAGCGCTTCCGCTTTAACGATCCCGTGTTCGCCATGCTTGAGCGGATGGCGAGCCCGCAGACCGTGGCTGGTCTAGCAGGGGTCGTCGGTCTGATCACGGCCGGATGGCTGCGCAGTGAGCCGCCAGCGTGCGAGGCGGATAAATGGGCGTGGCCCATGGCGGCGTCGCTCGCGTGTTCGCCAGTCGTTTATCCGTGGTACTTGCTTTGGCTGCTGCCATTTCTGCGCTCGAGGTCAATACTCCCGCTGATGGTTTGGACTGTGAGTATTTTGCCAACCTATTTAGTCTGGCACTTGCGGACGCTCGGGCAGCAGTGGCGGGTTCCTGGCTGGGTCCTGTTGCTGGAGTACGGATCTGTTGCCGTTGCCGCGGGGATCGTGATATTTCACCGTACGACCCAGCGGCTCGCGCATCAAGGGCCGGGTAATTCACGCTAGCAGTGCCCGCGTCACGGCGATCTGCTCGTTGTCTATTGAGCGTTCATCCAGGTATCCGACCCAGTCAGCTTGACCGCCACATCCGAAAACCAGATGTGCACCGGCTTGCCGTCCGCCGTCCCGCGATGCTCGGTTGAGACAAGCAGCGGTCCGGCCTTCTTGTTTTCAGCCCACGTCGTGATAACGACACTCGGCTTCTTGGGTCCGCCGCGGTGGTAAATGAACTGCTGAACGCGATTGTCGGGACCAACGAAGAGCGTCCAAGTATCGCCGGGTGTATAACCAACATTGTCCGGATATTTCACTACTACCCGAGTGGCGGAACCCTTTCCCAGCGGCAGCTTTTGCTTGCCCTCATCTTTCACGTCAGCGCTTGTGTCCCAGTAGACATGAAACGGGAAGACCAGCCAATACTGATCGTTCATGAAAGCCGGATCGGTTTCATTCTTCACGTTATCGGGTTGACTGTTGAGCTGAGAGCGCAGGTACGTCACCTTCACAGGCTTATTGTCCTTGTCTTTCCCCTCGAAGGTCACCTGGCCGGTCTTGGGCTCCCAGACCCACGAATGAGAGAGTTTGAACTCGCCTAGGGTTAGGTTAAAGGTGTAGCGGATCGCCTCGATTTGCCCAAATGAATCGAGACCATACGCTTTGGCGATTTGCTCAGCAATTGGCGGGCGCTGCTGTCCCCAGCAAGTGGCAGCCAGGGCCAACACCCCGAGAACTAAGCGACGGGTCACCCGAATACGATTCGCACTCATGGATCTCTCTCCTCAGTGAATTAAACAATGGCAGTAAATCTTAAAGTGCTTTTTTCCTGCTGCAGGAGATGCCCCGAATAACGATTGCGAACAGAGACTATCATCACCCGTCACAGAATGCGATGATCTGCGATTGAGCTGATGGTATTGTGCGTGGTGTCTGGGGGAGATCAAGAGGATGTCACTTTCCCGGATTTCCTCGATTAGCGCTCCAAAGGC
>Ga0306926_10001978_pt1 | contig 20631 bp, 21 predicted proteins | sample flu12Cox44000178_FD_203759 | JGI IMG/M metagenome (GOLD analysis project Ga0306926, IMG submission 203759) | Lab enrichment of tropical soil microbial communities from Luquillo Experimental Forest, Puerto Rico - flux8day.12C.oxic.44.000.178 (v2)... | ecosystem: Environmental > Terrestrial >...
GGCGGCGTCCACGGGTAGTCCTCGGACCCCGTCGCGAGAAACGCCTCGTACTCGATCTCGCCCAGACTATCGCCCGGCCCCTGATAGTGCGAATCGTCCACCTCGATAATCAACGGCTTCGTGCGGAGCCGCTCGAGCGCCGGGCCGACCGTGGACGCGTACTCCCGGTCCGTCAGCAGCACCTTCGCCTCGCCGTGCTCGAGGATGTAGGCGATCGTGCGCGCGTCGAGCCGCGTGTTGATCGTGTTCAGCACGGCGCCGGTCATCGGCACGCCGAAGTGCGCCTCGAGCATCGCCGGCACGTTCGGCAGGACCGCCGACACGGTGTCGCCCGGCCCGATGCCGCGCCGCGCGAGCGCCGACGCCAGCCGCCGGGCACGCAGGTCGAAATCGCGATAGGCGATGCGCCGGTCGCCGTGGACCATCGCCACTCGATCGGGAAAGATCGCGGCGGAGCGCGGAAGAAAGCCGAGCGGCGACAGCGGCGCGAAGTTCGCTGCCGTGCGGCCGAGGCCCGTACTGTCCATGCCGATCCCCTCCTCCGGGGCCCGACCTTATCGCGCCGGTCGGCGCCGGGCAAGCGTCTCACGGGCGCGTCGGCCCGGCGCCGACCGGGTCGCTCGCGTCACGCCGAATGGCAGCGCGGCGAGTCACCCATTGCATACTCGAGCCCGGGATGCCGCCCGCGAGCGAGCTCGTCCGATGGGCACCGCGCACGGCGGGGCATCTACGGGCGCTACATCAGGCGCGAGCTCAGATGTCCTCACCGACGACAACTCGCTTCCGCTCCGGCGCTTGCGTCAGGCCACGGTGCGCGACGGCGACGACCCGCCCAAGGTCCGGCACGATGCCGACCTCGAGGAGATCGTGGAAAAGCTCGAGTGGGCCTATCAGAATCGCGAGAAGCTCGCCGAGATCGGCGCGCGGGCCGCGCGCGACATGACGCGCTTCATCTGTACGGCCGCCGCCCCAGGGGGTTCTCGAGCTGCTCCAGCCCCGCTAGCTGGCTTCGGGCGCGAGCGGGCGGGCCTAGAGCCCGAGAATCTCCGTGCGCCGGTGGCTCAGCGCCGGCAGGCTCGCACGGACTCGATCCTGGTGCGCGAAGTCGAGGTCGGCCAGCACCACGCACTCCGCTTCGGGCGCGCGCGCGAGCGCGGTGCCCCACGGATCGACGATCATCGCGTTGCCGTAGCACGCCAGTCCGGGCGGGTGCGAGCCGAACTGCGCGGCCGCCAGCACGAACACCTGGTTCTCGACGGCACGGGTGCGAACGAGCAGGTCCCAGTGGTCCTTGCCGGTCTCGAACGTGAACGCGGACGGCGCGGTGATGACCCGGGCGCCGGCAGCGCCCAGACGGCGGTAGAGCTCGGGGAATCGCAGGTCGTAGCAGATCGTGAGCCCGACCGGCACGTCGCCGAGCTTCGTCAGCACCACGTCCTCGCCGGGGGCCATCGTGTCCGACTCGCGATAGCGCTTGCCGTCGACGTCCACGTCGAAGAGATGCAGCTTGCGGTAGCGCGCGACGACCGACCCGTCGGCGTCGACGGCCAGGCACGTGTTGAAGAGCCGCTCGTGGCCCGGCGCCGTCTCGAGGAAGCTTCCGCCGACGATGCGCAGGCGGCGCGCGCGCGCGAGGCGGGTGAGGAGCTCCGAGGTCGTGCCGGGGATCGCGTCCGCGACTTCGCGATGCTTGCCGCGACGCCCGAGGTACGTGAAGAGCTCGGGCAGCACCGCGAGCTCCGCGCCGCGCTCCGCGGCCTCGATGAGCAGGCGCTCGGCCGTTGACAGGTTCTGCGCCTTGTCCTCTCCGCTGTTCATCTGAACGACGGCGACCTTCATCTCGCGCTCCTTCTCATACCGTTCTCATGCCGCTCTCATGTGTCGTCGCGGAAACCCCGGCTTCCGGAACCTTTTCCCCCGCTCGAGTAGTCATAACATATGAGAGGGGAAGGATATCGGAATGAAGAAGTTAGTGTTGATGGCGCTCGTGCTGATGGCCATCGTGGCCCCGGTGGCGTTGTCCGTGGTCTACGCCGACTACTCGACCGACAAGTCGATCCAGGCTCCGTAACCTCTATCGATACGCGCCGCGCGCGGTGAGTCGATCGCCGCGCGCGGTGCGCGCTCTTCCGGCAGAGCTAGAGCCGCCGGGCGATCCGCTCCACCGCCTGCGCCGAGGTGATCACGGGGATCACGTCCATGTCCGCGACGTCGCTCCAGCGGGTGATCCACTCGTCGAGGAGCCGGCGATCGTTGCACTCCATGAGCTGATAGCACCGGCTCATGTCCGTCGTCACCCAGCTCGAGATGTACTTCAACCCGTCGGGCGCCTGCCGACCCTTGTCCCTGAACCGCCGGTAGACCGGGACAGGGTCTCCGTTCTTGAAGCTCTCGATGATCATGTAGAGCATTTGCGCGCTTCTTTCCTTTCGGCTGGCGCTGCGGGCTGCCCCGATCTCAGCGAACGAGGCCGGCGCGGCGCGGCAGGAAGAGCGTCAGCTCGGGGAACAGGATCAAGATCAACAGCCCGACGAACAGCGAGATCAGGTACGGCCAGTACGCGCGGAAGTGACGGGCGACCGACACATCGGCGAAGCGGAGGGCCATCAGGAGGCCGACGCCGATCGGCGGCAAGAAGAGACCATCATCACGTAGCGCAGGAACACGCCGACGAGCATGTCGACGATGACGACGACCATCAGCACGGTGATCACGACGTGCGGTACGGCGCCGACCCACGACAATCGCCCGCGCATTGGCGCGGCGGATGGTAAAGTTGCCCCGCCTCGAAGTCAAGCGAGCGGTGCGCGCTGCAGGCCATCGCGGGGTGGCTGGGCGAGCCGCAGCACGGCCAGGGGCCTGGGCTCCTGCGTGCGAGGCGAGCAACCTGGGAATCCCCGCCGGCCGAGGCGCGATTCTGAATCAGGAGGGCGGCTCGTGCGCGGACGACTCTTCTGTCGACGGCGCGGATCTGCCGGTGGTCAACATCGACGCGCTCAAGGCCTACGAGGTGGCGAAGTACGCCTCGATGACGTATGACAACTACGGCCCGACGGTGCTGGTGATGAACCTGGACCTGTTCAAGAGCCTCACGCCCGAGCAGCAGAAGCTCGTTCTCGACGTCGGCCGCGAGGCGCAGACCAAGGTGCGCCAGCTGACCGAGTCGGTCGACAACTTCCAGAAGGCGAAGGAGATCCTGGAGCCCAAGGGGATGAAGGTGAACCAGGCCGACGTGGCCTCGTTCCGCAAGGTCGCCGAGGAGAAGATCTGGCCTCAGTAGCGGCAGCAGTATGCCGACATGTGGGACAAGATCGTGAATACGCGGTAGTGCGCCCGCTGCAGGCCGTCGCGGGACCGCTGTGCGAGCCGCAGGGCCGGCCGGGGGCTGGGGCCCCCAGGCGCGAGGCGAGCAATACGGAAGACCCGCCGGCCGAGGCGCGCCTCCAATGAAAGACTGAATCCCAAGGAGAGAGCAATGGCGGTGAATGTCGGTTTCATCGGTGTCGGCAACATGGGTAACCCGATGGCAGTCAACGTCTTGAAGGCGTTCCCGATGACGGTCTACGACGCCAACCCCAAGGCGATGGAGAATCTCGTCAAGGATGGCGCCAAGCGCGCCGGCTCGGCGCAAGAGGTCGTCGAGAGCTCGGAGATCGTCTTCACCTCGCTGCCGGCTTCGCCGGACGTCGAGAAGGTCTATCTCGAGCCCGGCGGCCTCGTCGATCGGGCCAAGCCCGGAACGATCCTCATCGACCTCAGCAGCGTGCTGCCGTCCACGCCGCGGAAGATCGAGCCACGCGCGAAGGCCCGCGGTGTCTTCTTCCTCGAGGCGCCGGTGAGCGGCGGCGTCAGCGGCGCGCGCGCGGCCACGCTCGCGATCATGGTCGGCGGCGACGCCGAGCCCCTGCAGACGGCCACGCCGGTCTTGAAGGCCATCGGCCCGAACATCTTTCACGTGGGCCCGGTCGGCGCCGGCAACACGGTGAAGGCGATCAACAACATGTGCGCGTCGGTCAACTCGTGCGCCATGATGGAAGGCCTCGCACTCGGCGTGAAGGCGGGCCTCGACCCGATGACGATCTATCAGGTGGTCAAGGCCAGCAGCGGCGGCAGCAAGGCGCTGGAGCGGATCCCGACGGCGCTCATTCCGCGCAACTTCGAGCCGGGCTTCAAGGTCGCCCTGATGAACAAGGACCTGGACACCTTCAACACGATCGCCAAGGAGCTCCACGTCCCGGTCAGCTTCGCGAACGTCGCCCAGCGCTACCAGCAGGCGGCACTGGCCGCGGGCCTCGGTGAACAGGACACGAGCGTGATCATGACGGTCATCGAGCGCCTGTCAGCCGTCAAAGTCTCAGGCAAGTAGTCGCTGATCTAGAGGCGGCTCAAAAGGGTCGCTCCGGCCCTTTTCAGCCGCCTCTGCACTCTTACTCGCAAAACGCGGGGGCGTGACGCAAGGTCGCGCTCTGCGGCTTGTCGTAGTTGATCCACAGCTGCGCCTTGCGCTCTTCCAGCAGGCTCGATGATGGGCGCTGCCGGTGCCTTTCCGGCCAATGAGTGCTCCTCCGGGCACAGACTCGACCGGGCCGATCGGCGTCGTACAATCTCAACGATGGCGCGTGCGCTCCATCGTCCGCTGTGCGCAGCCCTCATCGCCCTCGCCTTGCTGATATCCGCGGTCGGCGCGCAGCCGGCCAACGTGCCGGCCGTCGTCGACAAGCTGCTCCAGGGATTCGCGGCGCCGGACTGCCGGCACCGGTGGCAGACGATCGAGGAGTACTCCGATCGCATGATCGGACGAGTCCTCAGCTACCAGGAGCCCGCGGCCGAGATCACGGACGGCCTGCGCGACCTGGCGCCGGCGAGAGGGTCTGCGGTCGAGCAGAAGGTCCAGATGGTGACGGGCTACACCGACGAGGCCAGCAAGGCGTTCGCGCGCCTGGCCAAGGTCTCGCAGCTGGTCGACCGCACCGGCTCGCCGCTCGACGTGTGGCGAAAGGGGTTGCCGCCCCTGACGCGGGTGCTCGAGGATCCGGGCGAGCCGTTCATGACGCGAAAGCTTGCCGCCGCGGTGATCGCCGAATCGTCCCAGAAATCGAACATCGCCCGGACCGCCGGGTGGGGCGAGCCGCTCCCGCGCCTGCTCACGAGCAAGGATCCGACCGCACGGCTCCTCGGCAGCATCATCGCCGCGACGGGCGGCCTCCTACCGGGTCAGGCGCCCACGAAGGGCCGGATCGTTCCCGAGCTTCTTCGCGGCCTCGACGCCGACTCGTTCGCGGCGCGCTACGGGTCGACGCGCGCGCTGCTCGCGCTCAGCCGCCAGCCCGTCGACCGCATCTGCGTGGATCCGAGCGACAGCGCTTCCGACCGAGCCGCGGGCGTGCAGGCGTGGCATGCCTGGTGGGCGCAGAGCAAGGCACAAAGCGCCGAGGAAAAGATCGAATAGGAGCGCGGCCGCCGGTCAGTGCGGGGCGCCGACCGCGCGCACGTGTCGCGGCGCCGCGAGCCAGATGGCGAGCGCCGAGAGCAGAGAGCCGGCGATGGCGATCCAGAAGGCGGCCGTGTAGCTGCCGGTGAGGTCGTAGAGCGCGCCCGTCACCCACGGCCCCGCGGCGCCGCCGCTGATCGCCGCCAGCATCAGGGTTCCGAAGACGGCGCCGTAGTGACGGCCCTCGAAGATCTCGGCGGGAATGGCGCCGATCACCGACGTGAGGCCGTAGCCGAGCATGCCCTGCGAGATCACCATCAGGTAGAGCAGCGGCGCCGTCGGCGCGTGGCGCAGCGCCAGCAGCGCCAGGAAGCAAAGCACGAATCCGAGGCTTCCGACCGTCCACACCCACTCGCGACCGATCCGGTCCGAGAGATGGCCGAGCGCGATCTGGCCGGGCACCGCGACGAGGCTCACGAGCCCGAGCGCCCACCCGGCGTGAGCGGGGCTGAACCCGACCTCGACGAGGTACTTCGTCTGATGGACCTGCACCGCGTACCAGGCGAAGAGCCCGAAGAAATAGCCGACCGCGATCCACCAGAAGGGGCGCGTCCGGATGGCGCGCGCGAGCGTCCAGTCGACCGCGGCCCACGCGGGGTCCACCACGTTGGTGCGCCGCGCGGCGGCCGCGCCCCTCGGCGCGACGTCGCCGTCGGGCCGAAGACCGACGTCCTCGGGCTTGCGGCGCAGCACGAGATTGAGCGGCACCAGCACGCCCAGCACGAGAACGCCCAGCGCCCAGCAGGCCGCGCGCCAGCCGGCTCTCGCGATCATCGCCTGCAGCCACGGCAGGAGGACGATCGAGCCGATGCCGACGCCGGAGAAGGCCACGCTCATCGCCAGGCCGCGCCGGCGCACGAACCAGTTCGGCAGGTAGAGTGATTGACCGGTGTAGCCCAGACAGTTGCCGCCGCCGCCGACCAGCACGCCGAGGGTCGCGTAGAGGTGCCACGGCCGGCTCACGAACGGCGCCAGCAGCATGCCGGTCGCCATGACGATCACACCCAGCTCGATCACGAAGCGAGGGCCGCGGCGATCCATCAGGCGACCGACGAACGGGCTCAGACACGCCGAGACGAGAAAGCCGAACGAGAAGGCGCCGGCGGTCAGCCCGCGCTCCCAGCCGAACTCGTCGAGGATGGGCGGGAACAGGAGCGAGAACGCCGTGCGCGCGTTGACGCCGATCGCCATCGTGACGAATCCGGCGGCCACGACGACCCAGCCGTAGAAGAAGGGAAGCGTCACGCGGGTCCGGTCGCCCGATCAGCGAATCAGGTTCAGCGGCGGCTCTCCGCGCGCGGTGCGCTGGATGTTCTCGGCGATGAGCGCGGCCCTCGCCTCGAGCATGCCTTCGGTCCAGCCGGAGACGTGCGGCGTCATCAGGACGTTGTCGAGCTCGTGGAACGGCCGCCGCGCGGGCAGGGTCGGTCCCGGCTCCTTCGGATACCGATACCACACGTCGAGCGCCGCGCTGGCGATGCGACGCTCGGCCAGAGCCCGGTAGAGCGCGTCCTCGTCGATGATCTCGGCGCGCGCCACGTTGATGAGCCGGGCGGTCGGCTTCATCAGCGCCAGCTCGCGCTCGCCGATGAGGCCGCGCGTCAGCTCGTTGAGCGAGAGCGTGACGGCCAGATAGTCGGCCCGCCGCAACACGTCGTCCAGAGCCTCAGGCCCGCCGAGCAGAGAGAGCCCGTCGGCGCCGGAGCGCGATACGTCGCGCCGGATCGCGCACACGTCCATGTCGAAGGCGCGAGCGCGCCGGGCCAGCGCCTGCCCGATCCGGCCGTAGCCGAGGATGCCGAGCGTCTGCCCCGCGAGCTCGGGCCACGGCGGCGGCGGCGTGCCACCCACGCTCCACTGACTTTCCCAGACGCCGCGCCGCAGCGCGGCGTCGATGCGGCCCAAGCTCCGCGTCATCGCGAGCATCGCGCCGATCACGAACTCGGCGATACCGACCTCGTGGCCGTAGACGTTCGCGAGCGCCGTGCCTGCCGGCAGCGCCGTGCGATCGATGCGATCGAGGCCGGCTCCGGGAACCTGCACGAGCCTGAGCCGCTTTGCCGCCGCCGCCATCTCGCGGGTGAAGGCGAGGGTCACCAGCACGTCGACGTCGGCCAGCCGCGAGACGATGCCGCCCTCGTCGCCGAGGACCACCTCGCACGGCGTCGCGACGTGCTTGCGCACCGCGGGCTCGAGCGTGGCCGAGAAGGTTCCCGCGAAGGCGACCCGCAGCATGTCCATCCTCCCGCACGGCATCCTCCACCCGAGCGGCTCGAAGATCAATTACCCGGCAGGTAATGCGCATGACGCGGCGACGGGCTCTTGTGTATGATTTCCGTCAAATCGAGCTTGCTCTGGGGGTGCGGCGATGCCCATCAATGGATCGACTGAGGCCCGGAAGCTGCGCGCCAGCCTGAAGCACCCGATCATCGACGCCGACGGCCACTGGCTCGAGTACGGCCCCGTCATGCGCGATGAGTTCCGGCGCATCGGCGGCGACGCCGCCGTCGAAGCGCTCGCCGCCGCCACCGACCGCGTCCCGAGCGCGCTTCGCATGTCGCTGCCCGAGCGGCGGCGGCGCCGCGTCGGCATGGAGGCGTTCTGGGGCTCGCCGTCCGAGAACGTGCTCGACCGCGCCACCGCGATGCTGCCCCGTCTCATGCACGAGCGGCTCGACGATCTCGGCCTCGACTTCTGCGTCGTCTATCCGACGACCAGCCTCGGCTTCCACCGCATGCCGGACCCTCGCCTCCGGCGAGCGATCTGCCGCGCCTACAACGTGTTCACCGCTGACCAGTTCCGCGGGCTCGAGGATCGCCTCATCCCCGCCGCGATCATCCCGATGTACACGCCCGAGGAAGCGATCGAGGAGCTCGAGTTCGCCTCCAAGCAGCTCGGTTACAAGGTGATGATGGTCGGCGGGCTCATGCGGCGCAAGGTGCCGGCGCTCGCCCAGGAGAACCCCGACGCGTCGAAGGTCGTCGACTGGTACGACGTGATCGGGATCGACAGCGACTACGACTACGATCACGTCTGGGCGAAGTGCCGCGAGCTCAAGATCGCGCCGAGCTTCCACAACGGCGCGCGCTCGATCCTGCTGCGCAACTCGCCGTCGAACTTCTGCTACAACCACATCGGGCACTTCGCCTCGGCCGGCCACGCGGTGGCGAAGGCGATCTTCTTCGGCGGCGTGACGCGCCGGTTCCCCGACATGAACTTCGCATTCCTCGAGGGCGGCGTGGGCTGGGCGTGCATGCTCTACGCGGACCTGATCGGCCACTGGGAGAAGCGCAACCGGAAGGCGATCGAATCGACGAATCCGAGCAACCTCGACGCCGCCGCGCTGCTCGGCTATGCGCAGAAGTATGGGCGCGAGGCGATGATCGACGCGGTGCGCCGGCGCGAGGGGCTCGAGGGCGACTCCAACTCGACCCTGACCGGCGGCATCGAGGACCTCGACGACTACTTCCGCTGCAAGATCGGCGCAAAGAGCGACATCCGCGATCTCTTCGTGCCGCGCTTCTACTTCGGCTGCGAGGCCGACGATCCGGTCAACGCCTGGGCCTTCAACAAGAAGGCGAATCCGATGGGCGCCCGCCTCAACGCGATCTTCAGCTCCGACATCGGCCACTTCGACGTCCCGGACATGACCGAGGTCGTGCCCGAGGCCTACGAACTGGTCGAGCACGAGCTGATCGACGAGAACGACTTCCGCGACTTCATGTTCGCGAACGCGGTGCGATTCTGGGGCGAGGTCAACCCGGACTTCTTCAAGGGCACCGTCGTCGAGAAGGCGGCGGCGCAGGTGCTGGCGCAGCCGGCGGGAGCCGCGGCCGCCGGCTAGACGTCGCGGACGAGGTCCATCAGGCGGCCGAGCGTCGCCACGCGCGTGTCGAGATCGTCCGCCGCCGGCTCGACCCGCAGGGTCGTCACGCCGGCGTCGCGGTACTTGACCAGACGCTCGCGGACCATCTGCGCGGTGCCGAGGAGGTTCGTCTTCAGCACGAGCGCGTCCGGCACACGCGCCGCGGCTTCCTCGCGCTTGCCGTCCAGCCAGAGTCGCTGCACCTCGATCGCCGTGTCGGTGTAGCCGGCACGCTTGTAGGCGTCGTTGTAGAAGTTGTGCTGCCGCGAGCCCATCGCGCCGAGCGAGAAGGCGAGCCCGGGCTTGCGCGGCGCGATCAGGCGCTCGAGGTCGTCCCCGAAGGCCACCGCCCCGCCCGCCTGCAGATCGAGCGCGGCGAGGGTGCGCCCGACCCGGGCGGCGCCCGCGGCGATGTGATCGAAGAAGACGCGCGCATGCTCGGGCATGAACGAGGTGCCGAGCCAGCCGTCGGCCATCTCGCCCGTCATCTGGAGACTCTTCGGTGACAAGGTCGCGAGATAGATCGGGATCCCCGGCTGTGGTTTCGCACCCGAGCGCAGCGCCTTGCCCTCGCCGCCCGGCCGCGGCAGGGTGTAGATCGAGCCCGAGTATTCCAGGCGCTCCCCCCGGACCGCGCGGCGGACGATCTCGGCGGTCTCGCGCATGCGCTGCACCGGACGGTCGAACTCGATGCCGTGCCAGCCTTCGATCACCTGCGGGCCGCTCACGCCGAGCCCGAGGCGAAATCGCCCGCCGGACATCGAGGCGAGGCTCATTGCGGTCATCGCGATCAGCGCGGGGGTGCGCGTGCCGGCCTGCATGATCCCCGAGCCGAGCTTGATCCGAGTGGTCCGCGCGGCCAGGAACGCCAACGGCGTCACTGCGTCGTGGCCCCAGGCCTCCGCCGACCAGACGCAGTCGACGCCGAGCCGCTCGGCTTCGGTGACCCAGGCGCTCGCCCGCTCCCAGTCGTCGTTGGCGAGATGCAGCGAGATCGCGACCCGCATCAGGCGCGTGCATCGAGCGCGGCGGCGATCTTCTCCAGCTGACCCGCGTGATCGAGATCGTGGATGCGGATGAACAGCAAGGTCTCGCGCCAGTTGAGCAGGCCGAAGAACCCGTGCGAGATGGACTGCTCGAGGTGCGCGGCCGGCTCCGCGCGCAGCGCGCGAGCGAAGAGCGCCTCGCGGTCGCGGTCGAGCATTGCCAGCCACTCCGCCGCGCTGTGGCTCGGCGCCGCCGGGCGCTCGTCGGCATGGCGCCGCTCGCCCGGGGGCACGCCGTCGAGCGCGCGCACGATCCCGTCACCGAAGTGGCGCCCGGCGTCGACGACGTGGGCCATCACCTCGTTGGCGCTCCACTCGCCCGCCGCCGGCGCCTCGGCGAACCGGGCGGGCGGCACCGCCAGGGCCGCCGCGCGCAGGCGTCCCATCGCCTCGCGGACCCTGTCGACGATGGCCGGCGGCGCCAGCTTGGCGCCCTGCGCTTCCAGGTATCCGCGGATCCGCTTCTGCTCGTCGGTCATGGTGGTCATGACCTCACGGTGTGGATTGCGATGTCAGCTGAGGGTCATCTGCGGAGACGCATGTGCTGACGCCCGCGAGGCGACTATCGCGGTATGCGCCCCTGAAGGTCTCCCGTGTGGGTAGCGGAGATGTTTTGGACAAGCGCAGGGTCTCGGCCCGGCTGGCTTCGACCTCGTCCTTTCGCTTGGACTCACACGCGGCCTCAGAGCTGAACGTCGCGATGCGATGCCATCGGGACAGGGGTGCCTGGTCCAACACCCCATGCCCGAAGCTCGAGGTTTCGTCGACCGGGGGCTCCATCAGATACCACCGCTTCTCATCCTCGCCCGCCGGTGCGTTGGATGGCGCCATGAGCAACGCCACGGCCATGCACAGTGCGATCGAGCGCATCGTCACCTCGGTTGAGACAACTGAAGGGAGTCTAGCAGAGGAGCGGCTGCCTCGGAGGCTGCGGCTTCCCGCTTCGGCTTGACCGTTCCTGCGCGCCGACGTAGCATCGGTCCCGCTTTCTCGACGGTCCGGCTCTCGCGCCGCGGTGTGGGGTCCTCGCGATCATCGTGATCCTCACTCCGTAGAAGGAGTAGAGAGATGAACACGGTCCTGTCGCTCCTCACCCGCAGCCTCGCGCTGATCGTGCTCGCGTGGTACCCCTTCGCAGCCACGGCACAGGAGAAGACCGCGACATCCGGCGATGCGCAAGGGTACGCCTATGCCGCGCCGGCGTTCATCAAGGAGCTGGACACGCGATATCCCGCCCAGCCTCCCGTCCCGCCCTCGCCGCCGCGCTACGGCGGCGTGCTCCACTTCCCCGCGACGGTCAGGGCGTTCGATCCCATGGCCGGCTATCGTCCTGAGCTCGCACTGGTCTGGGACACGCTCACCGAGTGGGAAGCCACGTGGTACTTCCCCGAGGTTCAGCGAACGCCGACGATCCGCAAGACCCTGGCCACGAGCTGGGAGATGGTGAATCCCTCGACGTGGATCTTCAAGCTCCGCCAAGGCGTCCGGTTTCACAACCGGCCGCCCGTCAACGGCCGCGAGATGACCGCCGAGGACGTGAAGTACTCCTACGAGCTGCTGAAGGACAAGGCGCAGTACTCCACGCGCGCCGCTCTGGTCAAGACGATCCAGGTCGTCGACAAGTACACCGTGCGGTTCGAGCTGTCGATGCCCGATCCGCGGTTCTACCTCAACGTCGTCGACTCGCTGTCGCCGGTCATCGTGCCGCGCGAGGCCGTCGAGGCGCCTGGTGGGCTGGCCGAGAATCCCATCGGAACCGGCGCGTTCATGCTGAAGGAGTTCTCACCCGGTGAGGGCGCATTGCTCGTGCGGAATCCCAGCTACTATCTGAAGGACCACGAGGGCCGCCAGCTGCCCTACGTCGATGCGGTGCGCTTGTTCTTCACCAAAGATCCCGCGACGGACACCGCGCTCTTCCGCACCCGGCAGCTGGACTTGATGCGCGTCTCGACCCTGGACGTGCTCTATGCGCTGATGAAGACCGTCCCCGATCTCGCGCTCTACCGCGTGCCCTCGTTCGGATGGGGCGACTACGGCGTCAGCATGGCGCTCGACAAGAAGCCCTACAGCGACGTGCGCGTCCGCCAGGCGCTCTCGATGGCCATCAACCGCGACGTCGTGGCGGAAGTGATCAACCGGGGCGACGCCGCGCTGTACGGGCCGTTCCCCTGGGCCCTCGCCGGCTACACCAAGCGCGCGGACTACACGTACGCCAGTCTCGGCCCCAACTACGAGCACAACGTCAAGAAGGGCAAGGAGCTCCTGGCCGCGGCGGGCTACCCGAACGGTTTCGACATGGAGCTGGAGTGGGCCGAGTTCCAGGGCTGGACCTTCAACGAATTCGCCCAGCTCGTCGCGCGATTCTTCGGCGACGTGGGCGTCCGCGTGAAGCTCAAGCAGCTGGAGACGTCGACCTGGATCGCGAAGGCCGCCGGCGTCCAGCCCTTCACGCACACGCTGGCCGCCTTCAGCCCGATCGGCGCAGGGCCGAGCTTCATGGACTGGGTGTACCTGCGCTACCACTCGTCGTTCCCCCGGACGATCAATCGGGAAGGGATCAGCGACCCGAAGCTGGACGATCTGCTCACCACGTGGCGCCTGGATCCCGGGGAGAAGCGGCCGGCCATCCAGCGCGCGATCTGGGACCACCTGCGACAGAACGTCTACCGCATCACCACGATCGTGCCCCCGCACTACCGTATCGCTCAGTCGTACGTGCACGCAGGTGCGAACCCTTATTGCTGGTTCCCCGGGTATTGTTCCTATGAGGCCAAGACGGCCTGGATGACGGAGAAGGCGCCGAGCCGGAAATTCGAGAAGTTCGCTCAGTAGCGGCGAGAGCGATGCGGACGTACGTCGCGCGCCGCGTCCTGCAGGGACTGCTGGTGCTGTGGCTCGTCTCCCTGGCCATCTTCTCGCTCGTGCGCATTCTGCCGGGTGACGCCGTCATCATGCAGCTCGATCAGGCCGCCGCCCCCAGCCCCGAGACCTTGGCGCGCGCCCGCCAGGAGCTCGGCCTCGAGCGGCCGTTCCTGGCCCAGTACCGTACCTGGATCACGGGGGCCCTGCACGGCGACCTCGGCCGCTCGCTGATCACGCGACGGTCCGTGACGTCCGAGCTTGGCAAGCGCATCAGCCTGACGTCACACCTGGCTGTGATGTCGATCGTCGTCGCCCTGCTGATCGCGCTGCCGATCGGTGTGCTCTCGGCGGTCAAGCAGGACACCGCGAGCGACTACCTCGCGCGCTTCTTCGCCGTCCTGGGCCTGTCGCTCCCGGACTTCTGGCTGGCCACTGTGGTCATCACATTCCTCGCGATCTGGGTCCAGTGGATCCCGCCCGTCGGCTTCGCGCCGCTCTGGGAGGATCCCGCGCGCTGTCTCGGCCAGCTCCTGATTCCGGCGCTCATCATCGGGGCGCGGCTGGCGGCGGTGTCGATGCGGATGACGCGCTCGTCGCTGCTCGAGGTGCTGCGGCAGGACTACATCCGCACCGCGCGGGCCAAGGGTGCGCGCGAGCGCGCGGTGATCGTGCGGCACGCGATGAAGAACGCCTTCATCCCGGTCGTCACGGTCATCGGTCAGCAGTTCTCGGTGCTGCTCGGAGGCACCGTGATCGTGGAGTTCATCTTCCTGCAGCCGGGCGTCGGCAGCCTGATGCTCGACGCCGTGCTGCTGCGCGACTACACCCTGATCCAGGGCGCCGTGCTGTTCTTCGCCGCGGTGATCGTGGTGACGAACCTGCTCGTCGACCTGAGCTACGCCTGGCTTGATCCGCGAATCCGTTATCGCTGACACCGCTCCGGCTGTCCCACGCGGCCGGCTGCGAGCGCCCTTCGCCCCGGGGGATGCGTGGGCCGCGGCGTGGTGGCTCGCGCGGCGCAAGCCGCTCGGCGCGGCGAGTGCGCTGATCGTCCTCGGCCTGGTCGTCGTCGCCCTTCTGGCGCCGGTGTTGGCGCCCCGGGATCCCTACGCGTTCAATCTAAACGAGCGCGGATTGCCGATCCGGATGCAGGCGCCCTCCGCCGCATTTCCGCTGGGGACGGATCCGCTCGGGCGGGACGTGCTGAGCCGGATCGTCTACGGGGCGCGGGTCTCTCTGGTCGTGGGCCTCGCGTCGGTCCTCATCGGGACGCTGCTCGGCACCGTCCTCGGGCTGGTGTCCGGCTACTGGGAGGGGACGCTCGATCATGTGATCCAGCGCGGCGTCGATACGACCATGGCCATCCCGGCGATCGTGCTGGCCCTGGCGGTGATGTCGGTGCTCGGACAGAGCCTCACCAACATCATCCTCGTCATCGCGCTCGTGATCGCGCCGGGGGCCTCGCGAGTCGTGCGAGGCACTGTGCTCGCGGTCAAGCAGCATACGTTCGTCGACGCGGCGCAGGCGATAGGAGCGTCCCCGGGTCGGGTCGTGGTGCGGCACGTGCTGCCCAACGTGTTCGCGCCGATCCTGGTCATCGCGACGGTGTGGCTGGGCAATGCCATCGTCATCGAGGCCGCATTGAGCTTCCTCGGGCTGGGAACTCCGCCGCCGACCCCGACCTGGGGGGCGATGTTGAGCGGGGAGGGTCGCAGGAATCTGGAGACGGCGCCCTATCTCGCGATCTTTCCGGGCGTGGCGATCAGCATCGTGGTGCTGGCGTTCAACATGCTCGGCGACGCGCTGCGGGACCTTCTGGATCCTCGGCTGCGGAGCCGATAGATGCGAGCCCTCGGGTCAGTTGGTTGCTGTCTGGGAGGGCAGTCCGCCTCGGGTCGCCGCTTTCGTGTGCAGCGTCGTCCGGGGGCGTCGCCTAACTGTGCGCCAACGCATCGATGGATTCGGGCACGTCGCTTGCTCCGTACGATCGTCCCCATGGCTGATTCTGCGCGATGACGGCGCCCCGCGGCGGAACTGGCGTGTCACTCCTGAGCGTCCGCGACCTCAGCGTCGAGTTCGCCACTCGAGACGGCGTCGTACGCGCCGTCAATGCGGTGAGCTTCGAGCTGCGCTCGGGGCAGGTCCTGGCTTTGCTCGGCGAGTCCGGCTCCGGCAAGAGCGTCACGCTACGCTCCATTCTCGGCCTTCACCCGCCCGGGGGCACGCGCGTCACCGGCGAAGTGCTGCTCAAAGGCCGCGACGTCAATCAGCTCGACGAGCGCGCGCGACAAGATCTGCGCGGCGGGGTCGTGTCGATGGTCTTCCAGGAGCCGATGACGGCCCTCGATCCCGTCTACACGATCGGCCGACAGATCGAGGAGACGCTCGTCGAGCATCGCGGCCTCGACGCGGCCTCGGCACGGCGGCGCGCGCGCCAGCTGCTCGACCTCGTGCAGGTGCCGTCGCCGGGGCGCTGCCTCGCGAGCTACCCGCACGAGATCTCCGGGGGCATGCGGCAGCGCGCGATGATCGCGATCGCGCTCGCGTGCGAGCCGGAGCTCTTGCTCGCGGACGAGCCGACCACCGCGCTCGACGTGACCGTGCAGGCGCAGATCCTCTGGTTGTTGCGCGATCTCCAGCGCCGCCTCGGGCTCGCGGTGATCTTCGTCACGCACGACCTGGGGGTGGCCGCCGAGATCGCCGACGACGCCGCGGTCATGTATGGCGGCCGCATCGTCGAGCAAGCGCCCGTACGGGAGCTGTTTCGCGCGCCCGCGCATCCGTATACCGAAGGCCTGATGCAGGCGACCGTGCGTCGCGGTCAGAAGGGTCGCGCCCTCGTGCCGATTCCCGGCGCGCCGCCGAACCTGGTCGCGCTGCCGGCCGGCTGCGCGTTCGCCGCGCGCTGCCCGCACCTGAAACCGGTCTGCGTGGACGTCCTGCCCCCGCTCCACGGAGTGGCGGCGGGCCACGTCGCCCGCTGCCACCTGGTCCCCGAACGATTCGCGCCGGCCCTCGGCGTCATGTCCAAAGGAGGATCGTCATGACACGATTCATCGGCTTCCTCGTCGTCGCCGTGCTGTCGCTCGCGCTCGCGAGCGGCGCTTCGGCGGAAGGCACCTTGCGCATCGGCATGACCGCGGCCGACATCCCTTACACGGGCGGCCAGACGGACAACGGCTTCGAGGGTTTCCGCTTCGTCGGCTACCAGATCTACGAGCCGCTGATCAACTGGGACCTCTCGAGGAGCGACAAGCTCCCCTCGCTGGTGCCCGGGCTCGCGGAATCCTGGGAGGTGAGCAAGAGCGATCCGAAGAAGTGGATCTTCAAGCTGCGCAAGAACGTGAAGTTCCACGACGGCAGCGCCTTCAACGCAGACTCCGTGCTGTTCACGTTCGACTCCATCAAGAACAAGCAGGCGGCCCAGTTCGACCAGTACGGCTCCGCGCAGATTTCTTGGCGCCTCTCCGCCCTGAAAGCGATGAAGAAGCTCGACGACTACACGATCGAGCTCGAGACCCCGACCGTCACGAGCTTCGTGCCGTACCAGATAGTCTACATGGTGATCGTCTCGCCGGCGCAGTGGGACAAGGTGAAGGACTGGCGCAAGTTCGCGGAGCAACCGTCGGGCACCGGACCGTTCAGGGTCACGCGCTTCGTGCCGCGCGAGCGGCTCGAGCTCGAAGCGAACAAGGGCTACTGGGATCCGAAGCGCACGCCGAAGGTCGACAAGGTCGTGCTGCTCCCGATGCCCGAGCCCACCACGCGTCTGGCCGCGCTCCGCAGCGGGCAGGTCGACTGGATCGAGGTGCCGCCGCCGGACTCGATCGCACAACTGAAGGGCGGCGGCTTCCAGATCGTGACCAACAAGTACCCACACAACTGGGGTCACATCCTGCGCCTCGACAAGGAGCCGTGGAACAACAAGGCCGTTCGTAAGGCCGCGAACTACGCCATCGACCGCGTGGGCATCTGCAAGAACCTTTTGAACGACACGTGCGTGCCGGGCACGGGCGTGGCCTACAAGGGCCACCCGTGGTTCGGCAACCCGAAGGAGACGTACGACTACAACCCGGCGAAGGCCAAGGAGATCCTGAAAGCGGCAGGCTTCGACGGCGTGTCGAAGCGGCCGGCGCGCGCCGTCGCCCTCATCTCCACGTCGGGCTCCGGACAGATGCTCCCGCTCGCGATGAACGAGCTCGTCCAGAAGAACCTGAAGGACGTCGGCATCGACGTCGACCTGCAGCCCATCGAGTGGAACTCGCTGACCCAGCGGTTCCGCATCGGCTTCACCGGTGAGAACGCGGGGGTCAACGCCCTCAACATCTCCTTCAACTTCCTGGAGCCATTCAGCGGGTTCGGGCGCTTCTTCCATTCGAAGTCGGTACCGCCGACGTCCGTGAACATCATGCCGTTCGTCAATCCGGAGTCCGACAAGCTGCTCGACGAGGCGGAGAAGACGTTCGACCTTGCCAAGCAGGACGCGATCCTGGCGAAGGTCCACGAGGTGGTCGTCGACGAAGCGCCGTGGATCTTCGTCGTCCACGACCTCAACCCGCGGGCGATGAGCCCGAAGGTGAAGGGCTTCGTGCCGCCGCAGAGCTGGTTCGTCGACCTCACGCAGGTGAGCGTCGCCAAGTAGCCCACGATGTGGGGCTACGTCGGCCGGCGGCTCCTGCTCGCGATTCCGACGCTGCTCGGGGCGAGCATCATCGTGTTCGCGATGGTGCATCTCGCCCCGGGCGACCCGATCTCCGCCATCCTGCCGGTCGACGCGAGCAAGGAGCAGATCGAAGACACCAAGCGGGCGTACGGCTTCGACAAGCCGCTGCCCGTGCAGTATCTCAAGTGGCTCGGCCGCGTCGTCCAGGGCGATCTCGGCAAGTCGATCGCGACTCGCCGCGCGGTCATTCTCGACGTGCGCGATTCGCTGGCCAACAGCCTGGTCCTCGCCGTGTCGTCGTCGCTGCTCGCGTTCGGTGCCGGCATTGCGCTCGGCCTGCTCGCCGCGTTCCACCAGAGTCGAGCGCTCGACAAGCTGGCCAGCGCGATCGCCGTCATCGGCGTGTCCGTCCCGCACTACTGGGCGGGCATCATCCTCATCATCATCTTCTCCGTGCAGCTGAACTGGCTGCCGGCGATGGGCGCGTCCTCCGACGGCGGGCTCGTCGGGTATCTCCGGCACATGGCCTTACCCACGATCGCGCTCGCACTGATCCCGCTCGGGGTCATCGCGCGGGTGACGCGTTCGGCGGCGCTCGACATCCTCAACCAGGAGTTCGTCCTCGCGCTCCGCGCGAAGGGGCTCGCGCGAGCCCGGGTCTTCAAGCACGTCGTGAAGAACGCGGCACCGCAGATCATCACGGTCCTCGGCTTGCAGTTCGGGTTCCAGCTCGGCGGCTCGGTGCTGGTCGAGGCCGTCTTCTCCTGGCCGGGCACGGGGTATCTGCTGAACCTCGCCATCTTCCAGCGCGACATGCCGGTCCTGCAGGGGGTCATCCTCGTGCTGGCCACGTTCTTCGTGCTTCTGAACCTGCTGGTCGACGTGCTGCAGACGTACATCGACCCCCGGATCGCGCGCCACTGATGTCGGTCATCGCGCTTCCTCAGGAGCTGTCCACCGTTGCCGGCGCGCCGATGTCGTACTGGCGCACGGTCGCGTGGCGCCTGTCACGGGATCGCGCCACCCTCGTGGCCGGCGCGCTGCTGCTCGTGATCGCCCTGTCGGCGATGCTGGCTCCGTGGATCGCGCCCTACGATCCGAGCGCGGGCTCGATTCGTCTCCGACTGGCACCGGTCGGGACACCGTCGCACGTCCTCGGCACCGACGAGCAGGGCCGTGACATGCTGAGCCGGCTGTTGTGGGGCGGCCGCATGACGCTCGTCGCCGGGCTCACGCCGGTCGTGGTGGCGTTCTTGGTGGGCACCGTGCTGGGCGTGATGGCCGGCTACGCGGGTGGCCTCGTGAACACGCTCGTGATGCGGACGATGGACATCTTCTACGCGTTCCCCGCGGTGCTGCTGGCGATCGCGATCTCCGGCGCGCTCGGCCCGGGCCTGCCCAACACCCTGATCTCGCTCTCGATCGTCTTCATTCCGCGTGTCGTGCGCGTCGCTGAATCCGCCACCGTCCAGGTGAAGGGCCTCGAGTACGTCGCCGCCGCGAAGGCGAGCGGCGCGAGCGTCTGGCAGATCCTGCGTCATCACCTTCTCGCGAACATCCTCGGCCCGGTGCTGGTCTTCGCGAGCACGCAGGTGTCGCTCTCGATCATCCTCGCCGCGGGGCTCTCGTTCCTCGGCCTCGGCGTGACGCCGCCATCTGCGGAGTGGGGCCTGATGCTGAACACGCTGCGCCAGTCGATCTACGTGAACGCCGTGGTCCCGGCGCTGCCGGGGCTCGCCATCTTCGTGACGTCGATGGCGTTCAATCTCGTGTCGGACGGCCTGCGCGACGCGATGGAGATCCGCGCGTGAGCGCGCCCTTGCTTGCGACACGTGGCCTGCGCAAGCACTTTCCGCTCCAGGGCGGCGTGCTCCGTCGTACGCGAGCGTGGGTGCGCGCCGTGGACGAGGTCTCGTTCGACGTGAAGCCCGGGGAGACGCTGGGCATCGTGGGCGAGTCGGGCTGCGGCAAGTCGACACTCGCCCGCCTGATCCTTCGCCTGGTGGAGCCGGACGCGGGCAAGGTGTGGTTCGACGGTGAGGATGTGCTGCGCGTTCTGCCGGGTCGGATGAAGCGCCTGCGCCGCGACATGCAGCTGGTCTTTCAGGACCCGTACGCGTCGCTCAACCCGCGCCTCACCATCGAGGATGCCGTCGCGTTCAGCCTGCTCGTGCACGGAGCACGGCGGGCCGAGGCGCGCGACAAGGCGCGTGCGCTGCTCGGCCGCGTCGGACTGGACCCGCGGCTCTACGGCCGGCGCTATCCGCACGAGCTCTCCGGCGGCCAGCGCCAGCGCGTGAATATCGCGCGCGCGCTCGTGCTCGACCCGAGGCTGCTCGTGCTGGACGAGCCGGTGTCCGCGCTCGACAAGTCCGTGCAGGCGCAGGTGCTCAACCTGCTCCTGGAGCTGAAGGCGGACCGCGAGCTCACCTACGTCTTCATCTCGCACGACTTGAACGTGATCGAGTACGTGAGCGACCGCGTGCTCGTGATGTATCTCGGCCAGGTCGTTGAGTCTGGCACCGCCGATGCCCTCGCGGAAGCGCCCAAGCATCCGTACACCCAGGCGCTGTTCGCATCGGCGCCGAGCATGGACCCGGACCGGCGCATGGAGCGCCCACCGATCGCGGGCGACCCACCGAATCCGATCGATCCGCCGTCGGGATGTCGCTTTCGGACGCGCTGCGCGTTCGCGATGTCGCGG
>Ga0306926_10001982_pt1 | contig 20621 bp, 21 predicted proteins | sample flu12Cox44000178_FD_203759 | JGI IMG/M metagenome (GOLD analysis project Ga0306926, IMG submission 203759) | Lab enrichment of tropical soil microbial communities from Luquillo Experimental Forest, Puerto Rico - flux8day.12C.oxic.44.000.178 (v2)... | ecosystem: Environmental > Terrestrial >...
TGGGCGAGCTCGAACGTATTTCGCGCTTTTCCCCCCAGTTCTGGGATCGCATCAACGGGGCGCTCGCGGTCGGCTTCAGCTACACCAAGTCGAGCGCGATCCAGGTGGCGAGCGTGAACTTCAACTCAAACTATCGCTCGACCTCCGTGGATGGCAGTCTGGCCTTCAGCGCCAACAGCACCAAGGATTCTTCCGGAAAGACCACCGAGCGCATTCTGCTCAGTAGCGGCGTGCAGTTTCTGCAACAGAGCCGCAACTTCTGGGGCCTGCTGGGTTCGCTCGAGCGCGACCAGGCGCTCGGCATCGACGCGCGTCTGCTGGCCGGTGCCGCGCTCGGCCGGCGCTTCGTGCAGTCACCTTTTAGCGAGTTGACCGGAATTGCCGGCATCGTCGGCACGGAGGAGTGGATCGTGGACGAGCCCGAGCCGAAGGCGAGCGCGGAGGCGGTCGTGGGCGGCAACTGGCAGGTATTCAGGTTCATCGACCCGAAGACGCGGCTCGATTTCGGTCTCTACGTATTCCCGAGCCTCACCGAAAGCGGTCGCTATCGCAGCACCGGGAATCTCGCGCTCACCCACAAGTTCCCGCACGACGTCACCCTGGGCCTCACGGGTTACCTGAGCTACGACAACAAGCCTCCGGAGCCCACGGCGGAGAAGAGCGATTACGGCATCACGTTGAACGTGGGCTACACCTTCGGGCAGTAACTATTCGCCGTGAAGGCTCTGTCGCATCGCCGCCGCAGACCGCCTGCCCCAAAGGGCAGTAGGCGTACCCGCGCTGCAGTTGTTAGCTTGCGACAGGGCAGGTGAATGGGACCTGAGGACAGCCAGTGGCAACCACCGCAAAGGTCTTGAGAGCCGATCTGATGCGGACCGTCCCGGAGCGGAGCGCGCGTGTCGGGCGGTCTGTGACCTGGTACCCGCCCCGGGAGTGCCTCGGTCGCGTCACGGCACTGCCGTCCCCGGTCGATGCCGATGAGCCGCACGTTTCGATAGTCGACAGCGATCACGTCTCCGCACATTCGATCGCGCGGCTGCTGCAGGCGGAGGGCTTCGCGGCACGCACCTGGCCGTCGGCGCGGGAATTCATGGCGCAAGCCGAGCCCCCGCCCTCAGGATGCCTCATTGCGAACGCCGCCATGGCGGACATGACTGGTCTCGAGCTGCAGCGCTCGGTCATCGAGCGGCAGTGGCCGCTGCCAGTGATTCTCCTCACCTCATCGCACGACATCAGCACCGCAGTGCGCAGCATCAAGGCCGGCGCGATCAATTGCCTGCCAAAGCCCGTGCAGCGCGATGAGCTGCTGCAGGCCGTGCGCGAAGCCTTCGCGGAGAGCCGGGCAGTGCGTGCGCGGCGTGCCACACAGCTGCGCGTACGAGGGATGCTCGAGCGGCTGACGCCACGCGAGCGCGAGGTGCTCGATCTCGCCGTGACTGGTCTTCTGGTGAAGCAGATCGCTGCGCGGCTCGGCACAGCAGAGAAGACCGTGAAGACGCACAAGGGCAGGTTGATGCGCAAGATGCAGGTGCGCACGGTGCTCGCACTCGTGCAGCTGATGATGGCGGCTGGCCTTTTGCCCGTTCCCTCGGTGAATCCTGCCGACCCGCCAGAGAGCGACTGGCCCCTGGATCCTCGCTGATCCGCCTAGCGGCGAGCCCCTGCGGTGATGTCATTGATCCAGCTGAGGGCCGCCATGACGTTTGGGAAACCGATCGTGCTGGTCGCAGCGATGACCGCGTGCTGAACTTCCTCGCGCGTCGCGCCCGCCGCCAGGGCGCGACGCGTGTGGCTGTGGACCGCACCTTCGGAGCGGATCGCCGCTGCCGCTCCAATTTGCACGAGATGGCGGGTCTTCTCCGGCAGTGGCCCGGCGTTGGCAGCCGCCTCGCCCACGGCATCCAACGCCGCCATGTAGTGTGGATACTGCCTGATTATCGACTGGTAGTTCTGCGGCAGTGGCTTCTTGCTGGCCATATAACACCTCCGTGAAGCTCAGAAGTGACTGCGATCCCCGCGGATGAGTGTACGCCCCAGTCGTCGCCAGACTTAAGGATTTCTTAACAGGGCATAAGAACAATCAAACGCGAAACCGTGCGTGCTTGTGCAGGATTGCTCATCAGTGCTCTCGAGGAGACCACGATGGGTACTTCCAAACACACTGGACTGCACGTGTTATCCGTCGCAGTGGCCCTGATGGCCGACTCCTGCATCGACCCTCATGCCGCGGTCTACGCTGCACCGGGCCGCGAGCCGCGCTCGGTGACGGTCTCGGTCAAGGACCTGAACCTCAGGACCCACGCGGGGGCGGTCACAGCCTACTTGCGTATCCGCAACGCTGCACAGAGTGTCTGCGGAGCCGTCGATACTGCGCTCCCTGAAGAGAAAGCCGCTTGGGACAGGTGCGTCGCTGAAGCCATCGGCAGCGCTGTCGCTACGTTAGAGAATGCCAGGCTGACGGATTACTATCTCGGTAAGACCCGTCACCCTCATCTGATCAGCACGGCAGAGCTTTCCAGGGCCCAGGTCGTTCGCTAGCCCATTGGCAGGCGGTTGCAGTAACGGCACTAGCCGATCTGGATCAGCGCGACCGGAGCGCCGCAATTGGGACACACGTTCTCCAGCGTACCGGGCGATTCCCGCGGCGAGAGATCACGACTCGCGCGTGACGTCGTGCCAAAACACGGTCGCCAGGTAACCCAGTAGGCCACCGAGAGTTGCGCTGATATCGATTATGAGAAGTTCCATGTGTCACCCCACTTGGTCCGTCAGGAGCGCAGCAGTGTAAGGATGCGCGAGCCTCCGGACAGCCCTCGGGGGAGAGACCACGACAATGAGGTTCGAGGGTCGACGCCCTACCTATTCCGGGGTGTTTCTGTGGAACGACGGACGCTCCTGGCAGATGACAAATCGATGAAAGGTCGACTGGCCGCGGCTCACCACGGATATTCCCGGCCATCGTAGTTGTAGAACCTGCCGGAGTCGTTCGGGCCGAGCTCCGCGATGAGGCGACGCATGGCGGCGACGCTCTGCTCCGGTGAGAGCTTCGCGTTCGGGCCGCCCAAGTCGGTTTTGACCCATCCGGGGTTGAGGACAACGCAGCTGATGCCGCGTGACTTGAGATCGATCGCGGCGGTGCGCATCGCCATGTTGACGGCGGCTTTCGATGTGCGGTACGCGATGGAACCCCCCGAAGTGTTGTCGGCCAGTGATCCCATGCCGCTCGTGAGCGTCACGATGAGCCGGCGGTCACTGCGTGCCACGCGATCGAGGTACGCCTCGCACACGCGTAGGGGCCCCAGAACGTTGACATCGAGAACCCGCATCCAATCGTGGTAATCGATCGACCCGATGGTCTGTCGATCACCGCCATACAGCGCGGCGCAATTGATGAGGATATCGATCGCGATGTCGGGCGCCTGTGCCGCACCACGCCGCACGCTCGCGCTGTCTGCGACGTCGGCTTCCACGAGAGCCAGGCTGCCTTTGGAATCGCGTTCCAGCTGCCGCAGTCGATGTGCAGCGCCCGGATCTCGGGTAGCGGCAATGACCGCGTAGCCTTCTGCCAGGTATTGGCGAGTGAACTCGAGTCCGATCCCTCGGTTCGCGCCCGTGACGAGTACTGTCGGCATGACACCTCCTCGACTCTTCGCGATGCGCAGGGGCACTGTCGCGCCGCGCGCAGCGCTCCGAGTCCTCCAGACGGCATTCACGATGCCGTCCAGCGCAGCGTGCGCGCTGTCGCTTCATCGGTCAAATTCACTGCGCGGACTTTGCCGCTGCCTCACTGCAAGTCGCGCGGAATATCTTCCTGCCAGCTGCGCGTGCGCAGCGGCACACCATCGCGCAGCAAGGTGCGCGAGGCCGCGTAGTGGAACGTGGTGGCATCGCTCTTGAGGGTGATGTGGCCGCGGTAGGTGAGCACGCGGTCCTTCAGATGCTCGACGCTCTGGGCCTCGCCCTCGACGGCCGCGCTCTCGGGGTGAGCATCGTCGATGTGATAGACGATCTGCTCGAGGTGCTCGAACGATCCCCACGGGAAGACCATGCCCGCGGTGCCGCGCCACGTCACCGTCGTGCGGCCGTGGACCTCATCGCGCTCGAGCTTCCAGCTGCCGGGCCAGGCGTAGTCGCCCCCCGGAGTCGAGACGCCGGGTGTCTGCTCGGAGGGTTGCGGCGGCGCGAAAGGCTCTGGCGCGCGGCCGTGAGCGGGGATGATGGGCAGCACGATCGCCGAGCCCTCGCGGCCGCCCAGTCGCAGCGTCGTCGTCATGGCGTAGGGGGTCGGCCAGAGCATCGGCCATTGAGCGTTCGAGACCGCAACGCGAATGCGGTGTCCGCGCGGCCATACCCACGAGCTCAGATACAAGTCGAGATCGAGCGCATATTCCTTGCCGGGGACGAGCGGCTCGGGCTCATCCTGGGAGTGGCGCTGCGCACCGTTCAAGCCCGCTCCTGTAATCGCGGTGACGCGTCCATCCTCGGCCAGATCCTCGAGTCTCACGAACCAATCGGCGAGCGGTGCATCGGCCGCCGCCAGCAGCCGCACGTGCGCTCGCCCGAACATCGCGAGGTCGCTGCTGAGCGGCGCACTGTCGTAGATGAGACTGTATGCGTCCGCGGGTCGCTGGTCGCTGAGCAGCTCTCCCCACCAGAAACCGAGCTCGGCGCCAGCCGAGGGCACGTAGCGCAGGCGTTCGATTGCGGCGGGTGCGGGCGCTCCGGTCAGCTGGCGGTTCGGCGCGAGGAACCAGGTCTCACGACGCAGGCCTTGCGGCGGCCAGGTATCGGCGCGCCACTCGCCGGGAATGTCCTGTGGCTCGGCGCCCGGCGGATGGCTGTGCTGCTGATAGAAGACGAGCCGCGGGTCGCGCTCGACACCATTGTCGATGCCTTTCAGCCAGTGGTCGAACCAGCGCACCGCCTGATCGCGCCACTCGACCCGCGGTCCGTAGATGCTCGTGTTGGGCCAGTCGTGATTCCAGGGTCCGACCCAGGCATGCACGGGCGCCGGCACACGCTCCAACATGCGGACGATGCTGTTGCGGTAGCCGTCCTGGAAGCCACCGATCAGGAAGCACGGTACGGTGATGTCCTCGAGACGCCGCACCGGCGCGCGCCAGAACGGTCCGTTGCGCTGATGGCGGAAATAATCGAGTGACCAGGGGGTCGAGTCCATGCGCTTCGCGAGCGTGTCTTCATCGAGCGGAAATTCCGCTGCGCCGCTTCGACCCTGGTCGAGGTCCATGGCCACCTCGAATTCATCGACGTGCATGATGCCGTCCATGTAGTGCACGTCCTCGGTGAACAGCGCCTCCGTCGCCGCCACCGCGAGAATGGCCTTGAGCGCAGGCGGATGCCGCATCGCCATCTGGATCGAATTGAAGCCACCCCAGGAGATGCCGAACATCCCGACGCTGCCGTTGCACCATGGCTGGCGCGCGAGCCAGGCGATGACTTGCTCGCCATCTTCCTGCTCCCGCGCCGAGTACTCGCGCGTCGGCGGTGCACCGCCGCTGTTACCGAAGCCGCGGATGTCGACACGGACGCCAACGTATCCGTGACGCGCGAAATACGCGTGCGCGGCGTAGTTCGCCGCGTCATCGTCCTTGCGGTAAGGCAGGTATTCGAGCAGCGCCGGGACGCGCTCACCGGCACCAAGGTCCGCGGGCATGTAGAGGTCGGCGGCGAGCTGCACGCCGTCAGGCATCGGAATCGAAGCTTGCACCACTTTCACACCGCGATCGCTTGCCTGCGCACCGTTTGCGATCACGAGTGCGAGCATCGCGAGGGCGGTGAGCAGCAGTGCACCGACTTTGGGCGGCTCTGCTTCAGTTCTCGTGAATCCCTGTGCCGGCATTATCTGCATAGCGCTAAGGCGACGGTCGCGCTCTCCAATGGTAACAATCGGCGCACGCCAGGTGCAGCGCCACGATCACCGCTTTGAAGCCCAATGTTGTAAGTTGCCTGCGCGTGTTGGTCTCTTTTCGTCGTCGTTCTGCGCGACGACGACGCAGCGCACGACAAAACGCCGACGATCGTCACATCACGTTGTCGCACGCCGCCGGCGCGCGGCGGCTTTGTTCTCGAGTGCACGACCTGTGGACAACTGGCTCATGGTTTGTGCGCAACCTGTGCATCGTTCTGCTGCGCTGCGAATTTCACGGATTGCGACGCGAATCGCGGCAACCTCACCCCGCGTGAGTGATAGCATCCGCGCGCTACGGGAAGGGCTGCGGCTCGAGCGAGCCTCGCGAACCACAACGCGAGCTGGCCACTGAATAGTCAGGGGAGGGTGCACCAATGCTGATTCTGACACGGCGTCCGGGAGAGTCAGTGAAAATCGGCGATGACATCACCGTCACTGTGCTCGGCGTGAGGGGCAACCAGCTGCGCCTCGGCTTCTCGGCGCCCCAGAACGTGGCGGTGCACCGCGAAGAGGTGTACGAGCGCATACAGTCCGGGCGGCCGGCAAACATCGCGCACGCGCTAAGCGGAAGCTTCTCCGCGGCGCGAGTGCACCGCTAGTACCGTCCCGGGGCTCGCTTCGCACAAGCGAATCCGCGCGACGGCTGCGCGGCGCTCATTCGTCCCCTCCAAGGCCGGCGGCAAGCGAAGCGCGTTCTCTGGGGCTGATGGCCCAGAACTCATCGCAGGTCAGACAGTAGGCCTCGATGGGATGGCCGTTGTTGAGGAGCCTCCCCAGGGCCGCGCGGGAAAATCCCCGCTGGGTCTGCTGAACCTGGCACTTCGGGCATGTCGAGGTGAAGGGGATTGATTCGTGCATACGATTGTCCGCGCCCCTCCCGTGAGCGCCGCCCGGAAAGTGAGTCGTGCCAGCCATAGGGTCCTCCCGCGACCGAAAGCGGAGGTCACCAAGCGTAGACGCGAGAATACGTCCCGCATGGCTGTAATGCCACGAAGTGTCGGGTGGCACCGACACGCGACGCATCCTCAACCCGCGCGCGGGCGCTGCCTCGAGCCCGTGTTGGCCCTGCCTCTCGCAGCCGCTAGTCTCTGACACGCGTCGCCGCCACGACGGCGGCGAGTAAGGGTACCCGGCACATGCGACGCGTCGATCGACGGAGAGGTGGTCTGCGCCTCGCTGCACTCTCTGGGCTCCTGATCGCCGCCGCGCTGCAGCCTGTCGGGGCGGCTGGCGAAGACCTCCGTATCGAGCACGTGACGGTCGTCTCACCGGAGAGGACCCGGGCGCTGCCCGACGCGAATGTCACGGTGCATGAGGGGCGAATTGCGGCAATCGTGCCGGCCGGGAAAGACACCGGAGCAGGGCACGCTGGCGCGCGCACGATCGGGGGCCGCGGCCTCTATCTCGTTCCGGGTCTCATCGACAGCCACGTGCACCTGGGCGCAATTCCCGGGATGACCGATGAACAGGAGCGCGCTCATCCCGACATCGCGCAGGCCGCACGCGAGCAGATTCCGCGCAGCTACCTGTATTTCGGCTTTACCACACTGATCGATCTCATATCGACGCCGCAGGACATGGCGCGCTGGAAGAGTCACGAGCCCGTGCCGGACACTTATTTCTGCGGCGGCGCTGCGCTCATCGATGGGTACCCGATGAACTACGTGCCGAAGCCGCAGCGCTACGCACGGATGCCCTACATGATCGTCGAGCCGGACAGCGGACCGCTGCCGCCGGGTGTCGACCCGTCGGCTCACACGCCGCAGGCGGTCATCGCACGCATGAAGTCGGACGGTGCGATCTGCGCGAAGACTTTCTTCGAGCGCGGCTTTGGCGGCGTGCATGACCTCCCGGTGCCGAAGCCCGAAACGATTCGCTCGCTGGTCGCGGCAGCTCATGCCGCAGGACTGGCGGTGCTGTTGCACGCCAACTCCGCTGAAGCGCAGACCTTTGGACTCGATACCGGCGTGGACATCCTCGCGCATGGGCTGTGGAATGCGGACGAGACCGCCGCGCCGGGAGAGCTGACGCCGGCCGTGCAGTCGATACTCGACCGGGTCGTGGCGACGCGGACAGGTTGGCAGCCAACACTCCAGGTCCTTCAGGGCCTCGGGGACCTGTTCAATCCCGCGTTTCTCTCCGATCCGCGCCTGGCGCGAGTGCTGCCGCGCAGTCTGATCGATTGGTACGGAACCCCCGAAGGACAGTGGTTTCGGGACGTCATCGCAGCCGATCTGCCGAAGGCTGACCCGGGCGAAGCGCTGCGCCGCGGCCTTGCCGTTCCGATCGCCAGGGTTGCAGCGGCGACGGGCTACCTGGCAAAGCACAATGCGCGGTTGCTCTTTGGCACCGATACACCCAGTGCCCCGACCTACGCCAATCCGCCAGGCCTCAACGGATGGCTGGAAATGCACCGGCTGATCGACGCCGGCGTCACGCCGGCGCAGATCTTTGAGGCCGCGACACTCAGCAATGCCCGCGCGTTGAAGCTCGACCATGAGATCGGCACCGTCGAGGTGGGTAAGCGTGCCAACCTGTTGCTGGTTCGCGCGAACCCGCGGCAGACCGTCGAGGCGTACGCCGGGATCGTCGAGGTGATAGTCGGCGGGCGGGTTCTCGATCCGGCTACGCTCCCTGCCCATCGCTGAGCGGATCAGGTTCCGTCGCCCACCTTGCCTGTGGCAGCAAGCGCCATACAGCCTGGCGAGGCGTCGCGCACTGGATTTACCTGTCGCGGGAGCGCTCGCTAACCTCCGTGCCATGGGGAGAACCACCGGTCAGTGGTGCTGTCGTGTCTGTGGCTTCGACCGGTGGCATGTCGTCACGGTGAAGCGCAAGAACGGCACTCTCTATACCACCTCGTTCTATGCGTGCTCCGGCTGCTCGGTCATGATGCTCAACCCCGAGCAGTTCAACGCGCACGGCGATGTTGCGCCGAACATCGAAATGCCACGCGTCGTGGCCCTGCGGTCGCGCAAGTAGCCATACTCGGGAAATGGCCGTCCGGTCGAAGCCACACGCGGCTCCCGCATTCATCACGCCCATGGCCGCACAGGCGGTAAAGGCGCTGCCCGAAGGGGCCGAATGGCTGTACGAGCCGAAGCTGGATGGCTACCGCGCCTTGCTTTTCAAGGATGGCGGCGAGATCCGCATCCTCTCCCGGAACGAGAAGAACCTGACGCCGATGTACCCCGGTGTCGCAGCCGCAGCACTGCGCCTGAATGCCGCGCAGGTGGTGGTCGATGGTGAGATCGTCGCCCTGGCCGAGGATGGGCGGCCTTCGTTTCAGGCGTTGCAGCACCGCGCCTCGCACCCGAAGCACCTCATCGTGTTTTATGCCTTCGATGTTCTTTACTTGAACGGACGGAACCTGATGGGCCAGCCGCTCGTGAAGAGACGGGCTCGGCTGCCGGACATCCTCGCAGACAATCCGGCCATTCGCTTGTCGCGCGATCTGCCGGGGAGCGTCGCCGCCATCATCGAAGCGTTGCGGGCTGTCGCCATCGAGGGCGTGGTCGCAAAGCGCAGAAACTCCACCTATCAACCCGGTGACCGCAGCAACGATTGGCTGAAATTGAAGCTCGAGCAGCAGCAGGAGCTGGTGATTGGTGGCTATCGGCCTCAAGGCTCTGCGAGCCTCGATGCGCTCCTCGTTGGCTACTACGCAGGAAACAGACTGCAGTTTGCCGGCAAGGTCCGCGCGGGCTTCACCCCACACATCCGTCGCGAAGTGCTCGAGCGGTTGAAGCCGTTGGCCATTGCCACCTGTCCTTTCGCGAACCTCCCCGACACGAACACTGGCCGCTGGGGCGGCGGCATCACCGCCGCGCAGATGCGCGAGATGCAGTGGACGAGGCCCGAGCTCGTGGCACAGATCCGGTTCACGGAATGGACAGCTGACAACCGCCTGCGTCATGCCGCATTCTTGGGCCTGCGGTTCGATAAGGCTGCGAGAGAGGTGCGTCGGGAAGCTTGAAGCACCGCGCTTCTGCACCTCATCGCTCCGCGCCGGAAACCAACGAGCTGGAGCTGCGATGCTGAATGACATTCCTGGCGGTACGCCACGGCGTGGTGACCTGCGACGCGCCGACAAGATCATGAGCGCCCAGGAGGTGAGGGAGTTCCTCGCGAGCACGCACTGTGGGCGCACCGCGACTGTGGGGGCCGACGGTTACCCCTATGTCGTGCCGAACCTGTTCGTCTGGATGGACGAGCGGATCTTTCTCCACACCGCGCGTCAGCGCGGACACTTTCTCGCCAATGTGGAGTTCTGCGACCGCGTGTGCTTCGAAGCCGACCAACCGGGTGAGACCTTTCCCTACGGACCCGTGGAATGTGACACTTCGATCGCCTTTCGCTCCATCGTGGTCTTCGGCCGCATCGGCATCGTGTCGGACCCGGACATCAAGCAACGGTTCTTCAGCGCCTTCATGTCGAAGTACGCACCGCAGGAATCCTGGGGACGCCCTAAAGATACCTTTCCACGGATCGGCTCCACCATCCTCTACTCGATCGTCCCGGAGATCATGACGGGTAAGCAGACCCCGCTGCCTGCCGCGGAGAAACGCTGGCGGCGCGCGGGCTTAGCCGAGGATGCAAGTTCCTGACCACTCGCGGGGCGGTACCCGTCGCAACCTCCGCCGTGCAGCTGGGAGCTCTCGGCGGCGCGGCCGTTCAGCGGTCATTCAGGTGGCCCGGGTCTAAATCCTCGCTGCGCGCGCCCTTCCTGAGGCGGGCAGGGGATCCGGGAGGACAGGAAGTGAAGGCGACGCTCTTCGCGCTCGGGTACACGGGCTATCTCATCTTCGGACTTTTTCAGATCGCCGCGACGGCGAGCGGCATCCAGCACCTGACCGGACTCTGGTGGCTGCTGTGCTGGGTCGGAGCCATTCTCATCGGCTGGGTCCCCGTACTCGGCACGGCGATCGGCATTTACGGAGCGCACGGTCAATGGGAGTGGAGCTGGCCGGCGGCTTTCGCGCTCTTCATCGGCGGACCCATCCTGCTCTTCCTGCCTCTGCTCGCCGTGTCGGTATCGGCCGCCATCGAGCGACGCACGCAGGCCGCGCGCACGCGCGAGGGCTGGTCATAACCTCCGTACCTCCGCGCTATTGCGCCTCGGCGCGCAGCGAGCGCAGCGCGGATCGGATGCCGACCTGAGAGCCGCCCGTCGCCTCGAGATCAGCCGCCAACGCAGCGAGGGTATTCAGCTGCGCTCGCACGGGCACGTAACGTCCCGGCTCAAATGCTCCCGACCACAGCGCGGCGTGCTCCGCGCCGAGTCGCTTGAACCAGGCGAGGAAGGGTCCCGGATCGGCATCGCTTCGTCCCGCTATCGCCGTCAGCGCTGCGGCGAGCCGCGCGTCCTCACCCCAAACGAACACCTCTCCGGCCGAGCGCAGACGCTCGGCGATCGCATTCACCATCCGTGACTGCTGCTCCGGCCGCAGCCAGTGGCTGCGGGCAAGAAACTTCAGAAGATCGGCGCAGTGCGCCGTCGCATGACCCCAGCCCTTGCCGGGCACGAAGCCGCGCAAGTCACGCTCGCCGCCGAGCTCCTCGATGCCGAGATCGACGAGTCCATCGAACTGCTGCGAATTGAGAAAGGGTCTCTTGAGATCCTCGGCGGCGAGGACTGCGAGCGCGAGGATCGAGAACGAGCGCAGAAAGAGTCCATCCGCCGACGCTTCGCCGAGGCCGCGTGTCGCGTTTGCGCTCAGCGTGGCGCGCAGCTGGTTCAGCTCCGCCGCATTCAGGCGCTGCTCGCGATAAACCCAGGTCTCGATTGCCTCGTAGGCAACATCATCGCGCAGCTCTGGATCGGTCGATGCGAGCAGCGATGCCGCCTCGAGCGCGAGTGGCAATGCCGACTCGCCCTGCGGCAGCCTGAAGCCGGTACTGCGGAGCCCAACCCAGAACGCCCGGTCGTGCACCGTGCTCTGCGCATCAGCGCGGGCGCCGGCAAACACCAACGCCAGTCCTGCAAGCAGGAGGGCGAACACTGCACGACTAGCAGCAGGTGCTCGCCGATCCGTGTGTACCCTCATGTCGCGCTCATTCGACCGTCACCACGACCTTCCCCCGGGCGTGCCCTTTTTCCAGGTAGCGAAGCGCCTCAGCGGCCTCACTGAGCTTGTAGGTCCTGTCGATGACGGGTGTGACCTTGCCGGACTCCATGAGCCCGGCGAGGGTCGCGATGTCCTCCTTGTTGAGCTCCGCGAAGATCGTGCCGAATTTCTGGCTGGTGAAGGGCGACAGCAGCCACGCCTCGACGGGTCCTACCAGCCAGCTGAACCAGCGTCCGGTCTCGGTCGAGCCGACCCCGACGTAGATCCCGTTCGGGGTCATGACACGCTTGTAGTCCAACAGTCCATGTGTCGAGACGTTGTCGAGAATCAGGTCGTAGCGCTGTGCCCCCTTGGTGAAGTCTTCCCGGGTGTAGTCGATGACCTGATCGGCGCCGATCGAGCGCACCAGCTCGACATTCTTCGTGCTGCAGACTCCGGTGACGTTGGCGCCGAACGCCTTGGCGATCTGCACCGCGAAGGTGCCGACACCTCCGGAGGCCCCGTTCACGAGGACATTCTGCCCGGCGCGGAGGTGTCCCTGGTCGCGCAGTCCCTGGAGCGCAGTCACGGCCGCGATCGCGACGGCCGCGGCCTGCTCATGGCTGATGTTGGCCGGTTTGAACGCCACCGCCCGCCCTTCGCGCACCGCGACATACTCGGCGAGCGCTCCGAATCGGCCGCCGAAGACTTCATCACCCGGCTTGAATCGCGTGACGCTCTTGCCGACCGCCTCGACCGTGCCGGAAAAGTCGACGCCGAGGCGCGGGTCCTCGGGTGTCCCGAATCCGCCATCGATGCGCACGATGTAAGGGGTCCCTTCGAGGTAGTGCCAGTCGAGCGGATTGACCGACGTGGCGTGCACGCGGACGAGGAGCTCGTCGTCCTTCGGCGTGGGCTTGGGAATGTCCTCCAGACGGACGACGTCGGGTGAGCCGTAGCAACGATGCACGATGGCCTTCATCGGCGTCGCACCGGCCGGCAGGGGTGGGGACGGGCCACACGGAGAGGAGTGGCTCATGGCGAGCGCGAGCCACAGGGCTCCGAGGGCCAGGACGACCGCGATCGCGCCCAGGATTTTGTACCGTAGCTTCATGGCTCCCCCGGCGCTTCTCTGGCGCTGCAGGATTCCGGCCGCCGCGTGGGGGCGAGTCCCAACTTCTGCCGGCAGTCTAGCGCAGGCTGTGCATTCCGCGTGCTCGTCTGATCGCAACCGAAACTCGTTCCGGCAGCGCGGCGCAATCCGAGTGGCTGCGCCGCGCCGAAATACACGTGCTACAGTAACTTGCGAGCGAGGCGACGTCCGAGGTTGGAAATGTCCACGACTCCCTCAGCGACCGTGGCGCACGGACCCATCGAAGTCGACTGGGTCCGCGGCGGCGAGTTTGACGCTCACCGTCCCGGCGGGCCGAAGATCCGGATCGACGGCGACGCCAGGAGCGGGCCGAGTCCCTTTGACGCACTGCTGGCGGCGGTGGCGACCTGTGCCGCGACCGATATTGTCACGATCCTGGAAAAGCAGCGTACACCGCTCAAGGCGCTCCGCATCACGGTCGAGGCCGAGCGGGTCGCCGCGACACCGAGACGCCTCGCCGCCGCGACGATGCATTTCGCGATCGCCGCACCGGGAACCACGGAGGCGAAGGTGGCGAGAGCGGTGGAGCTCGCAGTAGCCAAGTACTGCAGCGTGCGCTCCTCGCTCATCGCGGATGCGCCGGTGACCTGGACCATCGCCCTCGAGTCTTGAGCGAGCGTCCGCCGACCGCGACAAGCTGCGCAAGGACCTCGGCAGTCAGGAGCTGCGGCAGCTGATCCTGAGATAGGGCAGCGGCGGTGACGGTCGCGTCGCGCCAGCCCCGGATTTTGGGACTGGCGCGACGAGCATCGCCGACTCAGCCCGTCTGGCCCGTCGCGCCGGAGTTATCGAGCACGAGCTGGCCATCACGCACCGGAATGCGCTCGCCCGGATCGTGGTCCATCTTGACGGTCGACTCCTGGCCATTCAGCCGGTAGCGAACCTCGTAGCCCGTATGCTTCTGCGAGGAGTCGTAGACGGTCGCGCATTTCTGTTCGTTGGTGGTGTAAGTGTCTTTGTCCTGCAGATTCTTCTGGATGCGGTTACCGGCGTAGCCGCCGCCCGCCGCCCCGGCAACCGTCGCGATTTCGCGTCCGGTGCCACCGCCGATCTGGTGACCGAGCACTCCACCGATGACCGCACCGGCGACCGTGCCGATCACCTGATGTTGATCCTTCACCGGCGCCTGGTGAGTCACGGTCTCATCGTGGCAATCCTGTCGCGGTGTGCGAATGGTCTTCGTAAGGGGCGTGACTTTCACGACCTCGGCGTATTCGGGGTCCTTGTGCATCATCTTCAAGCCCGCGAAGGCTGTTGCGCCGACGGCGAGCACTGCCCCGATCGTGAGCCCGGTAACCAGCGACTTGTTCACCCGATCCTCCTTGCCTGTACAGGCACATCCCAAGCGGCCGCGATCCTAATGCATCGCGGCAGACTACGGTAGGACGCAGATCACTTACGGCGCTAGTGGGCGCGGAGTGTTGGGAATTGGCGACTGTTCAGCGACGGTTCAGAACTACTTGAAAGTCACGTCCGCCGTCAGACCGAGTCCGTTGATCGCTCCGGGCGTGCTGTTGTTGCTGTCCTGGCGCAGGTAAAAGACCTTGAGGCTCGTTCGCTCGGTGAAAGTCAGGTTCGCGCCCGCCTGAAAGCGATTGCGAAACCACTTCTCATCCTGGAACTCGTAGAAGCCCTCATCGTTCGCGAACAGATACGACACCCAGCGCATTCCTTCGGTGGCCCATCGGTACTCCAGCCGCACACGTGCCCGATAGGGGTTGCTCGAGGCGCTGATCGTGTCGTCAAATCGCAGCCGCAGAGCGAGTGTGTTGCGCCCGAAGCGCCAGGCGCGATTACCCATCAGCAAAGCGACCTGGCTGATCTTGACGCTCTTTCCATCGACCGTCTCCGGTTCGCGCTGTGCGGTGGCGTCGTAGCGGTAACCGGCGGAGATTTTCCACTCGCCCGCCTTGTAGTTCACGTCCACTCCAGGAGAGGCGAGAGTTGGATTGGGAAGGCTCTCGCTGAATCGAAGCCTGGCAATGCCAGTGATCGTGGTATTGGTCGCGAGGGGCCCCGTGACATCGAGCTCAGTCCACAGCTGCGTGTCCGGCTCACCCGACGCAGCCCCCGCCTCGAGCGGTGCGACGCAAGCGCAGGCGGCGAGGCAGCCCTGCAGAAAAAGCGTGGCGCAGCGCATCGGTGTGCCCCTCCCCGAACCTTGTTTGCCGCTAAGCCTGCCGGACCGCCGCGCCAGGCAACCTGCGCTGCGCGGCGCGCCGGCATGCCGGGAACGAAAGTATGTCGTCGCCCAACCGTCCGTCGCGCCCGAAATCCCAGCGACGCAATAACGCGCTACATTATGTGAATCCTCACCGGTGCGCAGCGTCATCCGCCGCCGCGCCCAAGCGTTCGGTGCCATAAGAAGGTGCCATAAGAAGAGGTGTGGCGCGGATGAATGGCTCATGGACGTCCCGGCTGCGGACCATCCTGATCGCTGTCGTCGGATTGGCGGCAGGGCCGGCTGTCGGACACGCGACGGATGGACTGTCGGCCGTGCAGGCGCTGCGCGAAGGCGGCTGCGGCGGCGTCGTTCCTGCCGCGCGGCCGTTGCGCCACGAGCTGGCGCTCGATGGCGTTGCGCAGCAATGGGCGGATGGGCTGGCGCTTGCGGCCGCGGCAGAGCGCAGCGGCTACCCGGCGCTCGCGACGTCGGGGCTGCACGTGAGCAGCACTCCGGAGGGGATCCTCGAGGCCCTGCGTCGTTACGCATGCCATGCGGTGACCAGTCAGGATCTGCGCGGCGTAGGGATCTATCGGCGCGGGTTCGAGAGCTGGATCGTGCTGACCGCCGACTACCGTTCTCCCGCGCTTCCCTCATCCGGTGCCCGCATCGCTCCGCCGGCCCTTGCTTCTTCACTGCCCGAGAGTCCGCGCACCGCGGCGCCGCGGACCCCCACGGCAGCGGAACTCGCGACGCAGGCGCTCGAGCTCGTGAACGAGGTGCGCGGGCACGGTGCGCGCTGCGGGGAGCGGCAGTTCCCGCCTGCGCCGCCGCTGGCGCTCTCGCACACTTTGGCCACTGTTGCCTTCGGTCACGCCGCCGACATGGCCGAGCACGACTATTTCGAGCACCGCGATCTCAGCGGTCAGTCGCCGGCCGATCGCGTGCGCGCTGTCGGTTACCGCGAGAAACTGGTCGGCGAGAACATCGCGTACGGGCCGAAATCCGTGGAAGAAGTCGTGCAGGGCTGGCTCGACAGTCCCGGACACTGCGAGAACATCATGGACCCGCGCTTTGACGCCGTCGGTTTTGCCTACGCCGCCGGGCACTCGGGCCGGCATGGCCTCTACTGGGTGATGGATCTTGCGGAATCTCTGTAGGGCCTGCGCCAATCACCCAACGGTTGCTTTGTTAACATGAAACGACCGGACACCGGTATGGTCTTAACACCATGCAGTACCGCAGAAGATTGACCTCGGTGACAGTGGCCGCAGCTGCGGTGTTCTCGCTGTCGCTCGCCTTCGGGGCACTTGCCCAGGCGCCCCCGGAGAGTAACCCCGCTCAGGGCAGCCCGACGACGTGGGCCGTGTGGACCCCGAAAGAGCTGCGCTTCATATACATGGGTTTTACCTCCCATTATTCGTGCGACGGCCTGGCGGACAAGATGCGGTCGATCGTGCTTCAGCTCGGCGCTCGCCCTGATCTCAAGCTCCGTCAAACGCCGTGCTCTGGGCCACTCGGAAGACCGACCGAATTCCCGGGCGTGACGATCAAGATGAACGTGCTCGTGCCCTGGGATGCCGCCAGCGCCAACGCCGCGGTGACTCCGGTACCGGCACACTGGAAGCTGGTGGAGCTCAGCACCGACCGTGACCCCTTGAGGGAAGCGGGTGATTGCGAGCTCATCGAGCAGGTCAAGGCGCACGTCCTGCCGCTCTTTAGCACCCGCAACATCGATTACCGCTCGACCTGCATCCCTAACCAGCTGCAGATCGGCGGCACGGTGTTGAAGGCGGAGGTGCTCATCTCGGACGAGCAGCAGACACCGGCTGCGAAACCGTCGGCCCCACCGCCGCCGCCGCGTTGAGACGGGTGACACGCGCGGGTTCGGCTACGCGTTCCTTCCCCCGGACGGAAGCGGGTTCCGTCCGGGGATGATCATCGCCTCAGGCGGCAGAACCCTGCTTGTCGGTCACCCGCAGTGAGATGCGTCGGTTCTTCTGTCGGCCCTCTTCGGTCGAGTTGTCCGCGATCGGGTCCGCGTCGCCGTAACCCTTGGCCGTCATGCGCGCGGGGTCGATGCCGAGCCGCGCGAGCTCTGCCATGACGTTGTCGGCGCGCTCCTCGGAGAGCTGTACATTCGCGGCCGAATCGCCGGTGTTGTCGGTATAACCGCCGATACGGATCTTGACCTGCGGGTACGCCTTGAGGATGGCGGCGATGTTGGTGAGCTGATCCTCGGAGGCCGGCTGCAGTGTCGCTTTGCCTGTATCGAACAGCAGCCGGTCGAAGTCGAACCAGGTGGTATCGCTCAGCGGCGCCGAGCTGTCGTTCAGGTACGTCACCAGGCGCGCTTCCACCCCGCGCGACGGCACGCTGAGCTCGCTGCCATCGGGAAGCTTCACCTTCATCATGTCGCCGAGTGCTGCCCAGGCTTTGGTGGCCGCATCTCCGGCGCCGTTCACCGCACTGCTCGCCGCGCTCGTGGCGTTGTTGACGGCTTCCGATGTCACGCTCGCCGCGGTTTGTACGGGCTTCGGAGTACTCATCGAGCGGATGACGAGCCAGGCGAGGATCAGCGCACCGGCGATCGCGGCCGGTACGAGCCAACGGGGGGGTGGCTGGGCTGCCACGCGACCTGCCTGCACGGCGGTGGTCGCGCGGCTCGCCGTCGTGCTCGCGGCGCCGGCGGCGCTGCCCAACAGACCCGTCGGGAGGTAGCTGCGGAGGTTGGGTGCCTCCGCCCGCAGCAGGTCGCCGAGCGAGCTCGCAGTGAGGGAACCCGAGCTCTGCATCTTCCCGAAATACGCCAACACCAGTGGCGCCGCCATTTTGAGGAGGCCCGTACCGGAGGACGCACTCAGCCCGAACTGCTGCGAGATGGCGTTCGCGACCTGACCTTGTTGGGAACCAAACACCATCGGCAGGAAGCGATTCACCAACTCTGCCGTCGCGCCGGTCGGCCCTCCCGACGCGATCGACGGGAGGCTCGAGAGAAGATTCTGCCCCACGCCTCCGCCGAGGAGGCCGAGCACCTGACCGAGGTAGCCACTGTCGCTCGACTTGCTCGCGAGCCCGTCGAGCGTCGCGGCCGTGGAAGCGCCGAGTCCGCTTTGCACCGCTTGTGGCGACTCCCCGAAGCGCCCGGTGAGTGCCTGCTTCATCTCTGGTGTGACCATTCCCAGGATGGAATCCATTATCGAGTTAGCCATTGTTTTCTCCTTTGTCCCTAGAGTTACGACAGGCTTGACGGCGGGGGGTTGAGCGGAACGCATTGTGACTCCGACTCGACGCAGGCCGCTATCCAAAGCTGGGACTGCGCCGTGCATGTGCGGTTAGACTTTCGTTGGGTGCATTGCAGGTGATTCACATGAAGACGCAGCCGATGTGGATCGTTCGTTTGAGCCGTGCAGCGCTCGTGCTTGTGATTGCCGCGTGGGCGCCCGCCGCTCTCGCCCAGATGCTGGCAACTGTCACGGCAGGCGTGCACCTGCGTGCGGGTCCCGACATCTTTTTTCCGTCGGTAATGATCTTGCCGCCCGGAGCGGCAGTACAGGTGTTTGGCTGCGAGCAAGGCTTCAACTGGTGCGACGTCCAGTTCGGTCTGAACCGTGGCTGGGTAGACGCGGCCTTCCTGCAGGCCCCGGGGCCACGCGGCCCGGTCATTATCGCGAGCAGCCCGTTTGTATCCGGAGTACCGCTCGTTACCTTTTCGTTCAACAACTACTGGAACACCTGGTACGTGGGGCGGCCCTGGTACGGGCGCCGTGCCGTTTACTACAACCACTGGAATCGCTTTCCGCACGGCCGGCCGCCGCCGATCTATCGGCCGCCACCGCCGGTGTTCCGGCCACCGCCGCCGCGCCCACCGCCCGTAATGCGGCCGCCGCCGTCACGTCCGCCGCCCGGCACACGACCGCCGCCGCAGCGCCCGCCACCGGGCAGGCCACCCTCGAGCGGTCGCGCGCCACCGGGCAACCAACCGCCACCGGGCACGAGGCCGCCCTCGAGTCGACCGTCACCGGACGGCCGCTCCGCGACAACCTCGGGTCAGTGACTGGGCTCCGCGGGTTGGGTCAGTACGGGAAGCTGCGCGCGCGCTGTTGATCTTTGATGATGTCGCGGGCGGCGAGATAGAGGTGCGCGGTGGCCCAGAAGCCGGTAGGCACGAGGCACAGCATTGCAAGGCGTAACGAGTCCGCGTTCGACATGTGCGAGCGCCCGAACCAGTCACTCAGCGCACCGATCAGTGGCGGTGCGATCACCAGGTTGCCGAGGTTCGCGAGGAACAGCACCATGGCACAGAACATCGCGCGCATGCGGCACTGCGCCAGATTGTTCAGCAAGCCGAAGCCGGGGCCGATGTAGAAGTAGATTGCCGGAATGAAGATCCACAGCATCGCGCGTGCGAGGGTCAGGTCGCGCGTGTAGTAAACAACGCCCGAGGCAACGGTCGCGATGCCGATGCCCGCGGCGAGCACCCAGACGATGCGGCGTGCATCGATCATGCTGCTGCGCGCCATGAGCCAGCCGGTTGCGACGGTCGCGAGGCCTCCGCCCCACAGGTGCATGTTCTCCGTGACGGCTGCCGCCTGGCCGACGCTCATCTGGTAAGTTCGCTGCAGAAATGTCGGCGTCCAGAACATCAGCCCCCAACCCCAAAGCGCGCACACTGCAGTGCCCATGATCACGTGCACGGCCGAGCGCTGTTGCCAGAGAAAGCGCATGGTTTCGGTGACGGATGGCGTTTCGCCGTCGTCACCGGCATCGAGGCACCCGCGCCGCGGCTCGCGCACTGTGAACCACACCGCGAAGCCGGCGAGCACGCCGGGGATGCCGAGCGCAAAGAACGCCGCGCGCCAGCCGAAGTGATCGGCGATGGCACCGGCCACGTTGTAGCCCACCCACGCGCCGATCGGCGCGCCGAGGGAGAACACGGTGAGCGCCATTGCGCGGCGCGTGGCGGGGAAATAGTCCGAAAGAATCGAGTTGGCGCCCGGTGTGCCGCCCGCTTCGCCGACCGTGACTCCGACACGGGCGAAGAAAAACTGGAACGGTGTGCGCGCGAGCCCGCACACCGCCGTCATCGCCGACCACACCACCAGGCACACTGCAACGATCTTGCGGCGGTTGTAGCGGTCGATGAGGTACGACAGCGGGAAACCGAGCAGCACGTAGAACACTCCGAAGGCCACCCCCGTGAGCCACGCGACGCCGGAATCGGTAAGGTGCAGCTCGATACGGATCGGATCGAGCACGGTCGAGACGACGTAGCGATCGGCGATGCTGAGGGTGTAAACGAGGCACATCATGATGAGCACGTACCAG
>Ga0306926_10001983_pt1 | contig 20613 bp, 18 predicted proteins | sample flu12Cox44000178_FD_203759 | JGI IMG/M metagenome (GOLD analysis project Ga0306926, IMG submission 203759) | Lab enrichment of tropical soil microbial communities from Luquillo Experimental Forest, Puerto Rico - flux8day.12C.oxic.44.000.178 (v2)... | ecosystem: Environmental > Terrestrial >...
CGGGTAGTCGCAGCGCCCGGCAAGGTCGCGGTAGATCGCGATCAGATCCTGCACGCCGCTCACCTTGGCCGAGAGAACGATCCGATCGTGTGGCAGTCCGAGCTCCTCGGCGCGCTGCGCGCTCCCCAACGCTGACAGCACCACCGCGCTGCGCATCACCTGTTGCGCATCGAGCGGCTCGGCGCGCGCGGAGTTCTCGTCCATGAGACGCGTCAGCAGATCCGAGTCGAGACTCCCCCAATTGACGCCGATCCGCACCGGCTTCTCGTACCGACACGCGATCTCGATCATCTCGGCGAACTGCGGGTCGCGCTTGCTGCCACGACCGACGTTGCCGGGATTGATGCGGTACTTGGCGAGAGCGGCGGCACAGTCCGGGTGCTCACGCAGCAGCTTGTGACCGTTGAAGTGGAAGTCGCCGATGAGTGGTACGCGGACGCCGGCCTGATCGAGACGCTCGCGGATGGGTGCGACCGCTGCCGCCGCCTCGGCCGTGTTGACCGTGATGCGTACCAGCTCGGAGCCCGCGCGAGCGAGTGCCTGCACCTGGGTGACGGTCGACTCGACATCGGCGGTATCGGTATTGGTCATCGACTGCACCACGATCGGGGCACCGCCACCGACGCGGACGTGGGCAATGGAGACTGTGACGGTGGAACGACGGGTTGGCATCATGCTTGTAACGTAACGTGAGAGTGGGCGAATTCTACCGTTGCCGCGTTTTCCCGGCACCGATGGAAGGCTGCTATTATGGCGCCCGCCCGAATCGGTCTGTCCGGAGAGAGTCCGGCGCGAGCTGGAACGCCGAAGGCGCAAATTCCGCCCGGAAACGCTCAGGCACAAGAACGGCAGACGGCGACACGCAGGTGCCGCGGGGCTTCTGGAGAGCGGTGGATCGGTCAGGCGGTCCACCCACCGAAGGGGAGCGGCGCGACGGCGCCTGATCTCTCAGGTCACAGGACAGAAGGGCGGCAGGCTTCGCCGGGCCTTTCGCAGCCGCGAATGCCTGCCGCTCTTTTTATTGGCTTGGAGACGCCGCTGTGGCGCGACAGACCCCGCTGTTCGGACTGCACCAGGAGCTCGGCGCCCGCATGGTCGATTTCGGCGGGTGGAACATGCCGGTGCAGTACAGCTCGCAGATTGGCGAGCATCACGCGGTGCGCCGCGCCGCCGGTGTGTTCGACGTCTCGCACATGGGAATCCTCGACCTGCGGGGAGCGGGCGTGCGCGCCTTGCTGCAGCGGCTGCTCGCCAACGACGTCGCCAAGCTCACAACGCCCGGCAAGGCGCTCTACAGCTGCATGCTGAACGAGCAAGGCGGTGTGCTCGATGACCTGATCGTCTACTTCCTCAACGATTACTGGTACCGCATGGTGGTGAACGCCGGTACGCGGGACAGGGATCTCGCCTGGATCCGCGAGCATGCCGGCGCCTTTACCGTGGAGGTGAACGAGCGCAGCGATCTCGCCATGCTCGCCGTCCAGGGTCCGGAGGCGCGCGCCAAGGCGGCGCAGCTGCTGCCGCCGGCCGACGGTGCCGCGGCGCTGGCACTCGATGGCTTCGTCGGCCGCGAGCTCGGGCAGTGGTTCGTGGCCCGCACCGGCTACACCGGGGAGGATGGCTTCGAGATCATGATGCCGGCGTCCGACGCGGTGGCTGCATGGCGCGGCCTCAACTCACTCGGCGTCGCCTCGTGCGGGTTGGGTGCGCGCGACACGCTGCGCCTCGAGGCCGGCATGAATCTCTACGGCCATGACATGGACGAGAGCACCCAGCCGTACGAATCGAACCTCGGCTGGACGGTGGCGCTCGCACCCAGCGAGCGCCGGTTCATCGGCCGCGCGGCGCTCGAGCCCATCGCGCGCGCTGGCTCGCAGCGCAAGCTCGTCGGCCTCCTGCTCGAGGAGCGCGGCGTGCTGCGCGCGCACCAGAAGGTGACGGCCGCGCCCGCCGGTGAGGGCGAGATCACGAGTGGCACCTACTCCCCGACGCTCGAGCGCTCGATCGCACTCGCGCGCCTGCCCTCGGCCGCGGCCGGGCAGGTGCAGGTGGAGGTCCGCGGCAAGCTCCTCCCGGCCCGCGTAGTGAGACTGCCGTTCGTGCGCGCAGGTCGATCCCTGCTGACTCAAACGAAGGACATTCCATGAGCAACCTTCCCGCTGATCTCAAGTACACCAAGTCCCACGAGTGGGTGCGCACCCTTCCCGACAGCACGGTCGAGATCGGCATCACCGATCACGCCCAGCATGAACTCGGTGACCTGGTGTTCGTTGAAGTACCCGATGCGGGACGCGTGGTGAAAGCCGATGAACCGTGCGCGGTCGTCGAGTCCGTCAAGGCGGCGTCCGATGTCTATGCGCCGATTGCCGGAGAGATCACCGCGGGCAACCCCAAGCTCGCGGCCGAGCCCGAGATCGTGAACGCCGATCCGTACGGTGAGGGCTGGCTGATGCGGCTGAAGCCCGCGCCGGGAGCGCTCACCGCCGCGGCGCTGCTCTCGGCCGCGCAGTACCAGCAGGTGCTCGATGCGGAGGCTCACTGATGGCCTTCATTCCTCACACGGAGGCCGATGTGGCAGCGATGCTCGCTGCGATCGGCGTTTCGCGCATCGAGGATCTGTTCGATGAGATCCCGCCGGAGCTGCGGGCGAGATCGCTCAGCGGGGTGCCGGCGGCGCTGAATGAGATGGAGATCGGACGGCTCATGAGCGAGCGGGCGCGGGCCGATGGCATTGCGCTCAGCTTCCTCGGCGCCGGCGCCTACGAGCACCACATTCCGGCGGCGGTCTGGGCGATCACTACGCGCGGTGAGTTCTACAGCGCCTACACACCCTATCAGGCCGAGGCGAGCCAGGGAACACTGCAGCTGATCTACGAGTTCCAGACCATGATCGCGGGCCTCACCGGTATGGAAGTGGCGAACGCCTCGATGTACGACGGCGCTTCGGCCACCGCCGAGGCGGCACTCATGGCCGTGCGTCTCAACCGCAAATCAAAATCCGCACGTATCCTCGTGCCGATGACGCTGCATCCGCACTATCGCCGGGTGGCGGTCGCCACGACCTACAATCAGGGTCTCAAATTCGAGGAGCTGCCCTACGACACGCACGAAGGTGTCGTCGCCGCCGCTGCGCTCGCGCCGTACGATGCCGAGGACATCACCGCGCTCATCATCCCCCAGCCCAATTTCTTCGGCTGCCTGGAAGATGTGGACGCGCTCACCGACTGGGCGCACGCGCGCGGCATCCTGGTGATCGCCGTGGTGAATCCGACCGCACTCGCGCTGCTGAAGCCGCCGCGTGAGTGGGGAGCGCGCGGCGCGGACATCGCCGTCGGCGAGGGTCAGCCGCTCGGGGTACCTTTATCCTCGGGTGGCCCGTACTTCGGCTTCATGACGACGCGGATGGAGCATGTGCGGCAGATGCCCGGGCGCATCGTCGGACGCACACTCGACGCCGCCGGGAAGCAAGGCTTCACGCTCACGCTGCAGGCGCGCGAACAGCACATCCGCCGCGCCAAGGCGACGTCCAACATCTGTACCAACCAGGGTTTGGCTGTGACGGCGGCGACGATCTACCTCTCGCTCCTGGGACCGCAGGGGCTCACGCGCACCGCGGCAGCCGCACACGCGCGCACGCGCGAGCTCACCGCGGCACTCACACGCGTCGCGGGCGTGCGGCTCGCATTCCCCGGTCCGTGCTTTCATGAGGCGGTGCTGCAGCTCGACCGTCCGGTAGCGCCGATCCTCCGGGCGCTTGCGAGCCACGGAATCCTCGGCGGACTCGACCTCGGCGCCTATCATCCCGAGCTCGGCAATGCGCTGCTGGTGTGCGCCACCGAGACCAAGACCAGCGCCGACATCGATCGCTACCGCAGCGCATTGAGTGAGACGCTGCAGAGCGTGCGCGCCGCCTGAGAATCAGACGAGAGCGTGGCGAGGTTTGAGCGATGCCGGTCCATGAGAAAGTGATTTTCGAGTACTCGCGGCCGGGCCGCGGGGCGATCGACCAGTGGCCGCACGAGACGCCCGCGAGCGCGCTCGCCGACCTGCCGGCGAAGCTGCGCCGCGCGCGGCCGCCCGAGCTGCCGGAAGTGGGCGAGCTCGAGACCGTGCGCCACTACACGCGCCTCTCACAGTTGAACTTCTCCATCGACACGCACTTCTACCCGCTCGGCTCGTGCACGATGAAGTACAACCCGAAGGGGTGTAACCAGTACGCCATGCTGCCGGAGTTCCTCGCGCGCCATCCCCTCGCACCGGAGTCGCAGGGCCAGGGGTTCCTCGCCTGCCTGTACGAGCTGCAGGAGATGCTGAAGGCGGTCTCGGGCATGGAGGGCGTGGCACTCTCGCCGATGGCCGGTGCCCAGGGCGAGTTCGCCGGTGTCGCGATGATCCGCGCCTATCACCGCGCGCGCGGCGATCTGAAGCGTAACGAGATCATCGTGCCGGAAGCGGCGCACGGCACCAACCCCGCCACCGCCACCATGTGCGGCTGTCAGGTGCGCGAGATCCCGGTCACGAGCTCCGGCGACATCGATATCGAGGCGCTCAAAGGTGCGGTCGGTCCGCAGACCGCCGGCATCATGCTCACCAACCCCTCGACGCTCGGGGTGTTCGAGCGGCGCATCGCCGAGGTCGCACGCATCGTTCATGAGGCCGGAGGCCTCCTGTACTACGACGGTGCCAATCTCAATGCGATCCTCGGCATGGCGCGGCCGGGCGACATGGGCTTCGATGTGATTCACATGAATCTGCACAAGACCTTCTCGACGCCGCACGGCGGCGGCGGGCCCGGGGCGGGCGCGGTCGGGGTGGGCACGCGGCTGCTGCCTTTCCTGCCGATTCCGGTGGTGGGGCGGGACGGCGAGCGCTACCGCTGGCTCACGGAAGCCGACCTGCCGCAGTCGATCGGCCGCCTCTCGGCGTTCATGGGCAACGCGGGCGTATTGCTGCGCGCCTACATCTACATGCGACTCCTCGGGCGCGAGGGGATGCGCCAGGTCGGGGAGTACGCCACACTCAACGCCAACTACCTGGCGAAGCGCCTGCAGGACGCCGGCTTCGATGCAGCCTACCCGCAGCGCCGCGCCAGCCACGAGTTCATCGTGACCCTCAAGCGCCAGGCTCGCGGCCTCAACGTGACGGCCATGGACTTCGCCAAGCGGCTGCTCGATTACGGCTTCCATGCGCCGACGACCTACTTTCCGCTCCTGGTACCGGAATGCCTGCTCATCGAGCCGACCGAGACCGAGACCCGGGACACGCTCGACGCCTTCGTGACGGCCATGTCCCACATACAGAAGGAGGCCGAGCAGGAACCCGGGCGCATGACCAGCGCACCGCATACCATGCCGGTACGCCGCCTGGATGATGTGCGCGCGGCGCGCCAACTGGACCTCATATGGAAGCGGACAGCGCAGCCGTAGACCGTTACAAGCCACGCGGCCTGGTTCGCGTCATGCGCGCGCTGGCGGCCAGCGTGAACGGTCTCGTGGGCGCCTTCCGCGAGGAGGCGGCCTTTCGCCAGGAACTTGCCCTGGCGGTCTTCGTCATACCTCTGGGCCTCTGGCTAGGTCACAGCGGCGTTGAGCGTGCGCTGCTGATCGCGCCCATGCTGCTCATCCTCATCGTGGAACTGCTCAACAGCGCAATCGAGGCGACGGTGGACCGAATCGGCTTCGAGCGGCACAAGCTCGCCGGGCTCGCCAAGGACATCGGCTCCGCCGCGGTATTCATGTCCTTCGTGCTGCTTACGGCGGTGTGGCTGCTGGTGCTCCTCGGGCGCTAGCGAAGGTGCCAATGTCGCGACCACTGCGCTGCGCATCGCTGTGCCTGCTTCTCGCGTGGGCATGCGTGGGTAACGCAAGTCCTCCGCGAGACGCCGCTCCGGGCGCGCCCGGTCCTGCCGCCGCCGATGCGACCCCCGCGAGCTCCGCTGCCGCGGTGCCGCAACCCCCCGTACCGGCAATCCCACCGCCCTCGCGCCCGACGCCGCCGCTCACGACGCCCGAGGGCCAGGGCGCGGTCGCGGCCGAGCAGGCAGCCGCGGGCGAGGAGAATCCCGACTGGGCGGTCACGCTGCAGCGCATCGCGAGCAGCGTCGTGTCGATCGACGTCGATCAGACCCGTGCGTTCGACACCGAGTGGAACAACAGCGCCCAGGCGACCGGCTTCGTGGTCGATGCCGAGCACGGCCTGATCCTCACCAACCGCCACGTGGTGACTCCGGGACCTGTCACGGCGGAAGCCACCTTCCTCAATCGTGAGGAAGTGCAGCTGTACCCGGTGTACCGCGACCCGGTCCACGACTTCGGCTTCTACCGCTACGACCCGCAGAAGCTGCGCTTCATCAAACCGCGCGCCCTGACGCTGTACCCGGAAGGGGCTCAGATCGGACGCGAGATCCGCGTCGTCGGCAACAATGCCGGGGAGCAGCTGTCGATACTAGCTGGCACGCTCGCGCGCCTCGATCGCGACGCCCCCGAGTACGGCGTCACCAAGTACAACGACTTCAACACCTTCTACCTGCAGGCGGCCTCCGGCACCTCGGGCGGCTCTTCCGGCTCGCCGGTCATCGACATTCGCGGCCGCGTCGTGGCGCTCAACGCCGGCGGCGCAAACGGTGCCGCCTCGAGCTTCTACCTGCCGCTCGGGCGTGTGCGGCGGGCGCTGAACCTCATCCAGCAGGGCAAACCCGTGCCACGCGGCACGCTGTACACGGTCTTCAACTACACACCGTACGACGAGCTCGAGCGGCTCGGGCTCGATGCGGGCACCGAGGCTGCGGTCCGCAAGGACTTTCCGCGCTACACCGGCATGTTGGTGGTCACCGAGGTGCTGCCCGGATCACCGAGCGAAAACGTGCTGCAGCCCGGGGACATTCTGCTGCGGCTCAACGGGCACTACATCGCGCAGTTCGAGCCCCTCGAGGAGGCTCTGGATTCGTCCGTGGGCAGCGATGTGGAGGTCGAGCTCGAACGCGGCGGGAAACTCGTGTCGGCGAAGCTGCCGGTCGGCGACCTGCACGCGATCACGCCGAGCGCCTACGCGGAATTCGGCGATGCAGTGGTGAACAGGCTCTCGTACCAGCAGGCACGGCATTTCAACGTAGCGGCGCACGGCATATACGTCGCCAATCCGGGCTACGTCTTCGGCGCAGCCAACATTCCGCGCGGTGCCGTCATCCTGGCGCTGAACGGCGGCCGCACCGACACCCTGCAGCAGTTCGAGGCCGGCATCGCGCAGCTCGGCGATGGCGATCATGCCACGGTGCGTTTTCTCGCCATCGACGATCCCAACAACACCGACCTGCGCGTGGTGCGCATGGATCGGCTGTGGTTCCCGGCCCACCACTGCGACCGCGACGACGCCAAAGGCGTGTGGGATTGCCGCGACCTGGCGCCAGGTCCTGCGCCCAAGCCGGTGCCGGTGAGCTCCACGGCATTTCCGCACTTCGGCGATCCGCGCATGGATGCGCTCGCACCCTCACTCGCAATGGTCACCTTCGACATGCCGTATTCGGTGTCAGGGATCACCGAGCGCAACTACCACGGCACCGGGCTCGTCGTGGACGCGGAGCGCGGCCTCGTGGTGGTCGACCGCAACACCGTGCCGGTGTCGGTCGGGGACGTGACGGTGACTTTCGCCGGCACGGTGCAGGTGCCGGGTCGCGTGGTCTACATCCACCCGCTGCACAATTATGCGGTCGTGGCCTACGATCCTCGCCTCATCGGCAGCACCAAGGTGCGAGCCGCGAAGCTCACCCCGCGCGAGCTCACTCCAGGCGAGACGTTGTGGGCGGTGGGACTCGGCGCCGACAGCCAGATGCGCTCGCGCAATACCCAGGTTGCCAGCATCGAGCCGCTCGACCTGCCGCTGTCACGCACCATGCGCTTCCGCGACAGCAATCTCGAGACGGTGCAGCTGGTGAATCCGCCCACCGAGTTCGATGGCGTGCTCAGCGACAAGAGCGATAATATCCTCGGCACCTGGTCGAGCTTCGCCTACGAGAACGGTCGCGAGATCGCGCAGGACACGCGCGGCGTTCCTATCGATCTCGTCGCCGACATGATCGATCGTGTGCGCACCCAGCGCCTACTGCACTCACTCGACGCGGAGCTCGGCGTGCTGCCGCTCGCCAGCGCCCGCCAGATCGGCCTCTCGGATGCCTGGACGCAGCGCCTCGCGCAGCACACGCCGACGCGCCGCCAGGCACTCACCGTCGTGCGCCTGGTCGGTGGTTCCGACGCCGCCGAGCGCCTGCAGCAGGGCGACCTGCTGCTCGCCATCGACGATCAGGTCGTCACCCGTTTTCGCGAAGTCGAGCGCGCCGCCGCTGACAAGGCGCACGTGAAAGTCACGGTATGGCGCGGCAAGTCGGAGCAGACACTCGACGTCGCGACGACGGAGCTCCCCGGGACCGATGTCGGTCGACTGGTTGAGTGGGGCGGAGCAACGCTCCAGGCGCCGCACCGTGCCATGAGCGTCCAACGGGGCATCGAGCCCGTCGGCGTGTACGTCGCCTACTTCGCGTACGGATCGCCGGCGACACGCTACGGTCTCTATCCGGGACGACGCATCATGGAGGTGGATGGTGTACCGACACCGGACCTCGACACGTTCCTCAAGACGGTGACCGGGCGACCGGACCGCTCCTCGGTGCGCCTCAAGACCATCACCTGGAACAACGCGCCCGAGGTGATCACGCTGAAGCTCGACAAGCATTATTGGCCAGCCTACGAGCTGACGCGCAGTGCCGATGGCAGCTGGGCTCGTCGCGACCTGGAATAGCGGCGGACGTCGTACGGGATAAAGGTATCGAGGCCGCTGTCAAGGTCGCGGCCGACTCACGTACGTCTATCGCGACGTGCGTCTCTGCCTGATGCTTTACCGCAACATGCAGCGAGCGATCGTTGCCAGCTTGCTAGAATCCTCTATCAATCTATGGTTCGCGTCGTCAGAGCTACCCAGGTCGAGATCGAGACCGCCGTGCAGGCGCTGCGCGACGGGGAGCTCGTGGCTTTCCCGACCGAGACGGTCTACGGCCTCGGCGCTAACGCGCAGAACCCCGCGGCGGTGCGGCGGGTCTTCGAGGTCAAGGGACGTCCGCCCGATCACCCGGTGATCGTGCACCTCGACAGCCCGCGCTACCTGCACCGTTGGGTGCGCGAGGTGCCCGACAGTGCCGGCCGTCTGGCAGACGCCTTCTGGCCGGGACCGCTCACCATGGTGATGCGGCGCGCCGCGAACGTCCATGATGTGATCACCGGCGGCCAGGACACGATTGCGATCCGTGTGCCGGCCCACCCGATGGCTCAACAGCTGCTCACCGCCTTCGGTGGCGGGATCGCCGCTCCCTCGGCCAACCGGTACGGTCGCCTCTCACCGACCCGTGCCGAGCACGTGCGCGAGGAGTTTGGCGACAGCCTGCGGGTAGTCCTCGATGGCGGGGAATGCCAGATCGGCCTCGAGTCGACCATCGTGGCTTTCGAGGACGGAAGCGTGCGCCTGCTGCGTCCGGGCAGCGTCACGGCCGCGCAGATCAAAAGCGTCGTGGGGGAGTTGCTCGTCGGCGCTGCCAGCGCCTCTCCGCGCGTGCCGGGAAGCACATCTACGCACTACGCGCCCCGCACCCCGCTCACTATCGTGCCGGCGGGGGAGATCGATGCACAGGCCGAGGCGGCTTCGGCGGGCGGTCGCCGGGTGGCGGTACTCGCGCAGCGACTGCCGTTGCGGTCACACAAGTGGGTGACCTGGATCAATGCCGGCAGGCGGCCGGAGATGTACGGCCGCGACCTGTACACGAACCTGCGTACGCTCGACAAAGCCGGCTGCCAGCAGATTCTCGTGCAGGCGGTACCCGAGGGCGAGCGCTGGGACGCGATCCGCGACCGGCTCCTGCGCGCGGCGAGCAGCGTGGCGGAGAGCGATGACGGCACGGGCACCCGCGCCGTACTGCCCTAAGACTGCGCTCAGTGCGCCGGCCGCGATTCATCGATCCGTTCAAACCCGCCGAAGTTCGTCGTCTGGTCAAGGAGTTCGGCTCGCCGCTCGTGATCCTCGACTGCGAACGCGTGCGCGTGCAGTTCCGCAAGCTCAAGAAAGCGCTGCCGCGCGTGGATCTGCACTACGCCCTCAAGCCGATGCCGCATCCGGCGGTCGTCGAGACCGTGCTCGCGGAAGGCGGTTTCCTCGATCTCGCCACCACCGGCGAAGTGCAGCTCATCCAGCGGCTCGGCGTCGACCCGGAGCGCTGCATCCATACCCACCCCATCAAGCGCCCCGAGGACATCGCCAACGCGCTCGAGTTCGGCGTGGGGCTGTTCGTGGCGGACAACCCCGACGAGGTGCGTAAGTTCGCGCATCTCGCGGACCGTGCTGAGCTGCTGCTGCGCGTTTCGTTCCGCTCACCCGGCGCAGTGGTCGACCTGTCGCGCAAGTTCGGCTGTGATCCGGAGAATCTGCTGGCGCTCGCGCGTCTCGCCGCCGACCTCGGCGTGCGCGTGCGGGGACTGTCGTTTCACGTCGGCTCGCAGGCACGCGATCCCGCCAAACACGTCGAGGCGATCGTGGCGTGCGCGAAGCTCATGACGGCCGCGCGCCGCGAGCAGCTCGGTGTCTTCGACACGCTCGACATTGGCGGCGGCTTCCCGATCGATTACGCCGAGCCGGTGCAGGACATCAGCCGTTTCTGTGCTCCGCTGCGCGCGGCGCTGGCGAAGGTTCCGCGACGGGTGCGGGTCATCGCCGAGCCCGGCCGCTACATCGTCGGCCCGTGCGCCATCGGCGTCGCCTCCATCATGGGACGGGCACAGCGCGAGGGGCACTGGTGGTACTACCTCGATGACGGCCTGTACGGCGCTTACAGCGGACAGCTGTTCGATCATGCGCGCTATCCGGTCGAGCCCTTGCGCGACGCGGTGGAGCGGCTGCCGTCGGTGCTCGCCGGTCCCACCTGTGACAGCATCGATGTGATCGCGGAGAATCTCATGCTGCCACTGCTGAAGGTGGGCGACCTGGTCGTCGGGCGCGCCATGGGCGCTTACACGTGGGCGAGCGCCACCGAGTTCAATTTCTTTCCCAAGCCGACCGTGGTGACGGTCAACCGGCGACCCGGGGATGCGGGCGGCGTGGCGCCGCTCGCGCTGCAGCCGTAGTGCATGGCGGCACCTGAGCGCCTCCGCAACGTCGTATTCGACATCGGCTGGGTGTTGGTTCGCCTCAACTATCGTCCGCTGCTCGAGCTGCTGCAGGCACATGGTGCTCAGCTCGCGGATCGTAATGCGGTGATGACGGGCATCCGGCTCGAGGACCACGAGACCGGACGGCTGTCGGGGCATGGGCTCCTCGAGCGGCTGTGCGCCCTCACCCGCGAGAGCGTGTCGCTCGAGGAGATGCGGGCGAAGTGGCTCGACATGTTCGAGCTCGAGCCGGCGATGATCGAGCTCGCGCATCGCCTGAGCGAGCGCTATCGGGTCTTTCTGCTCTCGAACATCGGCGATCTGCACTGGACACACCTCGCGCGCGAGTACCGCCTGCACGCCATCGGTCATGGCGCGCTTCCCTCCTACGTCGCCGGCGTGATGAAGCCGCACCCCGGGATCTATGCCGAGGCCGAGCGGCGCTTCGCGCTCGAGCCGGCAGCCACGGTGTTCATCGACGATCTCGCCGCGAACGTCGCGACCGCCCGCGGGCGCGGCTGGCACGGAATCGTGCACCGCGATCAGGGCAGCACGGTGGCCGGCCTCGAGGCCCTCGGGGTTGGTACGGTGCGGTATATTTCGTCTTCCGTTCGCCAGGCGCCGCTTGATGAAGAATGAAGTCGCAGCGGAACCGTTCACCGCCATTCACACCCAGGTGATCGCGGCGCGCGAGGGACGCGATCCGCGGGTGATCGCGCGGCTGTTCTCCGGCTGGGCGGTGTTCGGCGAGCAGCAGTTCGTGCGCGGCTACGCACTGCTGCTGCCGGATCCCGTGGTGCCCAATCTCAACGCACTCGGTGCGCGCGAGCGCATCGCTTTCCTCTCGGACATGTCCCGGCTCGGCGATGCGTTGCTCAAGGTCACTGGCGCCGCGCGCATCAACTACGCGATCTTCGGTAACCAGGAGCCGGCGCTGCATGCTCACGTCATCCCGCGCTATGGGGATGAGCCTGAAGCGCTGCGCAGCGCACAGCCATGGGCCTACGACTGGTCGGCGGCGCCATCGTTCGAGCGCGCCACGTATCAGGAGCTTGCGGGCAGCCTGCTACGCGAGCTGACCCGTCTCGGCGTCACCAAGCCGATGCGCTACGATCCCGGCGCCAACGCCGCTGAGTGACGCGCCGCCGGCACGTTTGCCGGGCTACTTCGGCGCCGGCGTAGACGGCGACGCCGCCTCGTGCGGCGGTGTTGCTCCGGGCGGTAGCGGCGCGGCCGCCCCGGCCGCCCCGGCCGCCGGTGCGGGTTTGACGCCCAGCAACTCCACCTCGAAGATCAACATCGAGCCGGGCGGAATTCCCGGCCGCGGCCGCATGTCGTAGGCGAGCTGCGGCGGCACGAACAGCTTGTACTTCGCGCCGGGCTTCATGAGCTGCAGTCCCTCGGTCCAGCCCGGGATCACGCGCCCGAGCGGGAAGGTTGCCGGCTCGCCGCGCTTGTAACTGCTGTCGAACTCCGAGCCATCGAGGAGCGTGCCGCGGTAGTTGACCGTGACCTCGTCGCTCGCCTTGGGCGACTCACCGCTGCCTGGGGTCAGCACCTGGTACTCGAGGCCGCTCGCTGTCGTGACGACCCCCGGCTTCTTGGCGTTCTCGGCCAGGAATTTGGCCGCGGCGCGATGGTTGGCCTCGGCTGCTCCCTCGTGGGCGTTGCGCACCAGCTGTTGGATGTTCTTCTGGTCGGCCTCGCTTACCTTCGCCTTGCCAGACAGTGCATCGCGCACACCTTGTGCCAGGCGCTGCGTGTTGACGGCATCCGGCGTGACGCCGTTGGTGCGCAGCTGCTCACCCATCGATACGCCGAGACTGTAACTGGCGGCATCCTTGTCGCTCGCCGCCGCCTCGGTCCCCTCGGCCGCGGGCTTCTTCGGGGCGGCGGAGGCCGGCGGCGTCGGCGGTGCACCCGGGGAGGGCTGCTGCGCCTGCGCCGACCCTGCGCCAGCGACGAGCGCTGCGGCGGCACTGATGAGGATCGAGACGCGGAACGGTGCTGGTGGTGTCATGGAGCTTCCTTCAGGGGTCGTGAACGTCGGCCGGCGGCGCTGCGGCGGACAGCACCGCGAGCTCTTCGTCGGTGAACTGGCGCTGCGCCATCGAGTGCTTCGCGCGGTAAAAATCCGCTGCGCCGACATACAGGCGCGACGGCGCGGCTTGCCCGAGCACACCGGCATCCGAGCTCACCCGCACGGGAATGCCCTCGGCACTCAGGATCCCGGCCAGCGCCTGCGCCGAGGGCAGGTCCGGGAAGGTCGTGAGCAGGCGCCATTCGGATTCAGACATCCCGGTACACTGCCAGATGTGCTCAGCATCCGCCAACTGTGTCGCAACTTCCGCGAGGGCGAGCGCATCCACCGCGTTCTCGAGGGACTCGACGCGGAGATCGGCTCCGGCGAGCGCGTCGCGGTCATGGGCCGCAGCGGCTCGGGCAAATCGACACTGCTCAACCTGATCAGCGGCATCGATCGCGCCGACAGCGGCACGGTACATGTCGATGAGTTGGAGGTGACGGCGCTCGGCGAGCCGGCGCGCACGCTCTTCCGTCGCGCCCACATCGGCTTCGTCTACCAGTTCTTCAATCTCATTCCGACCCTCGATGTCGCCGAGAACGTGCGCCTGGTGCTCGAGCTGAATGGTGTACGGGGGCGCCCGGCCCGTGAGCGCAGCCTCGCAGCCCTCGCCGATGTCGGCCTGCGCGACCGCACCCATAGCGCGATCGATGCCCTCTCCGGCGGCGAGCAACAGCGCGTCGCCATCGCGCGCGCACTGGTGCACGCACCGAAGCTGCTGCTCGCGGACGAGCCGACCGGCAATCTCGACGATGCCACCGCGCAAGAGGTGTTGCCGGCACTGCTCGGGCTCACCCGCGCGCGCGGCACGACGCTCGTGATCGTGACCCACGATGAGGCACTCGCGGGCGCGGCCGATCGCGTGCTCGAGCTGCGCGAGGGTCGTTTGCACGAGCGCTACCGGCCGCAGACGGCGGCAGTGCGATGAGAACGCTGCGCGCAGCGAGTGTGCGCCACCTGTTGCGCCATCCGGCGCAGCTGGCCCTGGCGCTCGTCGGACTGGCGCTCGGGGTCGGCACGATCGTGGCGGTCGATATCGCCACGGCGAGCGCACAACGCGCGTTCGAGCTGTCGCTGCAGGCCGTGAACGGGTCGGCTACCCAACAGATCGTCGGCGGCCCGCGCGGGATCGACGAGCGCTGGTACGTGCAACTCAGGACCGCGCCACCTGGCGGGGCCGCCGCGGGCGCACTGTTCGCCCCGCTGGCGAGTGGCTACGTGACCGTCGGTGAACGGGTGCTGCAACTGATCGGCGTGGATCCGTTCGCGAGCGCCGCGCTCGATGGCGGTGCGGCGCGCGGCGCACCGGCGCTCGCAATTCGCGGTGCCGGGCAGGTGCGTGAATGGTTCACGCGGCCAGGAGCCGTGGTCATGAGCGATGCGCTCGCACGCGAGCTCGGCATCGCAGTCGACGACGAATTCGAGCTCGCGGTCGGCGGCGTGCGCCACCGCGCCAGCCTGATCGCGCGCATCGCGGATGCCGATGCCGGCGCGGGCTTCGATGGGCTGCTGCTCACCGATATCGCTCAGGCACAGGAGTGGCTCGGTGTCATCGGGCGGTTGACGCGTATCGATGTAGCGGCGCCCGCAAACGTGCCCGCGTCAGAATTCGTGGCACAGCTGCGCGCCCATCTGCCCGCGGATCTCACCGTGCGCAGCACCCGGGCAGAGGCGCGCGAGACTTTCGCAATGACCGACGCGTTCACCGTCAATCTCAAGGCCATGAGTTTGCTCGCGCTACTGGTCGGCACGCTCCTCATCTATGGAGCGGTGAGCTTCGCCGTGGTGCAGCGGCGCGCCATCATCGGCGTCCTGCGCGCGCTCGGCGCGACGCGCCGCGAGGTGGTCGTGATCGTGCTCGGTGAGGCGGCGGTGCTGGGTCTCGCCGGAGCGGTCTGTGGAGCACTCCTGGGGCTACTCATCGGGCGCGGCCTGGTAGGGCTCGTGTCGCAGACCATCAACGACCTGTACTTCGTGGTGGCGGTGAGGGCCGTGAGCGTGCCGGCGGCGACACTCATCAAGGCACTGGTAGCAGGTCTCGCGACAGCACTCGCCGCGGCACTGCTGCCGGCGCTCGAGGTCGTGACGAGCGTGCCACGACTCGCGCTGGCGCGCTCGGTCCTCGAGCATCGCGCGCGCTACTCGGCGCGGGCGCTGCTGATCGTAAGCCTGCTGCTGGCGCTCGGGGCGGCACTCGCAATCGCCACCTCGAGCCGCAGTCTCCTCGCGGGATTTGCCGCATTGTTCCTGCTGCTGCTGAGCATAGCAGCCGCGACCCCCGCGGCACTGCAGGCGTTTGCCACCGCCGCCGCGCGGCTCGGTGCCCGCTACGGCCCGGCGGCGCGGCTTGCCTTTGCTGACGTCGCGGCGTCGCTCAGTCGCACCGGGGTCGCGATCGCCGCCCTCGGCATGGCGCTCACGGCGATGATCGGTGTTGCCATCATGGTGGAGAGCTTTCGCGAATCATTGCGAGACTGGCTGGCGCAGACCATGCGGGCCGATATCTATGTGAACGCGCCCGGAGTTTCCGATAGCCTGGAGCGGCGGCTCGACCCGCAGGTGATCGCCGCGCTGCTCGCGGTACCGGGCGTCGCCGCGCACAGCGAGGGTCGGCGCGTGACGGTCTCGTCCCCGCAGGGCCCGGTGGATGTGAATGCGGTGCGGCTCGTAGCGGCGAGCTACGCAGGTTTTCGTTTCACCCAGGGCGACCCGGCACGTGCCTGGCCGCAGTTCCAGAATGGCGCCATCCTCATCTCCGAACCCCTCGCGTGGCGGTTGTCCCGCCGTGTCGGGGAAGCACTCACTCTCGAGACCGTCGCGGGACTGCGGGACTTCACGGTGGCCGGCGTGTACCGCGAATACGGCAACGATCGCGGTGAGGTGCTCATGGATCTCGGGACGTATCGGCGCGGGTGGCAGGATGACGGTATCGCCGCGCTCGGTTTGTATCTGTCGCCTGGAACTTCCACGGCGCAGGCGGTGAGTGAGCTGCGGAGTGCCGCACAGGGGCGACAGGCACTGCTGATTCGCTCCAACGCCGATATCCGCGCGCTGTCGATGCGCATCTTCGAGCGCACGTTCGTCATCACCCGGGTCCTCTACTGGCTCGCCGCCGGCGTGGCAGCGGTGGGCCTCCTGAGCTCACTGCTCGCCTGGGAGCTCGAGCGCTCGCGGGAGCTGGCGCTGCTGAGGACGCTCGGCCTCACACCCGTTGCGAGTGCGCTGCTGACTGCTGCGCAGACGACGTTCATGGGACTGGTCGCGTTCCTCGCCGCGATCCCCGCGGGCGTGCTCACCGCGCTGGTGCTGACCGAGGTCATCAACCGACGCGCGTTCGGCTGGCAGATCGCGTTGCATCTGCGCGCGGCACCGTTCAGCCAGGCGCTCCTGCTGGCGCTCGCGGCGGCACTCGCGGCGGCGCTGTATCCCGCCTGGCGCAGCGCCCGAATGCCCCTCGCCGCCGGGCTGCGGGAAGAGTGATGCGCCGGGTAGCAGGTCGGATTCGCGCGCTGCTGCTGGTCGTGGCGTCGTGCGCGCAGCTCGGGCACGCCGTCGCCGCACCACCGGCGACAGTGATCCCTGGCGGCAGCCCGTCCGCGGCGGGGTTCGCCGACGCGCTCGAGCCGCGCAGCTTCGCGTTTCCGCGCGATCATGGACCGCACCCTGAATTCCGTCAGGAGTGGTGGTACGTGACTGGCAATCTCGATGCGACGGATGGGGAGCGCTTCGGCTTTGAGCTGACGTTCTTCCGAGTGGCGCTCGTGCCTCCGCGGACGGTGGAATCCGCGGCGCTGCCCGCGACGACGACGGCGTCGTCCGCCTCCGCGTGGCGCGCCCGCGAGATCTACGTGGCGCATTTCGCTGTGACGGATGTCGCGCGCCAGCGCTTTCGCTCCGAGCAGAAACTCTCGCGCGCGGCCCTGGGACTCGCGGGTGCACAGGCCGTACCGTTGCACGTGTGGCTCGATGACTGGGCGCTGAAGGGGAGCGGTTCGTCATGGGAGTTGCATGCCACGCAACCCGGCTATTCCATCGATCTCACGCTCGAGCCGCAGAGTGCGCCGGTGCTCAACGGCGAAGCAGGACTGTCACGGAAGTCAGACCAGGCGGCGGATGCGACCTACTACTACTCGATGCCCCGACTCGATGTACGGGGACGGCTGCTGTGCGACGGTCGATCCATCGAGGTCCGCGGCCTCGCCTGGCTCGACCGTGAGTGGGGGAGCGGTGGACTCGGTCCCTCCGAGGTTGGTTGGGACTGGTTTGGACTGCAACTCAGTGATGGCTCGGCGCTCATGTTTTACGCGCTGCGCGACCGGGACGGTCGCCGCGATGCACACAGCGCCGGAACCTGGGTCGCAGCCGACGGCAACGTGCGGACGCTGACAGACGCGGACGTGAGCATCGCAGTCGAGGGCGAGTGGCGCAACGGCGCCGGGGATCGCTACCCGGCGGGTTGGCGTATCCGCGTGCCGGCACTTTCGCTCGATCTCAACGTACGTCCGGTGCTGGCGGACCAGGAGCTACAGACAACGCCACGTTACTGGGAGGGCGCGGTGGATGTCAGCGGCGAGCGCGCCGGGACGCGCCTGGGCGGGCGCGGCTATGTTGAGTTGGTCGGCTACGCGCAGGAACGCTGACGGCCTTCCGCTGCTGGCGTCTATACACGCCTTGTCTCAAGATGACGGCCCCCGGTGGCTCGGAGACGAACATGCGACGTGTCCTCGTGTGCGCTGCAACCACGCTGCTGGTCGCACTTCCGGTCTATGCGGCCCTGCCCAATGGGACCAAGGCTCCCGACATCAATACCGAGGCGACCCTGGCAGGCAAGGAGTTCAAGTTCTCCCTCGCCGATGCGCTGAAGAAGGGTCCGGTGGTGCTGTATTTCTATCCGGCGGCCTTCACGCCGGGATGCACCAAGGAGGCGCACCTGTTCGCCGAGGCGACACCGCAGTTCCAGGCGCTCGGCGCGACGGTCATCGGCGTGTCACATGATCCGATCGAGAAGCTCGATAAATTCTCGGTGAGCGAGTGCCGCAACAAGTTTGCCGTCGCCGCGGATACGGACGGCAGCATCATGAAGGCCTACGACTCTGTGCTCGAGAGTCATCCGGAGTACGCCAACCGTACCTCCTACGTGATCGCTCCCACGGGCGAGATCATCTATTCATACACCGCCATGAACCCGGACCAGCACGTGGATAACACCATGGCGGCTGTGAAGAAGTGGCAGGACGAGCACAAGAAGAGCTGAAGAGCGTCTGGCCGGCGCGCCCAATCTGGGGAGCGGCTGACCGTCGCGTGTTTGTCGCCATTCGCGCAGGCTGTTGGTACATCACCCCTTCGCCGCGTGATGCAAAATGTCCACATGTCCGAGCAAGACGTGGACATTTTGCATCAGCTGCGGGGTGGAGCACTTGATCCCCTCGCCGAGCTCGACTTCGACACTCTGCATCGCCTGCGCAGTGGCGCTTTCGACTGGTTCCGGATTAAAGGCGTTCCCCCTTACTTTCGACCTCAGCAGATAAGGGACTTCGGACTGACTCCGGCTCACTTGCCCGCGCTGGTCCGATGCGGCGCAGTTGAGCATGTTGGCCGCGGCCTGTACCGCGTGGTCAGAGAGGGTCGCGGGAAACACGATCTCGTCGCGGAAGCGTGCACACGCAGCCCTGGCAGCATCCTGTGTCTTCATTCGGCGCTGCGAGTGCACGGGCTCAGATCGCGCGCGCCACCGGTTGTGTGGCTCGCGATCCCGCGCGATTCGCGGCAGCCGCGAATGCCGCACATCCCTCTGCATATCGTGCGCTTCAGCGCCACAGCATGGAGCTTTCGCGTCAACGCGACAGAGATTGACGGTGTGCCTACCTATATCACTTCCCCCGCCCGCACGATCGCAGACTGCTTCCGGCTCGCGCGGCAAGCGGGTGCTGAGGCCGGAATGGACGCGCTCCGGGACGCGCTCAGCAAAGGACTCGTCGACATCGAAGAGCTGGCCTGCATCGAAGGAGCACTGCCATGCTTGCGGCTGCGGGCGCTTCTGGCGTGGCACGCAGGGGTAGAGCTGACACGAGAGCTTAGCAATAAAACTCTGGCGGGGCCGCTGCAGCAGGCGGTTCCGACACCTCGACCGTAAGAAAAACCGGCAGAGGCGGCCCGCCACGGAAGGGAGCATAATCACCGCGTCATCGTATTTGTCAGCAGCTGAAGGAATAAACAAGCACAACGGGATGACGCGCTATTGATGCGCGTGGTGCGAGCCGGCGAAACGACAGGAGTGAGGATCATGAAAGGACTGGATAAGAAGGCGCTCAAAATCGGGCTGGGTGGTGTTGCAGCGGTGCTCTTGATGGCGGGCGGTCAGGCCAATGCGGCACCAGCCTGCGGGACTACCGTATCGCTCGCGACGGTTCTCACCCCTGGGTTTACCTGCACGCTTGGCGATTCGACGTTCAGCGCGTTTTCCGCAAGTAACGCGGGCTCCGCGGTGGTGGAATTCGCAGCGTTTAGTCCAACGATGGATGGGGTAACTCTTTCCAGGGACGGAGGGACTTTCGCGCCTGGCACAGTCACGTTTAATTTCATGGTCACAGAGGCGGCACCCAAGACGCTTCTCGAGGCCGGTGTCGGGATTGATGTTGCGACCATGACCCCTACTACTTGGACCGTTACCACGTTTAATGGTATCGCGACGACGCCGTCTCCTCTCAGCAATAGCCAAACGGGGGACGTCAAGTTCGGTCTTCCGGGTGTCTCGACTATTGATGCCAAGAACACCACCACCATCCTTGGGGGCGCCGCCGTAAGTTCGCTGACCGACATTTTCTCCGAGCAAACAGAGCACCTGGTGCCGGAGCCGGCGAGTCTGTCTCTCTTCGGCCTCGGGCTTTTGGGCCTTGGGTTGACGCGGCGTCGGCGGTCCTGACTCCCCTTTAGAAAGCCGGTTCAGTCCGTAGACGGCGCCCTCATCAGGGCGCCGTCGCTTTTCAGGGGTACCCCGCGCGTGCCTCAGGCCAGATCTGCGAGCACCGCCGGCACGTGCCGGCGCAGCAGCAGGTTGCGCGCCTCCCACTGCTGCTGGGGCGGCAACTCCACGAGGAAGCTCACCTCGCCGCCGGAGAGCAGCGCGACGGGCACGCCATCGCGATACAGGAGACGATTACCGCTGAGCGATGGCAACCGCGCGCCCGGAGTGAGTATGCCGGCAAGGTTCAGCGGATCGGCGCCCGAGAGCGAAACGTAGTGCCCCTCCTGCGGGCGGCGCCGCGCCTCGCGCAGCAGCGCAATCGCCTCCGGCGCGGCGTACTGCTCGCCGCTGAACCCGGCGACGAAGCGCCCGCCGCGGATCTCGCC